>Ga0315284_10003878_pt1 | contig 21217 bp, 23 predicted proteins | sample YL17G09_16_MG_FD_203696 | JGI IMG/M metagenome (GOLD analysis project Ga0315284, IMG submission 203696) | Sediment microbial communities from Yellowstone Lake, YNP, Wyoming, USA - YL17G09_16 | ecosystem: Environmental > Aquatic > Freshwater > Lake > Sediment | place: USA: Wyoming | collected...
TAAATTCTTTTATGAATTTTTCGGAAAGTTTTTGATATTTTGAAATCCAATCCCAGGAAACCTTATCTTTAAATTCTCGAATGAACTTTTCTGAGAGTTTCTGATATATTGAAATATAATACCAATTAACATTATCTTTAAATTCTCGAATGAATTTTTCTGATAGTTTCTGATATTCTGAAATATTATTCCAATAAACTTTATCTTGAAATTCTCGAATGAATTTTTCTGAAAGTTTCTGATATATTGAAATATAATACCAATTAACATTATCTTTAAATTCTCGAATGAATTTTTCTGATAGTTTCTGATATTCTGAAATATAATACCAAGAAACTTTATCTTGAAATTCTCGAATGAATTTTTCGGAAAGTTTTTGATATTTTGAAATATTATTCCAATCGACTTTGTCTTCTTTGATAAGTTCTCTAAGTTTTTTTTCTTCGTTATTCATTTTATTTTCCTTTCTTATTTTAAGATATTTTCAATAAGTAAATTTCTTTCAAATTAACAGCATATATTCCATCATCGCCTGGGAAAAGTCTAGTGTCCATGCTTACAAAAGGTTCTGTATCTGGAAATCTCTTTGTCTCAACAATAGAATCCCCAGAAATTTCTGCTCGAACAATTCCATCGTCTGTTGCACTCAATACAAAATTACCAGCAACAAATTTCCCCTTTATATTGCCAAGCCAGGACTCTTCATCTTTATCAACACTAGTTTTCGCTAAAACCTTTCCATCAGAAGATACGACAACACAATAATTCCTTGTTTTCTTTTTCTCTTCAACTGTATATAAAACCCAGGCAAGATTTTTAGTAAAATAGCATGACCCATCAATCAACCGTCCAGGTATTCTTGGAAAATCAACACTATCATTTATTCCTTTTACATCTGGATCAAAAACAAATCCAACATTCATTTCTCCAGCCTGATAAAATCCAAACCCCAGATGTTCTCCAACCCAAAACATTGTTTGTCCAGTTAAAACACTACCTACATGTTCTGGCCCATATTGTCCATCTTTTTTGAGATTACCATCCTGAATCCAAAACAAATGTTTTGAGTTTGTATCAAACGATGAAATGTTTCCAAATTTATCCGTGAAAAAGGTTTCGGTTTCTTCTGCTTTTATTGCAAATACCTTGCTTCGTTTACCGATATAAGTAGTCTTTCCCTTAATACCAAAACGAATATTTGGTTCAAGATTACCCGCACAAACCTTTGTACCGTCCTCCCTATAAAAGATTCCACATTCATTGTAAACATATTTTAATTTTCCATTTTGAAAAACCGATTTGATTATAATACCATCTGTTCGGAAAATTCTGGTGGATTTAACAGTTCCACGAATCACAACTACTTCCGTTATCGCTGCTGGGGCTAATATATGATCCCCTCTTTTCCAAGCTTCGTCTTCCAACAAATGTAGTGGAAATTCAATTCTCGCATCTTTTTCAAAAACTTGATGAAAATGCTGAAGTAGATCATCTGAAAGTTCGTTCCAGTGTCTAGCTGGTTTTGGATACTTTACTTCATTATTAAAAACGGTAATCCGTTTTAGTGGTCTTGCATCATGTTTTACTTTATTATTATTATTTTTAGGACGATATACCCCGCTATATGGTCCTGCAAAAAGAAGACATTGAAAAAGCATTATATTGAAGGCATACCAATCCGAAAGCTCGTTATGAGGCTTTATTAGATCCATTACTGACTGATTTTTAGGATCACATAGTAGCGGATCTACAAATCTCATTGTAAACAATCTACAAAAGAATTTACCAAATTGGAAGCTGTCCGCATCAATTAGATAAACACTACCATTCTGCGTAACGAGAACATTAAGATCATTAAAATCACCTAAAACCACCCCATGTTGATGAATCTTTTTAACTGAAGCATGCATCGTTTTGAATATATCAATTACATGTTCGTCTGGAACGGCTTGTCTAAAAACCTTGTCAGAATATTGATAAAGGACTTCGGCATTACTAACAAAAGGCATGGTGTATCCAACAATCAACCCTTTGCGATTTGTTGCAATTTCTACAGGAGATACAACCTCCGTAGGCAAACCTTTTGGAAAAGCCGGGAGCTTCTTTTGCATTTCATTCAAACGAATCTTAGCTCCATTTTGTGAGTTTTTGTCCATGGAGAAATCTGGATGGGTTGGCATCTTGAAAATCTTAACAACATGATCTGCATCAAATGAATAAATCTCTGCCTCTCCACCTTGACCAATTATATTGGTCACTCGTCGTTGTTTGCCGTGGACAATAATTTCCATATCACAAACAGCCTTTCCTTCTGACAATTACAAGAGTTGTATCATCATCGAGCAAAGCTTTTGATTTATTTGCAATTTTTGCGTCCCAATCTATTGTCTGGGTCACTCTTCCAATCATGGTCAGCCTTCGATTCACCGATTCGGAATTATTAATAAACTTAGGCTCCTCCCAGAACTGACTTATTGGACCAACAAGTTTTTCACTTTTCCCTGGAAGATTTTTATCTTGAGCTTTGATTAAATCCAAACAACCATCTGTTCCTACCATAATATTTTTCACAAAATTGGTATCAATAACTTTTTCAATAAAAATTCCTCTGTTATAGCCCAAGCCTTTTTTGAGAAATTGATGTCCAATATATGGAGGAGCATTTTGTTGAAATGGCCCAATTCTTGTCATTTCTCCATTCAGACTATAGATTCCATCTCCAAGAGAAAAAATACATGTTGTCTCTTGTGTTATTGCAAAACCGACAAAAGTGAATAAAAAATAATCAAAAACAACATTAGAAATATCTCCTAAGAAATATCTTGTGATTATATCTTCCATTTTAAAAAGGACAGACGATCTCACTTCTAACCAGAAATTTTGATTCTGATTAGCTGTCCATATTGGTCCTTCTCTACATTCTTCCATTAAATATTTTTCTTTCATTAAATATTTTTCTAGGATAGTTTGTGGAATAATGTTTGACCCAATTCTTGCTCCGACTTCAGCATAAGGAGTGCCTCCACATCCGTCACAGACAATCCCAATAATAATATTTGGCGTCTTTATGATTGTATATGCGTCCTGATTGTTTTGCCCATTTACGAAATGGTGAAATCCAGGCGTAGAGCCACCGTAGACTCTGAATTCATTCGATAAATCAGACATTTATTATTTTCCTTTCTAATAAAAAGACAAGCCCCAACCTCATCCTAGTGAAACTATAACAATGAAGTAGGAGCTTGTCAAGTGTTAAAACACCGTCTTTTATGGGGCTGTTACAGCGGAAGCTATTACAAGAGCCAATACGACCTTACCAATAGTTAAAATAAGTTTCTCGTTGTTTTCTGATTTTCCAAGTTCTTCAATCATTTTATCTTTTTCTGCGGTTGAAAGAATCACATCTGATGCATGAAATTCTGGTAAATTATTTCTGTGACTCAGAAGATCGTCAGCAGGATTTAAAGCTTTTTCATCTACTTTTTTATAAGCGACATACATCTCGTCAATATTACTGAATATTTTATCCGCAAATTCTTCTTTTGTTAACATTTTTATTTATTGTCCTTTCCCTTATTTATGATCCCAGATATTGAAGGCACTACGCCTTCCAAAATAATGTTTATATTTTCTGCAGATACTCCTTTTTTATGATATCTACTTACGGCTTGTATAAGATCTCTTCCTGTTTGAGAATTTGTTAATGCTTTCATATGCTCTTGTCTTTGCTTTTCAATAGCCAAAACGTCTTCTTCGTAGACATTAACATATTTTTTTATTAATTTCTTTACTTCATCATCACTGTATTGTTTTCCATTTGTATCCATATTTAGTGCTGCATTTGCAATGGCTCTTCTTAATTGCCATTCTCGTTCCAAGGAATTTTGGGACATTTTCACAAAATCATCTTCAAATACTTTGAAATTTGTTTCTGCTTGGTCAAGGATTTTTCCAGCTTCAACATACGCACATCCATTAAACAATAATATAAAAACAATAAAATATAACTTTTTCATTTTTTAGCTCCCTTGTGGTTATTAAAAAAAATTAACTAAGAGGATATATATTTGGAGGATCTTTTTTAAAAAACAATTTAATTTTATATATTAAAACCTTTATTTTTATAAATATTATCTTCACTATATTCTACCTCTCCGTTGTTTTGTTATTTGTTTTTTCTTATCAATCAAATCAATTAAAATATCTGCAAAATATTGATGTCCATTTAAATTTGGATGTGCTTCATCATATGTCATCTGTTTATTTTTCATCCAGGTTTTATATATCCTATCTGTTATTGGAATTTTTTCAATTAAACAATATTTTTCTATTTCATCAAAATAATTCTCCATCGATGTTTTTAAAATGTCTGGAGACCAATACAAATATTGTAAAATAAATACTTCTATTTTTTGTCTTCTTAATTGATCTACAAATTCACCAATAATACTTAAACATTTTTTAATTATTATATCAGAATTAAATAAATATTCTTCTATACTTACTATATTGATGTTTTTTTCACGTAGAATACTTTCTGACCAATTTTCAGAATTCATCAAAGGAGTAATAAAAAGACTCCCGTATTCGTTACAATGATGCAAAGGAATATCTGGTTGTATTCCAGGATAATTGTGTCTTTGATAATCTGGAATTTGTATAATTACTTTTTTAATATTAGTCCAAATATGAGAATATGTCCAATACCAGCTAATACAGTTTTTTATTCCGAAAGAACTTCTACCCATATTTAAAACATCAAATGTTCCATTTAATTTTTTTTCTAAAATACCAGAAAAAGAAAGATCTTCTCCATCGTGATCTAGACCACGTGTCATAGAACATCCTATACATACAATTTTATCTTTATTGGTATTTATTTTAGGAAATTTTAATCCATTGAAATTTTGTTCCTTACAATGAATCGGAAATCCGAATCTATCAGTTGGAGCATTTTTAATAAAACATTCACACATAAATTAATATTCTTTATACATTAAATACATGTTTATAATCTTTTACTAGTTTTGAAATCTTAGGTTCTGGATCTGGGTATTTTGGGTTATGAACCTTATAATCCGTTACCTTTCCATACACTAATGATATACGATGAGCATCTACTATATCTGTGATTTTTTTCCCATTAACATAAATATCACCCAAACCAGCTCCTTTTATTTCCACAGTAAAGTCATTATTACATGGTTCTTCTGTGATAATAGTTTCCCACTCTTCTCCGTTGTGGAAAATAATATGAAGTTTATCAGCTTCCTTATGGAAAGCCATTACTGGGTCTTTTGCGGCATCTATAAAATACAAAATAGATCCGGAATCTGTTGGAGAATATTTTTGATCAAAACAGAAGAATCTAATTGTTTCAAACTTTTCTCCAAGATTGTATATTGTATTTTCTGCTATCTGATTTATATAGTCTCTTTTTTTCATTTCTTTTCCTTTAATTTCATTACTAAATTCGAGAACTTTCTCTAAATAAGTGTTGCCATAATTAGGTAATTTATCATATTCGTCAGAATTACCGTTCCACGATGTTCCTGTTGATTCAATCTGTGTATCTTCATACCACTCATTAAAACTTGTTATTAACAATATATTATTTTCACCAAGAAAATACTTTTTACACATTTCAAGGTATTTTTCAAAAAACTCGGTTCCATATGAAGGTAATGGATAATGCCCCTCTCTCTTTCTAACAGATTCATCATTATATCTTGGCATTATATTTGGAGCCAATCCAACATTTAACTTTTTTGCTTTCTCATAAAAAGATTTATATACAGGCTCTATTAAATTAAGATAGTCATCACCATCATATCTGTTATTTCCATTTGTTTTATCTGGAGTATACATATTATACGAATAGATATAGTCAAACTTTTTAATTCTGTCCTCAGATCCAATCCAAGTCTCATCTGGCCACCAAATTTCATCACCTATAATAATGCATTCCATTCCTGTATTTTTTAATATAACATCTCTAATAATATCTATCTCATTTAAATCACCAATTATTCTTCTAGATACATAGATAAAAACAACTGGTTTACCATCTATTCTTAAATAACTATTAGATTCCATGAATTTTTTTGAAATAGTATCAAAATGTTTACAAATGGTATCAATCTCGTTTTTACTGCTTTTTAATGGATCTCCAAAAATATTTACTGTTTCATATTGTATTGCAAATTTTAAATCATAAACATCCAAACGATCTTTCAAAAAAGACAATTCTTCTACACTATCATCTCCATTAAAAGAAGAAATTAGAAAATCAATACCTGCTTTTTTTGCTTGTTGAATATGATGTTTTATAACATTTTCATCTAAAGAATTATAATCTCCGAATTCTGAAACTACTTCATATCTATTAAATCTTGAACATTTTTTAATCCAATTGTTTTTTCTGTACCACGAATAATAAAAAGAGCCTACCAATGTTCCAGACAAAGAAATCGGCTGTATGTTATATTCTTTATTTTCAATATTTGTTTCTCTTCTCTTTTTTATTTCTATTTTTTTTGAATCAACACCAACCATATTATTCACATATTCTTTTTCATACTCAAAATAGCTTTCGCTATTTATTTCTGGATCATCCTTACTCCAACCATTCCAAGCAATAAGTTCAACATCAACCCCATGTTTTGTAAACTCTTCACGATATTTATCATAAAGATACATTTGTTCTGGATAAGCAACAAAGTTAACTACTATAAAAAATCCACATTTTTTTAAAAGAAGAACTCGTCCCATAAAAATATCATAATCAAACATTTTAGCAGTTGAATGTAAACTTGCATGAAATGAAACATTCTCTGGTCTTATCTTTCTTGTTAATCCAAGTATTGGTTTTGATAAATTTGTAGTTATTGAAAATGAAATTGTGTTTTGAAATCTTCTAATTATTTCTATTATTAAATCAATTTTAAAAAAGGGCTCTCCACCCGTAAGGGAGACAATAACTCTTTTATAAGATCTACTTATTTTTTCAAAAAAAACAATCCATTCTTCGTCAGACATTTCAGGAAATCCAGATAAACAAAATTTTTCAATATTTTCTTTAGATGTATGAGCCCAACAGTAAACACATAAATAATTACATGTAAGAGTTGGATTCCACACCATATGAAGACAATCTGTATTTATATTGTTTATTTCTTGAATTCCAAAAGATTTCTCTAAATTTCCGGGATCAATAACATCAATTGATTTATCTTCATTAAATATCCATTTTTTAGCCCAGTCTCTATCACATGCGGACATACAGTCTCCCAACATACATATCTTGTTCGTTTTTATTAAAGGATAAAATGTTTCTTTAGTAAAAGTTTTTGCATTTCCTATTGGCTTTATTTTATTTGAATGATATGCAATGCATCTATATATATCTCCATTAGGATATACATGAAAATAATTAAATCCAGCTGTACATATTTTTTTACTATTCATTATCACTCCACATTTCTGAAAATATTTTGATCTACTACTTTTATTTTTTTATATGAATTGAGGGAATATCCGGGTTCTATTCTACTAATATTTGTTCTCTTTAAATAATCTTTTACTTTTTTAATCTCATCATTATAAAAAAGGCTCCACTCTTTTTCTATAATAACAGATTTATCATCATGTCCGCTTACATGAGTAATTGATATATCCGTAGCTCCCAATGTTTCAACTGCCATTTTTACAAAATTAAACATTTCATGTAAATTAATTTTCATTATAACAAAATTAAAAGTTAAACGAAATTTTAAATTATATTTAGATTTAATATCTTTTATCTTTTTTATATTATTTATTGCAATATCAAAATCAAATCCTCTAACAGCATTATGAATAGTGTTAGAACATGAATCTAAAGAAAATCCAATAAGATCATGTGTTTTTAAAATACGAAGCCATGTAAAATCCGATAAAGATAAATTACCAGAGGTATTAAAAATAACCGTTTTAGGTCTATGATTTTCAAGTAATGTCAAAAAATCATCAAATCTTTCATACATGGATAATTCACCCGCACAATTTGGATTTAAAACTTCTAAATCGTCAAAATAAGTTTCACCAAGTTTTTCAATAAACTCAAATGGAATAGACAAACCATTTTTAACTCTATCATATCCATCTTTTTTCAAATTACACATAATACAATTACAATTACATCTTTCGGTCATCAACAATTGTATATTTGACGGTTTATGAATACAAATATCAGAGTTATATTTCCTAATCCAATTAGATTCAACTTCAATCAATTTCATATTTCTTATTACTTTATAGTAATTACAATCAAGACACATATTTACTGGATTACCATTCAATAACCCCCTCCTAATTGATCTATATCCTTCTGAGTTCCATACATGCAAAATATCTTCTACATTACTTATTTTACCTATAGAACTTCCAAAACAACATGGACAATAACTAAGATCTGAATTTAGGATTATTTGTTCCCATGGAGCAGTACAATGTTCTGTATAATGTATTTTTTTAAACATATTATTTATTTTCAATAAAAGATGGGCTTGTTATTTCTTTATCTCCATAACAATCTTTTATCATCTTTAATTGACAATTATAAAGATAAACATGTTCTGTTGAATTAAAAACAGATTCTTCTTCCATTCCACCAACATGATGCATTTCAACAACCCTACCTCCCCATTCCTCAAACACCAATCTGACAAACTCAAACATCTCTTTTACATTTCTTTTCATTATTACAAAATTAAATCCAATAAAAAAATCTTTATTCTTATATTTTTCTGAAGATTTTATTTCTTTTATTATGTTTATGTTTTTAAAAAGTTTTTCCATATCAAAACCTCGAATGCTTTTATGTGTATCTTTTGTTGCGGCATCAACTGAGAAATGAATGCTTCTATGTGTTCTTATAAATTTTTCCCATATTTCTTCATTTACAGACAAACTACCATTTGATAATGTAAAAGCATTTTTAGGTTTATATTTTTCCATAATATCAAGTATACCATTAAAATTTGAATGGGCAAAGGGTTCTCCGTTTATGGTATTTGAAAAAGTTTCAGAATACGGTAAATACCATTTGGATATTTCATCAAATAACTCCAAAGATATCTCATCAGATCCCTTCTCAGCACCACACATTATACATCTAAGATTACATTTATTTGTTATATTTACTTGAAGATGCTTTGGTTTTACATGGTATCTTATTGCAACATTTTTTGGCCTATTACATCCTTGTCTACAAATAGATTTACCTTCCTCAATATTTACATATTCATTATCATAATATTTTTTAAACATTGCACAATCTTTGCAATGATTATTTAAATCTCTATACAAAAGACTTCTTCTTATGTTTTGTATTTCTAATTTATTCCAGGCATATTCTATTTCTTTTAAAGATGATATTTTGCAAAAAAAGAAATTTGGTCCACCACAACAAATTCCAAAAGATCCATCGTAATTAAACATTAATGTATCCCAAGGATAGCTACAAACTTCGGTATAGTGTTTTTTTATCATTTTATTTTCTTTTTATATTTTGTTTTAATGAAAGTTTATATTTTTTATAATGTTTTAATTTTCTAACATAATATAAATAAGAATTAAATCCAATATCTCCACGTTCTTCTACAGTTTTTTCAACATATCCACCGTTTTTTTCGATTGTTTTAATTATTTTTTCTTCTGGTATACAATACATTTCCATATAAACTTTGTTTTTATCAAATTTATTTCCTATTGGACTACAACGAGCCTCATTTTCTTCATATGGAACTTGAAAAACAAGCCAACCATTAACTTTCAAAGTCCTCATAAACTCTCCAATATAAACAAGAGAATACTTAGGTTCCATATGCTGTAACACGATAAAAGAAAAAACAAAATCAAAAAAACAATCTTGAAAAATTTCTAGTGTATCAGAATTATTCAAGATATATTTGCATCTATCACCATGTTTATTATATTTGTTAGCAAGATTTAACATATGTTCAGAAACATCTACGGCATAAACTTTTTCAAAATATTTTACAAATGCCTGAGAAAGTCTACCAACACCACACCCAAAATCCAAACAAGTTTCCCTGTTTAATGAAACAAAAATTGGGTCATTCATTATCAAATCTATTTGATTTACACCGGTTTGAAAAAACTCATCTACATCCCATTTGCCTCCCTTTTTATTATGATCTGTCAAAATACTCCATAACGGATCTTGCTCTCCTAATTTATCCCATGTTTTAACAAGTCCATCAAAATCCATTATATTTTTCCAGTCTATTCAACAATCATATTCTCAATTTCTGACATCTTCTTTCCGTCAAAAATCGATTCCCAATTTTCAATCATTTCGTCTAGAATTTCTTCAAATGTATATTCTGGTTCCCACCCTAATATACTCCTCGCTTTACTACAATCTCCACGAAGCCTGTTGAGTTCTTCTGGACGCATAAATTTTGGATCTTGTTCAACATAATCCCTGTAATCCATATCTAGCTTTGAAAAAACATACTTGCATAAATCCCGAACAGAATGAGTCTCTCCTGTTGCAATAACAAAATCATCAGGGACATCATGCTGCATAATCATCCAAATTGCCTTTACATAGTCTTTAGAATATCCCCAGTCACGATAAGAGTCCATGTTGCCAAGAACCAATTTATCACAAAGACCTCTCTTAATTTGAACGGCTGTTTTAACTACTTTTTGTGTAACAAAGTTAGAACCACGACGACTCGATTCGTGGTTGAAGCAAATTGAGTTACTAGCAAACAATCCATATGCTTCTCTATAATTTCTCACTAGACTATAAGCAAATAGCTTTGCACATCCATATGGGGAAGTCGGCATTTTATTTGTTGTTTCTCTTTGAAATCCGTCTTCATCAATACAGTTCCCAAATATCTCCGAACTTGAAGCTTGCAAAACCTTTGCTGACGGACATGCTGTTCTAACTATTTCCAATAAATTCGCAACACCCATTGCATTTACTTGTACCGTATATAGGGGAATATCAAAACTAATACGAACATGACTCATTGCGGCAAGATTATAAATTTCATCAGGTTGAACTTTTCTTACAAATCTTTCAATAGAAGCATAATCTGTCATATCTCCATATTCTGTATTAATTTGATCTATGATATGATCTATTCTTGTTGTCTGAGACTCTACATGAGATTTTCTCCTTATAAGTCCGTGTATCTCATAATCCTTTTCAAGGAGAAGCTCAGACAAAAAAGATCCGTCTTGCCCAGAAATTCCAAAAATTAATGCTTTCTTTTTAACCATTTATTGTTCCGCCTTTTTAATTATTTCACATATTTTTTCTACCATGCTCTCTTCAAGATTCAGTGAAGACGGAAGATATACTAACTCTTGTGCCATTCTTTCAGCAACAGGAAAAGGCTCACAGGTCGAATATACCGGGTTTTCATGTATCGCACGATAATATTTTGTTGCTTGTATTCCTTCCGCTTTCAAACAATCAATTACACTACTTGCATTTTTGCTTTTATGAATTACCATCCATGTGAACGGCAATCCATATCTATAGATACTTATACGATCCTCATACCAATCAAATATCTGTTTCTTTTTTGATTTAATATTTTCAATGTTGTCTAGTTGAGATAGACCATATGCGGCAAGAATATCGTTGAATTTCAAATTAACACCAAGATAATTATGAATTCTGTTTTCTCTCCAATTATCGCCATGATCTCTAACTCTTTTTGCTTTTATATAAATGTCTTCATTGTCTGTTATTAGACATCCTCCAGAGCCACAGGTAATTATTTTCGGAACAGAAAAAGAAAATATTCCAACATCTCCTATTCTTCCCGCATTTTCTATACACAAGCCTTGAGAAGAATCCTCTATCATTGGAATATTTGTTTTATTACATATTTCTCTGATTTTTTTAACATCTTCTCCAACATATCCATTGTGATTAACAAACATAACAGCACTAACATTTTCTTTGATATAAACCTCATCTGGATTCATACACAAGGTATCTTCTTTAATATCGACTAATTGAACATTATAGCCCATGAACTTTGCTGCGTTTGCACCAGCTAAAAAAGTATAAGCGGGAAATAAGATTGTAGAACCTTTTGGAAGATTAAGGCTTTCTAATGCCATTACTATTGCCATTGTTCCGCTTGTTGTTGCTACAACATATTTTGCTCCGCTAATTTCTGAGATCCTTTTCTCAAACTCTTCTGTTTTTTTTCCGGGTCCTACCCAACCAGATTTCATTTGAGCAGAGACGTCTTGGATATAAGAATCAAGAACTTCAGGTTGAAACTGCGGAATAAAAGTCATTTAATTGCCTCCACATTTAAAGATATTAGTGTTCCTGCATCGAAATCCATTTTGGGCAAATATGCGGCAGAACAGTCATCTATATGAGAATGTTCTGTTTTTCTCCAATCATAACGCCTTACATCTCTTAATCCAACACTTTCTAGAATCTCTTTTATATCTTTAAAATCATAAACGGTTTTATGATAAATTGTTTTATCATACATTTTCATTTTCCCATACAAAGGGCCAAGGAAGCTTTTGAGTGGAAATTTTCCCTCTGAGTATAATTTTGACATTGCTTTAAAATCTGGAACCGCAATTCTCAGGATTCCTCCTTTTTTTAGAACTCTTACCCATTCTTGTAAAACTGGGATCACTTCTTCTCTATCAAAATACTCCAAGACATGAGACGAACAAATTATAGACACCGATTCGTTGTCAAAATCTAATTTTGTAATGTCGTGAGAAAGTAAATGAGGAAAATCTCCACCATCAATATGTATCCAGTCTGTTCCAAAATTTCTTTTCCCACAACCCAAATGTAATTTTATCATTTTATAAACACCTTATCCTTTTCTTGTCCAAAATAGGGGCCTGTTTTATATTCTAGTACACATGTATCGTCAACTAAAGATTTATAATTGTGTCCACCCAATAAAGTAATCGAGCAATCTCCTGGACATAGAGTTTCTTCATGAATAATGGAATCATCGATATCATACAAAATGGCTAAGACTTTGCCTTTAATAACAACCCAAGACTCTTGTGTTATATTTGTTTCTTTTTTATATTCTATATGTTTGTGAGGAATAAAAGTTTGAGCTTCTTCCATTCGTATAGACGCAACTTGCAAAAAGGCATTATTGGGAACAACATCTGTTCTTTGCTTTTTACCAGGTTTTGAATAAAAGTCCTCTGCCTTATAAACAATATGTAATAGCTTTTCTGGATTTACTTTTGAATATATTTCTCTCATTTTTCAGAGCTCCCCCCCCACCAAGGTTTTAAATTACCTCCCCAACGTTTGTTCCAAATTCTGCAATCTTCTTCTATTTGTTCCAATACTGGCGATTCTGCAAATTTTTCATCTGCCGTATCTTTATATAAAGATTTAGTTCCTCCCTTTCCATCTAAAGCAAAGTGGCTTTCTTGAATCAACTATTGTAAGTGTAGACAGTTGTTCATCTATAAAATTCATAACTTGTTTTTTTGTTCCTATTTAAAAAAATGTGGATATTTGTCACGATTATTCCTTATATATTCTGGAAAAGAATCATCAATTGGGACTTCTCTCAAAGTAGTGTTTCTACCATATAAATCCTTGTTATTGTCAACATTGTACTGTATGTTTTCTTTTATGTCATCTCTGTTATATTCTTGATGACTATATATTTCTATTTTTTTCCTTATAGCTTCCACTCCTCCTAAATAACTAAAATGCCATCCTCCGTTTTTTATTCTTTGTTCACCGGGCTTTCTGTGAGGTTTCCTTATTTCATCTATGGTGTGGTTTGATAAATAATCAAATCTACACATTCTTGTCCCAACCCAATCATCCTCTTTTTCAACATTCATATAATAATAGAACATCCTCTGATTGAGGAGATATACTCCGTTCAGATTATTTGAATCAAGAGAAGACCAAACTTCTGGATTTGGGATTTCATCAACGTCACTTGTCAAGATAATGTCATCAGGATTGCAGTTTTTCAAAGATCTAATTATACAATTTCTTTCGTGTATCTCTCTTCCCCAAGTATCCGAATTCAAAGGAGAATCTTCTATCATATTATGAATTATTTTGTGTTCGAATTCTTTGTATCGTTCTTTGTTTTTGAGAAAATTGAAAGGCTTTTCAGTTCCTAAATGGGTGTGGTTTGATTCACTTACGACAAAAAAATCAACATGGTCGTTTAGAATATTAAACCTTATTTCCAATAAGTCTAATTCAGTTGCAAACATGAAAGTATCGTATATTTTACCCATAATTATCTTCTTGAAAATTGAAGAAGTTTTTCATCAAATACATGTTGAGATATTTTTTGATTAAAAATATAATCTGTTTTTTTTAGAATCCTATTCATCTCATTCATACTTCCAGAAATATGCTCCGTATTATAAACAATAAAACCAAAATTAGATTTAAGCATTATATTTATATACGACATTTGTGTATTAAAATTACATTCCGCAAGTGAAGCTATCGCTATAAACAAATCGATATCTCCTATTTTTTGTTTTTTTTGTGCTTCTTCACATGTAACATATGTTATCTTATCTTTTATCTTTGGAAAATTATTCAAGTATTTTTTGCAAAGTCCAAGAACTTCTGGAATATCAATCAAAATATATTCTTCGAAATAATAAAAAACACTTAGAATCTTACACAAGGCACCATATCCGCCACCAATTTCAACGATCTTTTTAGGTAAAAAATCTCCCATCATTCTCTTTATATCTAATGCGTTACTAATGTAAAGAAGAGTATATCTACAAATATTTCCTACTTCTGGGAATTTATCAATTGTAGGATTACCATAAATATCATTCTCTTTAAACTCTGTTAGGTTCTTTTTAATAGATTCAATACCATATAATTCTATGATATGTTTTAAATGTTTTTCACCAATGATTATAGGGCCTCCCTCTAATACTTTAGTATAATCTTTGTCTTGTCTGAAATTAGAAAAAGCACTATCAGATTCAGAAAACAAACGGCATTTATCTATATATCTTTCAACTATTTCTCTAGGTGCTTTATCCCATCCAAATATCTCTTTCATATCATGTTCCTTTGTTGTTTTTCAGACAAACATTGATCATATTCAAAAAACACCCCATTTCTATCTAACCAAACCCAACCTCTAGTTAAAGTGTCACCATTAGACCAATAACCATCAGAGACATTATATCTTGCCCAATATTTAGGTGCGATTATTTTTTCTGCAACAACATTCGTCCATGCAGCCCACCAACTAAAGCTGGAATTGGAGAGTATTAAATATCTTGCGTTTTTTATAATAGAATAATCAATTCCAATAGGTCCACCAATATGATGTCCAGCTTTTTTGGAGTCCACAAGTCCCGTGATCGATGCTCCGACAATTTCAACATCTGGAAAATATTGCTTAGATAGTATTATATCATCTGTAACAATCACAAAATTTATATTTCTGTGTTCTGATTTTATTTTGTTCATTGCATTTCTGTAATATTCTACAGATAACAATGTTGTGTCGGCTCCCTTGAAATCACCACCACGAAAATGAATAACACAAAAATTATCCGAAGAGTAGTTTCTAATTTCTTTTTCTTCATCAATTTTAAACCAATTCTGGACTTCCTCTTTTCTATGAATTATGTAATTCTCAGATTGCATAACTCCATCAATTTTTGTATTATCCTGGATTTTTCGCAATCTGTCATCTAAAGGACTTATGTCTGCACCACTTAGGGGATGCTTCACTCTTTTTTCCATATAGTAATTTGTAATCCCATCTGGCAGAATTAAAGGGGGTCCACCTTCCGGACCCGAACCCCCAGATACTAATTCTCCAAAATCAAGATCCATAAACTCTGATCCCTTAAACTTATTAGGAGACATTATTCCAAACTGAAAACCATTATCCAATGCAATAGTTCTTGTTACTGCATAACACCATAACTGATTTCCCAGACCTTGACCATTTAAAAACTCTGTTACTATCACTGGAATAACATATAGCAATGAGCTGGCGATATATCATCACTATCCCTCTTAAATCTCTTTATAACATCTTCATTTATTACGGCAGGGTCAACATACCAATCTTCAAAAGGATGCTCTAGATCTACATTTGCAATGTTTCCACTAATAAGTTCATAACCATGTGATTTAAAAATATCTCTTGCGTTCCGCATTCTTTCTTGTGATCCATCTATTCCACCTGGAACGTTTGTATCATATACATCAGTTTCATAAGTAATAACAGAAAACCTATATTTATGCAAAGGAAGTTTTTTCAAACATTCAAATGTTTGTATATTGGGTTCAAGATCCATAGATAAATAATCAATCTGTGGTCCAAAACTGTTTTCAGTTAATATTTTATCATAATCCATTCCTAAAGCATCACCACAATAAAAGACGGATGATCTTCCACTTTCTTTGAATCTATCTCTCGAAGAACCACTAATATCAACAGATATCCCTTTCCAACCAAAACAAGAATCTAACAAATAAGTATTACTGATAAACTGAGGATCATCCGCTCCAATCTCTAAGAAATTTCCATCTCTTTTCCCATTTAGAATAGATAAAACAAACATATCCTGAAGAGCTTGTGAATAGCTTTGATTAATTGATTTAAGTCCTGGAAATTTGTATCTGAATTTTTGAAACTGTTCTTTTTTATACAAATACATAATAAAACTCCTTTTCATATTTTTTTCAAAAAAACCATCGCCCTATCGGAAATGGTTGTATTTTTCGCCAATTCTCTTATTTCCTTAGATTCTATTTTCATCATATGAATATCTACATCTTTAAACTTCTGTATCCAATATTCTGAAGGTTTACAATTTACATGATGATATCCCCCTTGCCCAGGAACAGCGTGCGTAAACAACAAGACACCATTGTTTTCAAGATTATCAGAAATTGTATATAAATAATTTAAAACAAACTCCTCGTTAATATGTTCTGCTACCTCTACACTCCATATCCCATCAAATTTCTTTGGACTTTTCCAAGGACTAACCGTAAAATCATGAATAGACAGTCTATTTGTTGGAATATTTTCCATATATAAAATATCAACATCTCCATCTACTCCATACGCATCCAATCCAATATCCAACGCATCTTGGACGACTCCCATAGGTCCACATCCTACATCTAATAGTGTTTTTATTTTAAACTTCTCAACTAAATATAACAAAGCTGATTTATCGTTATTTGTTATATTAAAATGTCCTCCCAAATAATCTTTTTGTGGCATTATACAGCTCCTCTACATATTATTTTTTTAAGCTCATTTGTTTTATGAATATTATATTCTGCTGTGTAAAATGTTTGATAATTACTACCAGATTTATAATGAAATATAAATGATTCTCTTATATCCGTATCTTGTATTTTTATTAAATCTGAAAATACTGGTTTTGGTAAATTGATCTTATTATCAATTAAAAATTTATAAATTCCCTTTACTTGGTCAGCAGCATATTGTGGATAGTCTTCCCTTTCGGTTTCATATGGAAGCATCTTATTATCTGAAACCGATATGTCTTTTTTTTCAAATGATATAATTTTCCAATCTTGGTTTACAATAATGTCCCATAAAATATTCCCATTCAAACTAGTATAAAAATATATACTATCTGATCTTATTTCAAAATCCAGTAAACCCCAAAACTCTAAAAACAGAATATCAATTTCCTTATTATTGTTTTTTAAATAAAAATAAGTATGCCCACCTACATCAGTAGAATCTCCCATTATAGCTCCGAATGACCAATCTATTGTTTTGGGATTTGGAATAGTATCAATATTCAAGAAAACAATTCCATTCCACATATAAAAAACTTTAAACTCTGCTCTATATTGTGGGCAAAATGCAATATCTTTCCCGTTCATCATTTTTTCTATATTTATATCTTTAATAAAAAACATATCAGAATCTATAATTACAACAATTCCTTTTAATTTACAAATATCTTTCCAAAACCAATTTAAAGGATATGAGCAAGCTGCTTGAACATTGGTATATGAATTTCCACTATAACACCCTCCTTGTTTTTGAACCCGATATTCTGATTCTAACACAACATGAACACATTTTACATGTATACTTTCACAAGCATCATCTATGTTCTTTCTTAAACCTTCGTTGTTTACCGCATTATTCAATACAATATATTCAACATCTTGATCTTGAATATATTTACGGATAGATTCATATTGTAACTCAATAAAATCAGGTCTTTTGTCTGAGATTGTTATTGTCGTTATTTTCACAGATCACCCTCTCTCTCTATAAAAATAATACTTTGATACTGATGAATTGCTTTGATATTTTCTTCATCCCAATTCAATTCACCAAGCCTGGGATACCATGAATCTAACTCGTGATTTTTTCTATCAGCAACACCCTGCTTACCAGAGGCATTAACGGCATCAATAAGTCTATTTTTAATTATGTCATTAACAAAATTTGCAGAATCATCCCAACCCCAATAACAACAATGCATATCTTCGACAACATAAATTCCTCCATTTTTTAAAAGTGGAAACATTGTTTCAAAAGAAATTATCATATCTCCATTTTTATGAGAACCGTCATCTATTATTATATCAAATGGACCATATTTAGAATTAGTTTCTTCCAAAAAAGTTTTATCACTTTGATCCCCTTTCAATATAATAACTCTCTCTTCTGCCAAATATGCACAATCTCCAACATCTATTCCACATATTGATGAATTTTGAAAATACTCTTTCCATGCCTTCATTGAATATCCGAACTGAACTCCTATTTCTAATATTTTAAAATTTTTATTCCTGTTTTTTTCAAAATATTGTTCATAATATCTAGTATAATTATGACCTTTGCTTGATTTATCACAGTTATATTTTATCATAATTGAATCTAGTGTATCCATCGTGATCTCCCCAATATATTTAATCCATCATTATATATTTCTTGAATATTTGTCATTTGTCTGCAGTTCACCTCCGACAAGCATGAAAACCAAATGCGTCTATTCCAATTATTTCAGGAGTATCACTCTCTTGAGAAAAATGAGCAGCAACCTCTATTGGTGCATATTTACAACCAAACTTTTCAAATATATGTCTATTGTGAACGCAAATATTCCCATCTTCATTATATAGTCCTAAATTAGAACTTCTTAAAAATTCTCCCGTTTTCCCTTCGAAAGGAACTTCAGTTATACTCGGAACATCTAAAAGTTTTTTACTTCTAAGACTAAAACCGCCATTACCCACCCTTATATGATTTCCAAACGGATCAATATATGCATCGCTTTTTATTGGCCATGGAGATCCAATATAATCCCATTCTAAAAACGAATCTTGCCACTTTTCTGGTCTCACAACATATCCATCATAGTGGACAGTTAAACAATGTTTTGTTTTTATATGTTTTGAAAGATTGTATATCATATAACGGTTATAATCATTAATATTCGTAATTTCTTCGCAATGTTCGTATCTTATTTTTTCAGGTAAACCCTCGGACTCCTCATGAGTTACAAAAATTATGTCAAAAAAATCTATCCCCTTTTGAGATTCAGTTAACGCATGTATGGTTTCTTTAATCTTGATAGAGCTTACAGAAATTAATGTAACATTGTTCAATAAAATCATGATTAGATTGTCTCCCGGAAAACCACGAACTTAGTCGTAGGTAATTGATTGTTCTTTTCTCTTTTTATTATACACATCACATTTATTAAAAAAATCATGTATCAATTTGTAATACAAAGAATCATCCATATCCGTTACATTTATATTTTCAAATTGATGACACATTTTAGAAACATTTATCTTTTCATTACAAAACTTCTCTGATAAAAAAGTTCTAGGATATGGTGTATAAACAGAAGCAGTAACTTTATTCGGCAAAGTCCTTTCAACAAGATCTAAAGTAAGATTCACCTCTTCTTCTGTCTCTGTTGGAAATCCTATCATTACATACGCTTTCCAATTTATACCATATTTGTTCAGCAGATCAGCAGTCCTTAAATAATCTTCTATCCCTTCTCCTTTTCTTATAAGTTTCAACAATCTAGGACTTCCAGTTTCAAAACCAACACTTATATTTTCACATCCAGAATCTTTAAGTATTTTTATATTATTCTCATTCAAACTATCTGCTCTACTTTCACACATATATCGAGATTTAGAAGATAATGATTTTTCTTTGTGTTTTGCAAATTCTACAATCCTTTTATCAACTAAAGTAAATGCATCATCCCAAAAAGTAAAAAGTTCACATGAAAAATTAGAAACAAGATAATCCATTTCAAATATAATATCTGAAATTTCTCTAAACTGAACCTTATTATCACTCAGACAAAAACCACAACTATATGGACATCCACTTGACGTAAATATATGAGATAACCTATCCCTTTTATATTCTTGCAATAAGCTCTCAAACAATCCTCTCCTAGCATTTATTTTATCCTTTTGAAACGGGGGTTCATAAGGTCTATTTATTCTAACTTTTATTCCCATACCTTTTGCAATATCAGACACAACATTTATTGACATGTCTTTTGCATAATAATGTGTCATCCAGATTTCTTTTGGATTATATTTTTCAAAAACATTACGAACATTTTTCCACATAAAATGTTCTGGAGACGAAACAGCAAACAGATATCTTTCAAACCCGCTTAATCTATCTAAATAAGAAAGTTGATCTAGACTATTTTCTATTTCGAAATTATATATTCCAGGATCTTCTGCATCATTAGCTGCCCAAAGTAAACTTAAGGGAACATAAGATTGATCTTGACCCATTAATGAATGAAACGGCGGATTTACAAGTAGTTCTTTCATATTATATTTTTGTTTCTCAGTAAAACTTCCTTTTTACAATAGTTGATTCAAGAAAGCCACTTTGCTTTAGCATGTGGATGAATTGAATCCCAATCTAATACGATATCTAAGATTAATTTCAAAAACACAAGGATTTTAACCTACTTTTATCGTATAAAATACTGTGAAATCTTTCAAATACAGACTCTTTCCATCAAAAAAGACATCTAGACTTTTGTCTAAATGTTTAGAAGTTTGTAGATTAACTTATAATAAAATACTTGAGACAAAAATAGAATTATATGAGAAAGAAAAAGTCATTATCAAAATTTGATATTGATAAACTTC
>Ga0315284_10003880_pt1 | contig 21215 bp, 12 predicted proteins | sample YL17G09_16_MG_FD_203696 | JGI IMG/M metagenome (GOLD analysis project Ga0315284, IMG submission 203696) | Sediment microbial communities from Yellowstone Lake, YNP, Wyoming, USA - YL17G09_16 | ecosystem: Environmental > Aquatic > Freshwater > Lake > Sediment | place: USA: Wyoming | collected...
GCCCGTTTCAATTAACGTTCCAATATCGCTCAGCCGTGCGACAACAACACCGACAACATTGCCCTTTTTGTCAACCAATGGCCCGCCGGAATTGCCCGTCTGAACTGGTACGCTTATTTGAAAATATCTGGTGTCGTCTTGAACGCCTGTTACGCTGCTTATATTCCCCTTGGTATACTTCGGCTCAAAACCCTGCAATCCTACGTTCGGAAACCCCATCGTAAACACCTCATCGCCGCTTTTAACGCCCATGCTCGGCTTTACCATTAACGTGCTGTATACACCTTGTTCGGCTCTTAAAATAGCAAGGTCGTTTTGTGAATGAACCTTTCTACGAACTCTTTTGCCTCTTACCTTTTGCCTTCGTTATTTGCTATTTCTTGTTCAATATTTGAGATTTTTTCGGAATAATGAAGTTTTTTTAAGTATATATGTTCTTATAAATTCCTTATTTACAGCAAATTTGCAAAAATAATGTAAAATATCCCAAAAAAATGCTTGCATTCTGTAAATATTGCTGTAATTTACATTATAGTTTCATATATACTATAAAGGGTCAATATTATGGCAGAAAAAGTCGTAGATATGCAAAAGAATAGCAAGGAAACAAGAGAGGAACGCTTTAAACGCGTTGCCACGAGACGTACAAACGATATATTAAATCGTATACGTATTTTAGGTAATTGCTCAAACAAAAGCTCCTATTCATATACAGAAGAAGATATTAAGAAGATTTTCTCTGCTATTGAAGGAGAGTTGCGTTCCACAAAAGCTATGTTTGGCAACAGGAAGAAAGATACGTTCCGCTTATAATTTTTAATCTCGACCGAGGAGATATAAAACTAGGAAAAAGGGCAAAGGATATAAATGACCGACAAAGATAAAATCAAAGAGTTGAAACCATTTGATGCGAAGAGTTATAACCCAATTGACCTTGACAGGCTAGTTATTTATGCAACCGTTGAACTTGAAAAGCTTGGAGTTGAGCTTTCCCTTGAGAATATAATAGTTGGGGCTTTTAATCTATTCCCAAAGAAATTTTCCTTATCGGGATACCTTGAATTTCCAGATGCTACGCGCGTTGAAAAATGTTTGTGGCGCTGCAAAAGTAAAAAAAGACAATGGATAGGGGGTAAAACTCCGCATGGGTACCTAATTACTGACAAAACCAGGCTCATTTCGGTCCAAACCGAAGCTCAACTATCAAATACTGTATTAAAAAAAGAGCAAAAGACACCTTCACGCCTCCGTAGAAAAGAAGGTATTTTGAAAGAGACGAAAGACTCACCTGCTTATTCAAAGTACGTTAGCGGAAAAGCGGAGTCTATTTCTGAAGCTGATGTCTGTTATTTACTGCAAGGCACATTAGATTCTCCACGAGAACTTTTGAGAGAGAACTTTCTTTCACTTAAAAAATTCGCCAAAGAACTTGAATGTGAGGATGTGCTAATATTTCTCAACTTGTTGGAAAATCGCTTTAGCTTTTTATTTAATACTTCAGAATAAAGGAGGTTTTTCATGCCACGAGGGAAAATTAAATCCGCCGACAGGGATATAGTCCGAAGTATCAAAGCAGCAATGCAAGGAAGCGTTATACGTGCACTCGTCGAGCTAATAACAAATTCTGACGACAGCTACAACATTTTAGAAGGTGATAACGTGCTGCACAAAGGCATAATCGAGATTCTATACAAAAAGGTCGGTTATTGCGGATTATTTGCTGTGCGCGACGAGGCAGCAGGTATGTCAATAGAGGAGGTTAAAGAAGGATTTGAGAAGTATGGGGAGGCAACAAGTGGAATGAAAGCTGGGAAAAGCGTTCGTGGCTACTTTGGGCATGGCGCAAAAGACGCACTCGCGGGTATGCTAAACGGCAGATTTTATACGTTCAAGGATAACCAGTTTATTATGTGCAAGCTTTTTATTGAAAACGGGGCTGTCAACTATGACTACTCTGATGAACCTATGCCTGCTACACCCAAGATAAGAAGCGAACATAAAATTGATGGAAACGGAACCATTGCTTATTTTGAGGCCGACCCTTTAAAAGATATCAAAGTTCCTCAATTCGATACAATTCACGAGGAATTAGCAAACAATTATCTTCTGCGCAAGATTATGTTAAACCCAAAGAGGAAGGTACTTCTTCTGAACGAAAATGACGGAAATAAACGTCCACTCAAATATCAATTACCAAAGGGAGAAGAAATTTTATCAGAGGAATTTGATATTTCATATAACAGTGAAACTTTCCCAATTCACGTTTCTATCTGGCGTGCAGAAAAAGAACTTGGTCAAAATGGCGACGACCGCATGGGAGGTTTGCTGCTGGTAGACGAGGGAGATGCTATTCTCGGGATATCCTTGTTCAAATATGACAATGAACCCCTTGCGGCACGCTTCTTCGGACAGGTTACTATAGGAGAGTTTAGAAAGTTGCTTAACAGAGAAGAACCGGTACTTAGCGAAGCACGAGATGGTCTTGTTGACCGCCATCCATTCTGTAAGGTTTTGATTCCAGAGATTGAAAAACGCATTGAGAAGAAAGTAAAAGAGGAAAAACTACGGAAACAAAGAGAGGATGAAAGCAAAATAGACCACGAGGAAGCCCGCAGATATAAGAATGCTTTTAAAATCCTGAATGAAATAGCTGAAATCGAAGCACAAGACGCCACCTATCTCGGACAAGAACCAACAGGAAAATTGGAGGAGCCTCCCAACGGTTTTCATCTTTATCCTCCGTCCGCTGAGATAACCGTTGGTAAACGTTATGTTTTTGAACTCCGTCTTAATACAACGCTAATCCGTCATGGAACAATTATTAAAATTAAGTGTGCCAATCCAACGATTCGTATTGTAACACCGGAGATTAAGGTTTTACCCGAGGATGGTGTTGGCATTTTAAGTAAATATATTACTGTTGAAGGTACTGAACCGAATGTTAAAGGCGCACTACAGGCCACTGCCAGTAATAGCTTTGCCCAGTCAATAATTTATGTGGTTCCAGAAAAAGAGCTTTTGCTGAGTGAAGGGATGGTTTTTCAACCAGAAACCTTGACATTGCATACCAATAAATCCAGAAGGATATATCTGCTTGTTTATGTAAAAATGATAGAGAGTGGTAATACAATCAAGATTTCATCAGACAACGAATCAATACACATTTCGAAACAGGAAATCGTCGTAAATGAAGCTGATGCAAAAAGACATGTTGCCAAATATGAGTTGGAAGTGTGGGGTGAAGGTGTTGGTCAGAAAGCTATTATTACAGCTGAATGTGAATCTTACATAGCCCTTTTAGAAGCCGTTGTCAAAACCGAGGACCAAGAAAGGGAAAAAGGGGGAAAAGGGATGTTTAGTGAACCTGAGTTCAATTATGATCCTGAGACTCACCAACGAACGCGTTATAGTTCGGAGACGGGCAAAGTGATTATATACGCGAATTTCCCTTCAGTTCGGCTCTATCTTGGTGCTGATTGTCGGTATAGAAAAACATTACCTGCACAAGTATTGGTAGCCGATTTAGTAGCCGAACGGTGTTTTTATGAGATAGCAAAGAAAAAAGTTGACTGTAGTGGTCTTACATTTAGTCCTGCAGCCACCACTCAAAGAATCGAACGAGATGCCCAAGCTCTTTCACTAAAGCATGGGGAAAAGGTACATAAAACTTTAGTAGACCAAAACCTTGTTAATGAGTCCAGAGTATCTTTGCAGGAGTAATAGTGACACTTAGATGTAATAGTCACTACTTCACCTGACAAACAGTTCCTTTTTATCTCCGAACCCCGAACCTTTACCCGCCATTTGTTTGGAGGGTTTACCCGCCATCTGTGTGGCGGGCGCAAATCCTCGAAGCGTAGCATAGACCTCGGCGCTTGCCTCGGCGTAGGCCAAGCCAAAGCCGGGTAGTTCCAAAACGAAGCCGGGTCCCATTCAAAAATCCCCAATTCCCAAATCCCTCACTAAAAAATCCCCGCTTATTAAATCACTATATTAGTATGTATGCATATACTAATATACTTTTTACACCGCCCCGGCCTTGCCGGACTCAATCTGCCGGCGACCAGTCACCGGCAACCAGCGATTTATCCTTCGTAGCCCCTAAGGGGCGGAGAATGGACTATTTTCGGCCAGCCGCAAAGCCATTTGCGGGTCATCGTAAGATGGCCGGTGGACGCAGGCAGGGCTTTCGCACCCCGATGCTTCGGGGGAGAAAAGACCTGCCGAAGCACACCCTCCTGGCCGAAAAAATCCTGCCTGCCCCAGAAAGTCGTTATCTGGGGTTATCTTGTCTAAAAAAAACCGTGTTAATCCCGTGCCTGCCCTGATCGCAGTCGAAGGGTTAATCCGTGTCTAAAAAAACCGTGTAAATCCGCGTCCTATATGGCCAAATTTCAATCAAAAACGCAGGGGTCTGTCAAAAAAATCCCCAAACCGCAAAAAATTTTTCAACTCCCTTACCCTTTATTCCATAATAACTTATCTTTTCTCTGTGTTCTCACCGTCCTCCATAACTGACGTTTTTTTCAACCAAAATGCGCATCTCCGCCCCATATAGGGGGGTACTCTATATCCCCACATGGCATAAGCCATTTTAGGAGCTTTGTTTTGGTCATTAAAATTTCGGCCATTTTAATTCTTGCCCGCCGCAGGCGGGTGAATTTCGGACTTCGATATTCAGATTTAGGACTTTTCTGCTCGTTGCAAGAACCTAACTCTTTTTCAAATAAGGACTTGCGAAAAACCGACCTCTCAATTCAGCACAATTCAAGCAATTTGGCGCACCATTGGCGCTATTTCGAGAGCATTTCGAGTACTATCCGAGAGTGATTCGATAGCAATTCGAGACAATTGGCGCTATGGCGCCAGCCATCGCCAAATCCCGCCCAAAATATGCACAAAAATTGTTTAAAAAAACCATAAAAAAGCGTGGCGGCCAAAATGACCGCCACACTTAAAGGTTTCTGCATCAATTATTCTTTTTCAGGCAGCAAGCCTTTTAGTTATTAAGGAGTTCCCACTGGTGTAACATCAGCAGCACCACTAACGTCGATGCTCAAAATCGAAGCTGGGTCTGTATGGTCCCAGAAGTTGTTCTCGGCCTTCACAATACCAACGGTCATTTGATTGATTAAGTCATAGCCGGTATTGCTCTTAATCGTGTTGCGGCCGATACTGGACACAGGTGTCGTACCAGGACTTGTAAGCCCACTGTTTGCGTAAACGTCTACCAGACCGCCGCCAAAGTCAACATTACAATCAGCAACGGCAGCGGCTCCTATCATAATACCGCCGGCCGCATTGTTCCTGATAATGTTGTCCTCGGCGCGGATGTAGGCTCCTGTGGCGAAGACGAGAACGCCGTAGGCACCCGTGGAATTCTCGAAAGTATTGCCGCGGAGATATGCACATTGACGGTCGCTTAACCTGATTCCGCCGACGCCGTTCTTATCGACGTTCGAGTAGTTATTCTCAAAGAGGACCAAACTGTTCTCGCCGCCGAATCTCGGACCCTGGCTGTCGCCTAAGAAGGTGCTGTTACGCACAACGGTCATACTGTCGGCCTGACCTGTCACTCGTATCGGCTGATTGCCGCCCACGGAGTACATACCGCTGATAACCACTCTGGATGGGGCAAGACCGCCGTGGCCATCTGCGGTGCTATTCATAAATGTCTTGTCCGCCGATGCGCCGTATGTGTTGTTCCGGGCCGTGCAGTCCACGCAGGAGCCGCCGACACCGTTCATAGTCATTGCATCTTCGCAGATAACAGGGAATTTACAACCCTCAATTAGGTTGCCCACCCCGTGTCGCATATGCATACCATCGTGGTATCCGCTCCAGGTGATGTTCCTGACGGTGTTATTAACACCGTGTATACGGAATGCCTGTCCGTTTTCGGACTGGCCACAATCGCCGGTGCCGGTATAGTGGAAGCCTACATTTCTGTCTTCGCCGTCGATGACAAGATTGTCGCCGATGAAGTCATACTTGCCGTCGGAATCACCCCAGGTCTTTATCGGGTCAATGCGGCTGTCCCAGTCACCGCCAACGATTGTGTTGCTGTAACCGAAGAGGATTCTGCCGCCGCCGCCATGACCACAAAGGGTTGTTTCGACATCGCACCACGGCGTCCACGAACCATTATGGCACCATTCAGGTTTATCAGTGTAATGCAGGGTCTGTGATGCCTCAATGGACTGCAGTGCCGAAGTAAAGGATGCCCAGGCCGTGCTCGGTGAAGTGAGGATATAATCCGGCCAGCTATAGGTGGAGGAGTCTCTTATGTTGATATACTGAGTTTTTGTCATAGAGTTTTCACCGCCTGGACCTGCTACAGTCAACCTCACGGTGTACAAACCACCCTGAGGATACTTGTGATGCGGCGCCGACTCTTCGCTCCAGTCGCCATCGCCGAACTCCCACAGATAGTCCGTTATCCAGCCGGTCGATATGCTGACGAATTCCGGCGCACAGTAAGCTGACCAGCCTTCAGTCGGTACGGCAAAGAAGTCTGCAACCGGAGCAGGGACGGAAGAACCGCCTGTTCCCCTGAGTGTCTTCTTGATAGTCTGGCCTGCTGTAACGTTGTATATATCGGTACCATACGGTGAACTAATAGTTACAGAGCCTGTACCATAAGCGTAGATGCTGGCTTTATCGCCGCTTACCGACATACTGACACGCACGCCGGAGGTCAAACCGTACTGAGAGCCGCTGGCGCTTGTCGCCTTGCAGATAAGCGCTCCACCGGTCCTCTGGGCAAACAGTTTGGCGTTACCGGAAATACCACTGGTTGAATAGCTGCCGTCACTGGGATTATAAACCACCGTATCGCTTCCTATCGACATCGAGACCACGGTGCCGGGATAGCTGTGGCTGACACTCACACCTGACGGATTCGGATGAACCAGGACCAGAATCCTGTTCGAGGAGGTCGTAATGTCCAGCGGAGCAGTGCCCGCAGATGAGGTATAACCGGAGCTCGGATACATCACTTCGTAACGGGCCGAACTGTTTGTAAAGAGACCCTCAGACTGCTTGGCTGCAGGTGAGTCCATCCAGCAGAGGAAATCGGAGGTATGGCCGCTGTCAAGCTCATCGGCAATCAACACATACATCTTGTTGCGAATCGTAAAGACAAACCTGCTGTAATTGGTAACCTGTCCATAGACTCCGCCAAGTATAGCCTCAAGGGCGTGGCCGTAATCTGAATCAACTGCTCCAATGCAGTCGGCTGTTGCCAGCTCAGGCACCTGATAGCCGCGTTTGTCATCCATCAAATTGCCCAGACCATCAATCAACAGGCAGTTGTGCTGAAGGGTATTGTCGGCAGGGCCGTTATTCTTGGCAATCCAGCCCCTGTTTCTGTATATGCCGAAATGACCGTTATCAGCGCCATCGTGAGAACTGGTCTGTGCCGTGCAATTGTATGGTACACTTGCGCCGGCGTGAAGCTCATTCCAGTAGTTATGGCCATCGTGGCCGCTGTTGCGGAAGTAGACATAGGTGTCATCGCTGCCGCTGTTGGGATAGATGTCCCAGCTATCTCTGTACACGTGGAATTCTGCATCATCCAGGTGGAGATATAGCGGTATTCCCGCCTCGGCAGGCGTCATCGGCAGAATGCTGGCATCGTACCATGCCATTTCGAACCCCTGCCACCATCCGTTGTCCGGTGAACCTTTCGGGCTCGGTATGACCTGCCTGGTGAACCACTCGCCTACGCGTGCCATCTTCGCAGCCGGGATAACCGTCTTGTCGCTGACGCCCACAGCTTTGTCAATGGCTGAGTAGTAACGGAACGCCTGCGTTATGCCGTGGTCGCCTATGTATGCAACGTCGGTCCACATATCCAATCCGGGAGGTGAAACCGCCATCCAGCCTAAACAGAAGTTTAGAGCGAATCCGGACTTGTTCTCATCCAGAATCGTGGCCGGGTTCGGATATTCATTGAGTTCCATAATATGCCTGTGAACCAGAGCACGTGAACCCTGATATGCTCCGTAGCTCGGACCCTCGTATGGGAAACCATCCGCTGTTCTTGGTCCTTCGTTGGTAAGCGGAGCGGTCGTCCACTCTACGCCATGGTCGCACAAACCGTTTATTCGCTCGTTGTGATAAGTCAGGTTGAACGGTCTGGAGGTGTTATAGAGGGTCTCATAACCGGCTTCGCCGCGGATGTTATAAAGAGCCACACTATGATTGGCAGCTCTCGCCACCATAAAGTTATGTGTCGGCCTTACCCGCCACGTGTCGCCGGGGTCGAAATTCAGGTCCGCTAAATAGTCGGCCATAGTCGCAAGAGCGCTGGCCTTCTCCGCAGGAGTAAGCCATGTTGGCCCGCCGTGCAACTGGTCGTCAACTATCGCATCGTATGCCATGCAGTAACCCCAGAACGTTTCCATACAGCCAAGTACCGGGTCATTACCACCTGATGCAAATGGACAGCCGTTCAGTTTGCGCACCTCATCCTGTGCATATTCGCCATAGCCTTGAATCTTGCTGATAACATAGGCCATCGCAGATTCCTGTGTAACACTAAGGGTTCGGGTGACAGGATAGCCACTGTAACTATCCCAGCTCGCCGGGGCAGAACCGTATGTTGCTCCTGTAGGAGCGTTGGCGGTAATTCTTGCCCATATTCCTGAGTGAGTTGACTGCGCCTTTGCCCACAGGCCGTTTTCCGTACCGTAGCCTTTGCACCACAGGTGCGGATGTAAATTGCTCAGGTCATCCGATGAATCGGTAAAGGCAAAACCTGAACCTCCCGGCGGGGCCGTTTGTACCGTAATGTAACTTGTCCTCGTTATGTTGTCGCTGTTGAGCGGACCGCTGACCGCCAGGCTTACCGTGAAGGTGCCGTTTCCGTATGTATGCTGCGGATTGGCCTCCGTGCTTGTCCCGCTGTCGCCGAATGTCCAGCTCCAACTGGTTATACTGCCGGTTGATGTGTCGGAGAACTGCACTGACAACGGCGAAAAACCGGCTGTCGGATTTCCGGCAAAATTGGCATCGCAGGGCTGCGCCGGCCCAACAGTAATGTAATTGGTCTTGGTCTCGGAATCATTCCCGTACGGACTCGAAACCGTCAACGAAACAGTGTAAGTGCCTTGTGTATTGTAGACGTGAGACGGATTCTGTGCCGTGCTTGTCCCGCTGTCGCCGAACGTCCAGTTCCAGCTATTTAGACTGTCTCCTGTTGACTGGTCTGTGAACAGCACAGTCATAGGCACCGAACCGCTCGTTTTGCTCGCCGTAAATGCCGCAGTCGGCAGTGCCGGGGCCGTAACATTGATATAATTCGGTTTTGTCTCGGTGTAATGTGTTCCTGTATAACAATCTCTCACCTCCAGACTGACCGTATAGAGCCCGGCAGTAGTATATGTCCAGGTCTCGTTGCCGTTGTGAGAATCGCTGGACTCAAAACCGCCGTTGCCGTCAAAATCATACTTCCAGGTGTCGATGCAGCCTGTGGACTTGTCCGTGAAAGATACGTTTAGCGGAGCAAGTCCTGACCTTGGGCTGGCATCAAAATCCGGAACCGGAGGAGGCGGGTTTGTAACCGTGATATAACCCGTCTTGGTTTCGTTATCGCTGCCGCCGGCATTTGATGCCGTCAGACTAACAGTATACGTTCCTGTTGCAGTGTACTGATGAGATGGATTCTGTGCCGTGCTTGTCCCGCTGTCACCGAACGTCCAGCTCCACGCCGTAGGAGTATTCGTCGACTGGTCGGTAAAACCTACCGATAGCGGAACGCTGCCGCTCGCCGGTGTGCCTATAAACTGTGCTACAGGCGGCTGAACCGGCGGTGCTCCATAATCATATTTGCTAACACCCAGATTGGTTCCGAAATACACCAGAGTACTGCTCTCAGCAGCAACCGCATTGCCATAGTTATTGACCAATCCGCTATTGGACGTGTTATACACCACCCAGGGCGTAGCGCCTGTAAATTTGCTCACACCAGAGCCATTCGAGCCGGCCCATATCGTGCCGTCCGGAGATGCTGCTACCGAACGAGTGTCGTTCTTTGCAAGACCCTGATTTGTAGTGTAAGTTGTCCAGGTTGTGTTATTGTACCTGCTCACGCCGCTTAATGTTCCGAACCACTTGTCGTTGTTCGGCGCTACCGTCACCGCAAATACGTCATCGCTTGCAAGCTGATTCTTAAAATGTGTCCAACTCGTGCCGGTAAACCTGTCCACACCATCCATAGTTGCAAGCCAGATAGTTCCGCTGGTCTCGGCCGCTGTGCCGTTTACACGTATATCGGTCATCGAGCTGTTCGTTGTGTTATACGTTGTCCAGCTTGTGCCGACGAGTCTGCACGCACCTCTATCGTATGTTCCGACCCATACTGTCGTGCCGGCTGCGGCTATCGAATAGCAGTTATTCGATGCCAACGCGCTGTTACCCGTTGTATACTTTGCCCACGTTGTGCCTGTATATTTACTGACACCGCCGTTGGTAGCAAACCACTTGTTGCCCGAAGAATCACAGGCAACGCCTCTTACTGTATTATTGGCCAATCCCTGGCTCGTTGTGTACTTCTGCCAGCTTGTGCCGGTATACTTGGCAACGCCTCCCCCGTTTGTGCAGAACCATTTGACGTTGCTCGAGTCAACGCCGGCTCCTAAAATCTTGTTGTTGCCTATTTGTGGAGTGTTGGAAGTATTATACGTCGTCCAGGTATCTGCTGCAGAGATGCTCGCTATTATCAAAGTCAACGCAAGCACAGTTGCTAAAAATTTGTACTTTTTCATATTTTTTTCCTTTCACTTCCTAAATTTTTCTACTTTAATTCCGATAAAACCATAAAAAGCTATGCAAAACACACGAGTTTGGCATCCCCCGCTTTGCCACAGCCCAGGGTCGGAATCTCAATCTTTTGTCCCGGGTCTATGGTCTTTGGATTCTGGTTCTGCTTTTCTTCCTCCTTTCTCCCCCTTTCAAATTTTCCTGTAATAAATTTCAATCCGACATTAACATAAACCTGCTCGTGTTTTTGCACGCTGACTACGGTGGTTCTGAAGTGAGCTACTGAGTCCCCTCCGCTTTTTTAAAACAGCAGCCAACATCTTTTGTTTTGATATGAATTCGTCAGGACATCATATCACTCCTCCCTGCTGTGAACTATACAGATGAATTACTACGCCTACATTAACTACTGTAAACGAAGCACCTAATATTATTAAATCACAAAAAGTTAAATTGGTCAACTCTTTAGCTACTGTAAACAAAGCATCTAAGCATTATTCAAACACAAAAAGTTAAATTAGTCAACTCTCTTTTCTTTTTTTCCAAAAAATTTCTCTTTTTCCTTAACTTCTTATGCTCCTTTGGTTTACCTGCAACAAACTTTTGGTTAAATGTCCGCCATTTCCCGCTTTTTACTTTTTCTTGCTTGAATTGTAAGGTTTTTTAATGGGAAACTGTTGCAAAAATTAAAAAAATTCGCCATAATCAGATTATGAATTCTACAATGCATCTTTATGAATTCAACTGGAGCAGGCTGGCTGCAATGCTGAAATCTTTCCGCGAGCTTAGCGGCCGGACGCAAAAAGAGGTCCAGGAAAAACTATTAGAGCTTCTTAAATCCAACGGTTCCACAGAATGGAATGAGTTTCAGCGGATTGTCGATTCGGAGAATGGGGGTAGTCTTGCCAAGCTTGAAGCCGGCGGTCGAATTCGGGATATTATTCAACTGCCTGATATCGGTCCTCTCGCAGAAGCTTACGGAATACACAGACCGCTTTTTGATTCATTGTTGGCAAAGCCGGTGGAAGATATATTCCTGCATCACCGTTGCAGCGATGATTTTAAGGAGGTCGACCACAGTTCGCAATCATCCAGTTCGGAAGCAACATATAAGATACCCGTGGTTAAGCTGCGGGGAACAGACGATATTGACATTGTCCATCTGGTGCTGAAGGGGGGAGGTTCTTCGACCAGGCATATGCATCCTGGTGATGAAATTTTGTATGTGCTGAATGATGGTGCTGTCGAGGTGCAGATGGAGGACACGGGCCTTCAGGCTAAACTGGAGAAAGATGATTTTATACATTTCGATGCTGAGCAAAACCACAGCATATATAGCTGTTCTCAGCAGGACGTTGAACTGTTGGTGATTCGATTCTTTCAGTTTCATTCAGGTGAGCGACGGAAACTTTCCAAGAAATTATCAAAATCAAAGTCATCGCAGAAAGTAATCACACGGGTTATCAAGGACATGAGGGTATCCGGCTGGAAAGGGCTCGACCAGAAAAGGTTTAATGAACCTAAAGAGATATTTGACCGTTTTGGTTTAGGTCGATTCCTTCAATTGCTCACCTCCCCAAATTTTGCCGGAGGACATTATGGTCTTTCGCTTAACACACTGGCCGAGAAAGCTCATATTGCCGGATACAAAGAGTATGAGCGTTCTGACTTTGCTCGGCTCCATAATGGCGAAGCACGGGTAAAACGAGAAGAACTGCCGACTCTCGCCGGCATTTACGGTGTCAGGCCGATGTTGTTATATAATTTTCTTTTTCCTGTTTTCCCGTATGCCATTGCAATCCACGGCCAGGCAGATATGAGAAGTGTCGAATTGGACCTGCCTAATGGTGTGACTTACATGGTGCCCTGTCGATGTCTTGCTTTTTCCGGTGTTACGATAGCGCTGGTTATACTTGAGCAGGATGCGGCTACTCCTGAAAATCGCCATCCTGCGTACGAGTTTCTGCAACCCTTGGAAGGCGAGGTGCAAGTCGAGTTTGACAGGGTCGTGCGAGGGCCTATAAGAGAAGGTGAGTACTGTGTTTTCGACAGCTCCAAGATGCACCGCGTACGAAATAGCGGATGCACTCAAGCAAAAGTATTGGCTATTAGGTTTCTGCAATAGAATTTTGCTTGTTGCCAAAAATGGTCCTGACAATGGGTAGAGGTTAAAAACATTTACAAAGCGTTCAGCGTAAAAGCAACAACCTACATACAAACCGTCTCTTTGCGAAGGGATATTCGCAGGAAGGAGAGGGGAAAATTATGAGTAAGCTTCTATACATTCAGGCTTCTCCATGAGGCCGGCGTTCCTATTGCATTGCCGTCTCCAACGCCTTCATTGAAACCTGCAAACTTCAACATCCGGATGACAAGATTACAGCATCGAAGAATGTAGAGAAAGTTATAAACCGGTTTAAGGCAGCTGATAAGTATCTCTTGGCCACACCTGATTATGATTTGCAGAAAAAATATATTGAGCTTATACTTGGCTTTATTGGTTTCGAGAATATACAATCTATGGTCATAGAACCACCTCTGGCGAATGGCTCTGATGTCGCAGCCTCGAAACGCCAGGAAGCTGCTGAAAAGATTAAGGAAATAGCGGCCAATTTTTGAGATTTATCGGGGAGTCTATGAAGCTGGAAATCCGGACATTTCTCATTGCTGTAATAGTTTTGAATGCGGTTTGCATTGCTTTAGCTAATCAAGACCTCTCTGATGCCAACAATTTAGTTTCTCTTGAAGATTATCTCCGTTTCTCCGAGCAAAACAGCGCCTCGCTAAAGGCCGCCTTCGAGCAGTGGAAAGCAGCAGAGGAGCAAATTCCACAAGCACAATCACTTCCAGACCCGCAATTGTCTTATGGCTATGCAACTGAATCAACACCTCAACGGAGTATGTTCGAGGTTATGCAGATGTTTCCGTGGTTCGGGACGATTGAAGCCCGGACAGATGCGGCATCCGCTATGGCAAAATCGGCAGACAAACAATACGAAACTAAAAAACTTGCGGTTTTCTACGAGGTCAAACAGGCATTCTATGAATATAGTTTCTTGGCAAGTGCGATTGGGATAACCAATGATAACCTTCAGCTTATGAGACATTTTGAAGAAGTGGCTCGGACGAAATATGCCGTTTCTACGACAGGCCAGCCTGATGTTATCCGTGCCCAGGTGGAACTGGCAACAATGCAAAACGACCTTGTTAGCTGGGAAAAATCAAGACCTGCCATAACGGCGAGGTTAAACAGTTTGTTGAATCGGCCTGCGGAAAGCGAGCTGCCTTGGCCGAACTCACCGCCTTACAAAGAGATACCGATTGCTTATAAGCAGGTGCAGGAATTGATAATGAGGAATAATCCTGAGCTTCAAAGTGCTGCCTTTGACATCGAAGCCGCCAAAAACAACGAAAAGCTGGCAAAAAAGAAATTTTATCCTGAGTTTGGGGTCGGGGTCGCCATCGATGCAGGAATGGGTAATAATATGGAAAGCCGGACAATGCCGAAAATACAATTAACCCTGCCGATTTGGAGAGACAATTACAAGGCTGCTGAACGTCAGGCACATTCGCAGTTAATACAGGCAATGCAACAGAAGCTCCAGACAGAAAATAACCTTGCCTCTCGTGCACAGCAGGTGTTGTATGAACTGCAGGACAGCGACAGAAAAATCCGGCTCTACAGGGACACAATAATTCCAAAGGTAAAGGAGATGATTGCGACCTCCGAAACTGCATATCAGGCCGGTTCTCTGGATTTCCTAAGCCTGATTGATTCCCAAAGAACGTTAATCAGATACCAGCTCGAATATGAACGGGCCGTTGCAGATAACGGCCAAAAACTGGCCGAACTCGAAATGCTCGTTGGGACACAAATATCAAATGTTGACACCGCTGGAAAATAGCACGAACTTTTTTGAATCCTTACGAGGGATAATAAAAATGAAACCACATATTACGCCGATTGCAATAGGAATAATCTGTCTCGGATTCATCTTCGCTGAAAATACTTTCGCCGCTGAGAATGCCGAAAACAATACCCAAAGCTCTTTTTCGCTGTCTTCCCTGATTGTGCCTTTGGGCGTAGCAACCCTTTTATTTGTCTCGGCAACATTTCTGACAGGCTTATTCCGCAGAAAACTTGGCCGAAGATTTCTTAAATTGCACCTTTATCTTGCGGTAATCTCTATCGTCCTCGGCCTCACACACGGCATACTGGTCTTTATCCTGCTCGGATAAAGGAGTAAATTTGAAGATAATTTTTTTAAAAGGACGAAAAAAATGAATAACAAAAAGGCACAAGTCGGAGTATTTTTTTTACTGGCAGGTCTTTCGCTGGTCGGCCTGATTGTACTGAATGGCTGCAAAAAGAAATCCGAACCTTCTGCCCCCTCAGAAACCCAGCAACCTGCCTCCACAACGATTGAGCAGACGACCTGTCCGGTAATGGGCGGCACGGTAAACAAGAATCTCTTCGTCGAATACAAGGAAAAAAAGGTTTATTTCTGCTGCGCCGAGTGCAAAACCGAATTTGGAAAGAACCCGGAAAAATATCTGGATAAATTGCCTCAGTTCGCAAAACAGAAATAGTAAATTATATAGGAAAAAATAATTGAATGAAAAAGGATAAACTGCTTAAAGCCATTCTGGCCTTTGTAGTGTTGCTGGCAGCAGTAAGCCTCTTTGTAAATAGCCGTTACCGCCATTCCGCATCCGCTCCAAAAACAACGGAGAAGGAGCTGTATTATTGCCCGATGCATCCGAATTTTACATCGGATAAACCCGGCGATTGTGCTATATGCGGTATGAGCCTGGTAAAAAAGGAAAAGACCGAGGTTCCGGCAACAAGTCAACCGGCAGAAAAGGCGCACAGGAAAATTTTGTTTTACCGCAATCCGATGAATCCTCAGGCCACCTCCCCTGTCCCGATGAAGGACGAGATGGGTATGGACTACGTGCCTGTATATGAGGATGAAAAAACCGCTGCTCATCCCGGTGTTTACATAAACCCCGCAAAGCAGCAGCTAATCGGTGTGAAAAAGGAAAAAGTCCGGAACCGCCGATTAGCAGGTGAAATACTGACCGTCGGCAGAGTGGCTTACGACCCCAGCCTTTTCATCGCTCAGGAAGAATATCTCCAGGCACTGAAAGGCCGCAAAATTATGCAAAAGGAAGACTCAAGTTATGCCGGTGACCAGTCAGAGTCGCTCATCAAGGCTGCCAAACGAAAACTTCTTCTGCTGGGGATGAGTGATGCAGAAATCGATGAATTGGCAAAACAAGGCAAGGTGCAGCAAAACCTGTATCTGCCCGGCAAAGATGACAAAAATGTCTGGGTATACATAACCATCTACGAATATGAAGTGGAATTTATAAAAACCGGCCTGCCGGTCGAAGTCGAAACGCCGGCATACCCGGGTAAAACTTTTGAAGGCACGATTATCTCAGTCGCCCCCATATTAGACCCTGTGACACGCTCGTTCAAAGTAAGGGCCTTGGTCAACAACCCCGAAAATAAACTCAAGCTCGAAATGTTTGTCAATGTCAGAATAAAATATGACCTCGGCGAGAAACTCGCTGTGCCGGAAGATGCGGCGATGTATACCGGCACCACAAATATCGTTTTCATCGCAATGCCGGATGGCTATTTTGAACCCCGCACCGTCAAGCTCGGCGCAAAAGCACAAGGCTATTACGAGGTTCTGGATGGCCTGAAGGCAAACGAGGACGTGGTTACTTCAGGCAATTTCCTTGTTGATTCAGAATCGAAATTAAATGCGGTTTTAAGTCAAATGGCAGATGCAAATCGATAAAACTGTTGTGGCGAACCGATGATTGATAAAGTAATAGAGTTTTCTGCACATAATAAGTTTGTTGTCATATTCTTTACGCTCGCTGCCATAGGCGGCTCGATTTATTGCATTCAAAATATGCCGCTTGATGCGATTCCTGACCTGTCTGATACGCAGGTAATCATTTACTCACGCTGGGACAGAAGTCCCGACATTATCGAGGACCAGGTAACATACCCCATTGTTACTGCCATGCTCGGCGCGCCGAACGTCAAGGCAATCAGGGGATTTTCCGATTTTGGTTTTTCGTACGTTTATGTGATTTTCAAGGACGGCACCGATATTTACTGGGCCAGAAGTCGTACTCTGGAATATTTGAGCAAGATATTACCAAAGTTGCCTCAAGGTGTGGAGACAGAACTTGGTCCCGATGCAACCAGTGTTGGCTGGGTCTATCAATACGCCCTTGTAGATAAATCCGGCAACAACAGCCTTGCCGACCTGCGGACTTTTCAAGATTGGTATCTGCGATACTGGCTTCAGAGTGTCCCCGGCGTCGCCGAGGTCGCTGCTGTCGGCGGTTTCCAAAAACAGTACCAGGTTAATATCAATCCAAACGCCCTGCTGGCTTACAAGATACCTCTTACAGCAGTTGTAAATGCAATACGGCAAAGCAACAACGATGTCGGCGCCAGACTCCTTGAAATGTCCGGCACCGAGTATATGATTCGGGCAAAAGGATATATCAAGTCCCCGCAGGACCTCGAAAACACAGTCATTGGTACAGACGGCTCCGGCACACCTGTATTGGTAAAAAACGTCGCCGACGTTGTGCTTGGTCCTGATATTCGCAGAGGAATCGCCGACCTCGATGGTCAGGGTGACACCGTCGGCGGCATTGTTGTTATGCGTTATGGAGAAAATGCCCTCAATGTCATAAATCGTGTAAAAGCTAAAATTGAAGAGATAAAACCGTCGCTGCCAAAGGGCGTTGAGATAGTTACAACCTATGACCGCTCAGACCTTATCAAACGCGCCATTGACACCCTCAAGCACCAGCTAATTGAAGAAATGATAATCGTCAGTTTCGTAATCCTCCTGTTCTTGTGGCATTTCCCCTCGGCAATCATCCCCATAGTAACGATACCTGTTGCGGTTCTCTTATCGTTTATCCCGATGTATGGCATCAGGCTCACTTCAAATATTATGTCCCTGTCAGGCATCGCCATATCTATAGGCGTGCTTGTCGATGGCGCAATCGTAGAGGTCGAAAATGCTTACAAAAAATTGCAGTTATGGAAGGACAGCGGACAAAAAGGTGACTTTCACATCGTCCGGCTCAATGCCTTAAAGGAGGTCGGGCCATCGGTATTCTTCTCCCTGCTTGTCATCGCCGTCGCATTCCTGCCCATCTTTACCCTCGTCGACCAGGAGGGCCGGCTCTTCAAACCGCTGGCCTACAGCAAAAACCTCGTTATGGCTATCGCTGCAATCCTCGCCATAACCCTTGACCCCGCTATTCGTATGCTGTTTACCCGTATGGATTATCACCATTTCAAACCCAAATGGCTGTCGAGCCTTTACAATACTTTAACGGTAGGCAAATATTATCCCGAAGAAAAACATCCTGTAAGCAAAATACTATTTGCCATTTATGAACCGGCCTGTAATTTTGTTTTGGAACACCGCAAACTCACCATAATCTCCGCTATCATTCTGATGATAATAACCATACCGGTATACTTCAAATTAGGCTCTGAATTTATGCCGCCTTTGAATGAAGGCACAATCCTGTATATGCCCACAACACTGCCCGGCTTATCCGTCACCGAGGCCGCAAGGCTTTTACAGATACAGGATAAAATCCTGACCTCTTTCCCGGAAGTCGAGCGTGTTTTCGGCAAAGCCGGCCGCGCCAATACCCCTACCGACCCTGCTCCTTTCTCTATGATGGAAACAACAGTCGTTCTCAAGGACAAGCGGTATTGGCGGCCAGGCCTGACCTGGGAAAAGCTAATCGAAAAAATGAACGAAAAAATGCAAATCCCCGGCACCACAAATGCCTGGACGATGCCCATAAAAGCAAGAATTGATATGCTCTCCACTGGCATCCGCACCCCTGTCGGCATAAAAATCTACGGTCCGAACCTCAAAGAAATCGAAAAAATCGGCATCCGGCTCGAACAGATTATCAAACCGCTGCCCGGAACACGCAGCGTATACGCTGAACGCGTCTCCGGCGGCTATTTCCTGGATTTTACCCTTAAACGCGAACAGTTGGCACGTTATGGTCTTACCATAGAAGATGCGGAAGACATCATTATGTCTGCTGTCGGCGGCGAAAATATAACCACAGCTATTCAGGGGCCTGAGCGATACGGCGTAAGCGTCCGCTACGCCCGCGACTACCGTGACAGCCTCGAAAAACTTCAGCGGGTTCTCGTGCCGACAATGTCCGGCGCACAAATACCATTACAACAGCTCGCCGACATCAGCGTGTCTATAGGGCCAGCTATGATAAGAGACGAAAACGGCATGCTTACGGGTTATGTTTATGTCGATGTGCAGGAGACAAAAGACATCGGCAGTTACGTCGCCCAGGCAAAAAAGGCAGCGATTGACAAGTTGCAATTGCCCGCTGGTTATTCGCTGCAATGGAGCGGCCAATTTGAAAATATGCTGCGGGTCAGAGAACATCTTAAAATCGTATTACCTTTGACAATCCTGATTATATTCATACTGCTTTATACGAACACAAGAAGCATTGTTAAAACCGGCATCGTAATGCTCGCTGTGCCGTTTTCACTCATCGGGGCAATATGGCTGCTGTATTTCCTCGGCTACAATATTTCCATAGCCGTCTGGGTTGGTATGATTGCCCTGATGGGGCTTGATGCGGAAACCGGCGTGTTTATGCTGCTGTTCCTCGACCTGTCATATAATGATATGGTTGCTCAGAACCGGATGAAAACCTTTGCGGATTTGAAAGAAGCGGTCATCCACGGTGCGGTTAAACGTATTCGGCCTAAGATGATGACGGTGATGGCTATGTTTATGGGCCTTATTCCGATTATGTGGGCTGCGGGCACAGGGGCGGATATGATGAAACGAATAGCAGCACCAATGATAGGCGGAATTATCACAAGTTTCATACTCGAACTGCTGGTTTATCCGCCAATTTATACAATCTGGAAATGGCGATACGAAATGAAAAGAGGCGATAAGCCCTTGTAAATGCCTGAGTTATACTGAACACGCCCGGGGGGATTCGAACCCTCGACCTACGGATTAGAAATCCGTTGCTCTATCCAACTGAGCTACGGGCGCAGAAATATTGTAACTCTTTCTAATATAACGGCTTCCATCGCAAAGTGTCAAGCGCATAGACATCAAGGAAGACAAAAAATCCCAAAGCAACAAATCGCTCGCCCATCAAAACTCAGAAGAATCACACTGTTATCAGATGTTATCAGTTGTCATCAGTTGTCATCAGTTGTAATCAGAACACACTCTAAGTGCATCAGAAGCACTCCAGAGATACTCCAAAGTGCATCAGAAGAAGCCAGTTGCGAGGAGTTGATTTTGTTTTAAGTTTTTGTTTCATAATAAGTTATATTAAAAATTAACCACAAATTAACGCTGATTCCGCCTGCGGCGGACAAGTTTCACAGATATTTTTGTTCGGACGGGCTTTTCTTTTCTCTTCGGCGAGCATTGCAAGCATTTTGGATGCCATCTCAGGAGTCAAGCCGGGAGTAAGCTTTTTCTGAGGTTGAGGAGCTTCAGCAATATCCTGAGCAACATCATCATTGTGCTGGGAGATGATATCAAGGCAGGCCTTTCTGGCAGTTTCATCTTTTTCTGATACGGTCAACTGGACAAGTCTTTGGGCGGCCCAGGGCAGATGGCGTGCCATAACGAGCCTGCTTTGACGTATAGCGGCGTCGATGCGAGCATTGATTTCGTGCTCGAACAGGCCGTTTTCGAGCCATTTTCTATACCGGCAGGGGCTGATGTTGTGTTTTTCAAGGGTTTCTTGTTCGGTGAGCCCGTTTTTGAACATATCATCGAGGACGGCACGCTGTTTATAGCCGAGGTGAGCGCGTTGTGGTTTTATTTCCATACATTCGACTCCGCTCAGTATCAATCCTGAGGATTGATTTGGAAGCTCCATTAAATTTTGTTTCACTTAACATTGGGACATAGATTATCCCCATAATGGGGCGGAGATGCGCATTCGGGTTGAAAAAAACGTTGGCCACCCGGCTTCGCCTTCGGCTACGCCGCGGCAGGCAGAGGGGATAAGTTGTTATTATGAAATATGTTATGGAAAGGAGTAAGGGGGATTTGAAAATTTTTTGCGATTTTGGGATTTTCTTTGTCAGACCCCTGCGTTTTTGATTGAGCGCCGGAACGGCGAGTTCGTTGTTGGTAGTTCGTGGTTCGTGGTTCGACTATGCTCACCACAGGTTGTTCGTAGAAAAAATAGTGGGTCCCGGATAAAAACATTCTGGGATTTTCGCTGCGCTACGAGGGGCAAAGGAACAGAGGAGCAAAGGGGCGGGAGAAAAAAGGGCAAGTCCCGGTCTTCATCGCGGGACTTGCCAAGCGAAAGGGAAAAACATAAAAAATCAAAGGTGCGAATCCACTGATACGGCA
>Ga0315284_10003881_pt1 | contig 21214 bp, 29 predicted proteins | sample YL17G09_16_MG_FD_203696 | JGI IMG/M metagenome (GOLD analysis project Ga0315284, IMG submission 203696) | Sediment microbial communities from Yellowstone Lake, YNP, Wyoming, USA - YL17G09_16 | ecosystem: Environmental > Aquatic > Freshwater > Lake > Sediment | place: USA: Wyoming | collected...
CGTCAACTTGATTATCTAAAATTACATCACCGGTTAAAACACCTCCTGATAACGGAAGTTTTAAATTAGCTAAACTTAAGGCAGCATTACCCGAAGCTAGTGCAGTTAACCCTGTACTAATACCAGCGTTACCCGAAGCTAGTGCAGTTAACCCTGTACTAATACCAGCGTTACCCGAGGCTAGTGCAGTTAATCCTGTACTAATACCAGCGTTACCCGAAGCCTGTGCTGTTGTATCAGTTCCCGGTACGGTATCTCCGGGAAATAACTGGCTAAAGAACCCACTAGCCAATACAATGGGACTTTGTATAGCCATTACTGATACAGAACAACAGGTGCATCTATCTCTACTTCAAGCTCAGCGGCACTCAACGCTGTCCCAACTAAAACTAAAGCTTGATATTGATTAGTACCTGAATTTGTAACCACACCGGAAGCCGTAGAGTACCTGGTTATTTGACCAGGGAACTTAGATAAGTAGTAAGGCTGCCCAGGAACAAGTGAAGTTTCCGCAGTAATATTTGCACTGCTGACGGTAACGGCATCATCAAAGATAACACTAACACCTGAGTTAGTAACAGCTGCTGCGCCGGTTACGCCAAACGCTCCATAATTGAAAGATGCGATTCCGCTCAAAGCACTAGCATTAAACACTTTTAAACCACTTACATATACCGCTGCTCCTTGAACAAGCGTTTCACCCGCAACAAACGCTGCAGAACTAGATAAAGATGTTACAACTCCCGCGCCATTTACTAAATAAACTTCCTGCGTACCTGAGTTAAAACTCGTGTACCTACGATTAAAAATAGAACGATCAGTCATGCGCAGAAGTCGCGATTCTCCTCACTTAATAATAGCTCAATTTACCTATTAATGAAAACAGGTTGCTTTATCTCAATATGTATCCCAGAAGTGGATATGGCTGGACCGAGCTCTGTCAAATACGCACCGGATAACGTAGTGCCTGATAAAGCAGTATAAAACGCTGCATAATTCGCGTAAAGTTGACCTGATGTTAAAGATAGGTAGGTTCGAGTTCCGGGATTTAAACCAGAAAATTGGGTGTATATAGAATCTTTATTTACTAGAACCAAGTCTGTTGCGGAAGCGGAGTTTAAAGCCACGCCGACACAAATGGACGAATCGAGTGCAACAGCAGATGCTTTTGTTAAAAAACCTACAGAATCGACTCGAACCAGATCTCCTGTTGTAATCGAAGATTTTGCTCGGAAGGATACGAGGGACACGTAAAAAATTGCGAATTTACTTACAGTTTACTTCCCTTGACCGCGAAGAAGTTTTTTTCCAGGCTTAGCTTTTGAATGCCTGCCCTGGCCTTGGGCAGTCCTTTTTGGTTTTGAAACGATTGTTTTTGTTGAATCTTTATCTTTGGCCATCTACAAAAGAGCTAAAAAACTTTAACTACTATATCGCAGTTGTCCATGTCGTGCCGTCCCAAATACGAAGATCCGGGTTAACAGTGTCGTACCACAGAGAGCCTAAGCTATCTGGTGCTGGGGCGGCAGTACCATAAGCGGCGGTAGCGTTACGTTGGGTTTCGTACCAACCACTAGAGGTCGCATCGTATATAAATAACGTTCCAAGCAGAGTGTTGAACCAAAGAACTCCATCTCGAACCGGAGCGTTGAGCCCAGTTCCACTTGGTGGATATTGACTGATATTGGCTAAAGCTTCAGCATTGGTTTGATACCAAGCTGGATCAGATACACTGCCGCCGCTGGCGTAAACCAACAAACGACCTTGGTTCACGTCAAACCAGAGGTCTCCTGTGTTATAAGAACTAGGAGGAGATCCCGAAATAGTTACGGAAGCTCCTCCCCCTCCTCCTCCAGTCCCGCTGCCACTAATGACTACAGAATTCCCACTATAAGAAACACTAACAGTACCCTGCCCAATAACGTGCCCAGATACAGAGTTCTGAAACACGTCTGGGTAATTTACATTAATAATAGAAGTACCTCCACTTGTAACAACATAAATCCCAGAACCTCCCGCTACTCCAGATATTCCCGAATTTCCTCCTCCAGCACTAATCCCACTGAGCGTGAAATTCAAATCCTCAATACACTGCACAAGCCCTTCAAAATTTGAAGCGTACCCAGATGGGTCAATTGTGAAAGAAGAAGTGCCCACGCCGGATACCGTATAGAGACATTCTACCAACGCAGAGACAATACCCTCGAAATTCGCGGTATGAAAAGCATGACGACTAGGGTAATGCGGACACGCTGGCATATTGTGTGATCCTAAAAAGTCTCCTCCCTACACTTTAGCTAAATTTCAGTATTTTAGAGCCTACCGATATTTGAACGTTTTGTCTTTTTCGGATGTTGATAACTATCTTCCGCCAATTTCCATGCAGGGACATTTAAAACTGCAGCTCGTTTTCGACACTCACTCCAAAAAGCAGCGTCAGGATCATCCAGTTCCTTAAAAGTTGCAGGGAGCTCTACAGCCATGGGTGCCTCTAGAGATATGAGGATACTTGTATGTTATCACAAACTTTAATATTACGCCAAGAGTTGACTCATGATGCCCACGTTGTTCATTAACGTCGTTTTATTCACGATTTCCAACAACTACTGTGTTGCGGAGTAAGATTTACCGCAATCTGCACCTTGTCTGTTATTTTTAACTTTATTAAAAAACGTATTAGTATTACTATAAGGCAATTATTAAATGCACTAAATAAAATCCGAATGGGGTCTCAGTAATATAGCTAAGTGAATTTGGATGCAATTTATGGGCAAAACTCTAAAAAGGAATAGAAATTGTATTTAAAGGCAAGCTGGCCGTGCTATTCTCGTATGACAATCAAATTACATCACACCACTCTATGACACAACAGGCTTTAGTCTCAGTCTTTGGCTTACTAAACCCGCAGGCTTTAGGCCCTAAAATCGACGCGCCAATCTTATCTCAATACACTTTAGATTCATTTTACGTCACAGAACACACGGATCGTATTGTCTGCACTTGTAAATGCCTTAGATCGGAGCCCGTCGAAATAAACAAAACTGATATAGATAAAATCTATAGAATCAGCGGCACGTACGCTTGTAATATTTGTTTACGTGAATGGCGCACTGCTCGGACAACCGCTGAAAAATTAATAATCTGGTTGCGACAAAACAAGTTTGAAATTCAAAAAGATAAACACCTGTACCTATCTAATCAAATATTTAGATTGTATGATCCCGATAAAAAACAAATGAATCGGCCACGACGTTTTGTATATAAAACGTACTATGGTGATGAGCTCACCTCAGAGGACAACATACTAACTAAATGCGGAGATCCGCTTTGCGTAAATCCCCTTCATTTGATGGCGGCAGCTAGTCCCGCCACTAAGATAACACCAGAAATTATCCAGGATGTATCTCATTGGACCCAGAAGAAAACACCGAACAAAACGATGCAGGAACTTATAGAGCTCAAGTACAAAAAATCAATTTCTTTACGCTCTCTCATAAACATAAAAAACTCGTTGCGTGTATCAACCACAATCGACAGCTTTTGTACGTGCTAGTATCGCAAGGACCTTTACCAGCAACACAGCTTGGGCAATTTTTAGGGTGGTCAAAACACAGGATCTCCCGTCAACTCAAACAACTACATCTTTTTGAACTTATCAAAAGAACAAAGTTTGAATCTCATGTCTTATATGCTGTCAACGGTCACCACCTCCATCTAATTCAAGGACTTTTAGAAAATGATTAATCTACAAGAACCCAAAAAAACCCTTTGGAATCCTAAATATACGATAGATAATCTACCCCCTTGGTTGTATACGGATAACGAAGAACCTACATCGTTAATCGAATGCGAAGCAAAAGTTAAATCTTTAGAATTTACATTGCAAGACATTGACCTTCAGATTCAAATACGAGAACTAGAACTAAAAACAGGCAGTAGCCGCTATGGCTCCTCGTTCGAGTTTGAAAAATGGCAAGCGCAGGCATTGAAGGCTAAACAAACGCACTTGTATCTACTTAATGCATACACCTACTGGTTTTTACTTAATAAAAACTCCTCTACTGAAACAGCAGAACATAAAAATTTTAAAAAACTAATTCAAATTTTAATTGAAGATCCCACGAACATCATTGAACAATTGACAAAACTACTGTAAGCTCTACGTGCGTTGCTCGGTAAGAAGGGTCCGGCAGCGTTATTGGGAGGTGTTAGATTTTTTCACCCTTTCCGTCTAACCGCAAGCGATCGTTATTGCCAGGCGCCTGGTGACTACGCGGCCTCCTCATTTTTTTAACTTGTACAAAACTCACCATGAACTTAAAAGAACTCACCGAATGCCTACGCAGCATTGACACCTCATTACAAGTCATTGCAAGCACTCACTCAGGAAACATAACTACAGCATTTGTAAACAAAAAAACAATAGCTGCACGGATGAGCGTTCCTCCCGTAACCATAGATAAATTAATACATCAAGGTATTGTCTCTGGCGGAACTTCTGGGTTGGTCGAAGGAAAACACTATTGCAAAATCGATCCTGCGGAAAACAACACCAACAATTTTTTGTTTGATGCTGTTAAAGTAATGGCATCCGCATGGAATTCTTTCCAGTAAAATGTTCAAATTTTTATCTGACCGGACGAAAAAATTCGCCTCTTCTTTATTTGGTAAGAGCGAATTTCAGAATCGTATGGCATTGAATACAGTTAAATTAATCTTAAACGACATCAATGTCCTATATAAAGAATATCGCACCCACGCTGGACCAGGTGTTTTATTTTTTAACCCAGACTCCCCCAATAAAAGTTCTTATTTAAACGTTAAACAAATAAAAGAAGACCTATCTAGGGCTGAAGAATTTTGCGATGAGGGAACTGCAGCCTTTTTAAAAAAAGTGATTTCTATGGCAGAACGCACCAAGTTAAAAGATCCTGTTGTCGTTATGGTCGAACCTGCACGACTCAGCGTTCACGTTTTGAATATTGAAGAGTCGACAAAACAACTAGAGGAATTAGCAAGTGCCGTTGGCAAATGTTGATTTTGTTTCTCCACCAGAAGTAGTTGGAACCGTAACGTCTTTTTTTGGAGGGGAAATCGGATTAGATCCGTGTTCAAGCGAATTTGCGAACACTATGGTTTGTGCAACTCGTTATTTTTCGTGGGAACAAAACGGATTAAAACAAAAGTGGAAATCAAAAAATGTTTATGTATACCCACCTAGGGATTTTTTGACTCCCATAGAACAACCACCAGACAGTGTGTTGTTTCGTAAAAAACGAAGGTTCACAAAATCTGCACAACGAATTTGGTTAGAAGAATGTGTAAGGCGTTATCAAAGAAACGAATTTGATGAGGCAATAATTTTTTTAACGTCTACCGAAGTCGCACTTTTGGTTACTCAAAAACTAAACATAGATTTCCCGATTTGTATTTTAAAAGAAAGACCCGATCTTTATTTAGATGAGCCTGGTTTACCAAAGTTAGGTCCTACCAAATGTTTTGGTTTTATCTTGTATTTACCTAAACTTATAAATCCGCAGAAAGCGGTGTTTGAGTTTCGTGAAGTGTTTAGTAATATTGGACGTGTGTATTGTTAAGGGGTTCTTTAGTGACATAGTTGTCGTCGGGTCCGAAACCATCGCCCACACCAAAACCCACGCCGACAGGAGATGACCTCATTTTTTTACGAGTTCTTTCTTTTGCTAAACGGGATCCTCTTTCTTTTAAACTCTCTCTCCATACTTCTCCCGCTAGTCGAATAGTTCTAATTCCCCTATATTTATAATCATGCTTTGCTTCTGGGGCATGTGCATGAAACTCTACCCTGCGTTCATGTAACGAGGGCCTTATTTCATAATCAGACATTGTAGGTGTACAAATTTCTCATGGAATCCGTATCCGCTTTCAAATATTGTCCAGGAACTTTACCAGTGGCGTAAGCCATAAAGTTAGGATCGTTAAGATTACTGAGTCCTCGTAAATCTTTCAATCGATTTACGTAAGTTTCATATTGAGGAGTAAGATCTGGTTTAAACTCATCTAACTGAGTCTCATACTTAGTTGTTAAACCTGGAATCACCGTGGAGAACATTTTTTTATATTCTTCAATTGCGCCAGGAGCTGTGATTCCTGTTAAACCTTTTATGTTTGCAATAGATTCTTGAGCTCGGCCATAAGCTTCTTGAGCTGCTTCGTTTGCAGCATTTGTAGCTTGCCTCTGAGCATTGGCAGTATTTTGAGCCGAAACAATAGCCGCATACATTGCAGCAGAACTGTTTTTAGCCATGAATCTTTCCGTTAAAAACCCTACTGTTATTCTACAAGCTTTTTTAAATTAGCCCGCACTGGGACTTGGACTATAAGGCAAACCCTTTCGAATCGTATCTCTTAGTTGATTACGCACTCCTAAAGTTTCCGCACTTGCTGTTGATTTACCCGGATCAAAGAAGTCCATTGAAACATGAGCCCCAGTGGTAGATCCAGATCTACCTTGCGTACCTAAGGGATACCCAGTAGGAATCTTCATGCCTGGTTTTAACGACGGGTTAAGCTCGTCAAAGTGAGCAATCAGAGTATCTACTTCTTTTCCTTGCGGAGTACGGAACCGTAATTCAACGGCATTTCCATAACCACGTCGGGTATCTCCCTCTTCTAATCTGTACTCTCCGGGACTTTTACTAACTTTTAAAACTTCAGCTTCAACCGGAGAAACAAAAGTAGCTCCTCTCTTACCTCCTGCGACAACAAAATCAAATCCAGGTTGACCGGGATCCGCCTCGGATGTGATCTGTACTCCAGCAAAACGCACCGGTCCCGTAGTTCCAGGAATACCTTGAGCAGGCTTAGCTGCTGTCTGCGTATTGACCGCAACTGCTTGAGCAGCTTGATTAGCTTGCAAACCTTTCAGAGTTTCTTCAATTCGTTTAACTTTTTCATAATAGGCTGCCTCTTGATTTTGAAGCCCAACAATACTTGAAGCTATCTCTGTGGGATCCACTATAGAATTAGATCCTACAGCCACGGTGCTACTGGCTTGGGAGCGGAGAACGTCAGCTAACTGTGAGCCCTGCTCGCCTCCCTCAAGCTCTAGTTCATCGGCTTGAGCCATTAGGTTGCTGTACTTAGAAAGATTATCTATTTCAGAGGGATCGCTGACACCCTGCACCAACTTACTTAGTAAGACACCTTCTAGCTTAGTGTTAAAATCAAAAGGTTTAACATCTAGTGCAGCGGCAATTGGAGCGGGGATAGCGTCATTAGGAGAAGGCTTCTCAACCGAGACTTCGCTTTGACGAGGGAAATTAGGTATGGGTTGCTTTGCGTATCTTTGTAAATCAGCAAACGACTTAACCGGCTGGTTGTAGTAGCTCTTACCAGACAATGTTGGCAAAGAAGCCCATTCCGGTGCAAGCTTAGCGACTGTTTGAGGCGTAACTGGATCTTTATAGGGATCCACGCCTCGTTGGCGCATTAATTCAACTGCAGCTAGATCTTGCGCGGCAGGACCAAAATCAGATAAACCTAATTTTTTAGAAACCCCACTCCAAGTGGACGGCATAAATTGGTATCGCCCAGCGGCAGCACTAGAAATATTGGGGGCATTTACTACTTTATCAGGATGACGTCTTAAATCATTAAATGTTCCTCCGCCAAACATGACGTTATACCCTTGCCCTGTACGGGATTTGTCCGTACCTTCGGCGTAAGCAAGTAAATCAAGCCACTGACGGGCTTTTGGATCACGTATCGGCTGAACAGGCATCTTCGTCGTGGAACAGTGGCATACTTGTATCTACATTTATTCCAACATGATCCATCACGGACTTATAAGCCCGTTCTCTACATATTAGTCGATAAACTATGGTCCACAGGTAAGTATCTCGTTCTTTACCTTTTAAAGATGACGCTTTATTTTTTATTCGCGTTAAAACAAACTCATCTTCCATGGTGAGCTCGCAAATAAGCCTGTTGTCGGTTTTTTTCACAATCAAAAGCGAAGCTGCCCTAAGCCTAGCTAAGAATAAGGCAGTCCTTTAAATTCACATTACGGCACATTAGACTTAGACTCCCACATCTTACACGACCAATACCCAGGTGTTAATTTGCTTTTTTGCTCATCACAGCTATGACGTGCTCTAAAGTTACTTCTACGTTTTGGATCATCCCTTTTTATCTCCATATTTGGATCGCCAAAGCGAACCAGCTTGGTCTTATCCCCTTCTTTTGCGGCTACAGCAAATTTTTTACCCCCGTCCGTGTCCCTTCTTGGCTGGTTATACCCCTTAAAAATTTCTCCAGCAAGTCGAATAGCCATAAAAAATTCCCTTTTCCTTAGTTTAGCTATGCAAAAAATGAAAAAGAAGAAGCTTTCTATTTTTTTGTGGCGCACACATTAAATCAAGCTAGTATTTAGGCGTTCACAGACACGCAATCACACACAAGATGTCGGACAAAGCCATGCTCACAATTGCCGAGACTGCCGAGCTTTTAAACTGCAGCGCCGGTTTCGTTCGTAAGAAAATCACCCTCTCAGAATCAAATCTTGAAGGCGGTTGGCCAAAAACCATTTACGTAAACCTCCAACCAAACGGCGCCAAATCTTTATTCCGAATTAATAAAGGAGCACTTGAGGAATATCTTCAAACCAACGAAACTTCCCCTACAATTGAAGAACAGACAGAAGTCGCCTGCACTTTTCGCTCAGTTTAACCAATGAATACCCCAGACTCTTTTGACTACACCGAAAATTCGCCATTACCAGAGGAGTCTGGGCAATTTATGGTTGCCGATGAGCCCACGCTGGAATTAAGTATTCTTATAGAGAACTTGATTTCTTTTTCGTCTTATCTAAACCAAATGTACCTCCAATCACACCTAATTCATCTAAATGTGGAGGGTCCTTTGTTCCTTCCTGTTCATGAATTTTTGAAAAAACAGTATTCTGCTCACATTGAGCAGTTTGACAGCATCGCTGAGTACGTTCGAAGCATGGATTACCTCATGCCTATGTGCGCTAAAGGACTTTTACAAACTTTTAAAGGTTTTAAACATGTTAAATCCTATGATACTCGTGAAATGTTGACTACATATGTAAAAAATTTAGAAATTGCAGGTATGGAGGCTAAGAATTTAGCAAAAATGTCCGAATGCGTTGGTGCTGTAGACGTTGCAAATTATTTACAAGAACTTGTAGGAGATATGTTTAAAGCTGCTTGGTTTGTTAAAGCGACTTTACGCGGTTAAACCTTAATCCAAGCGCCTTGCGCAGACACGAATAAACCACTTGGCTGCGCACCTGAGGGAATTACGTTATAAACCATTGTACCTGAGGCACCTACAGCAGGTAATCCACTAGAAACAATGGTAACCACGGGTAGACCAAGAGCTGTGACTACCCCAGACGCTAAAATTGCACCAGACGCTAACAGTGCAGTTTGACTTGTTACAGAACCCGAAGCTAAGACTGCACCAGACGCTAACAATGCCGTTTGACTTGTTACAGAACCCGAAGCTAAAATTGCACCAGACGCTAACAATGCCGTTTGACTTGTTACAGAACCCGAAGCTAAGACTGCACCAGACGCTAACAATGCCGTTTGACTTGTTACAGAACCCGAAGCTAAGACTGCACCAGACGCTAAAATAGCCGTATTGGCTGTGTTAGCCGTGGTTGCAGTTGTTGCAGAAGTTGCAGTGTCTGCAAAACCAGCACCAACCTTTTGCCAAACGGAACCAGTCCACACTTGTAAATAGTATGGGTTCGACGAGGTAGTCCAAGTTTCTCCGATTGAATTTCCAGGTAAGCCAATCGGAGTGGAGTTTGGAGCGGTGCTCCCATAAAAATTGGAACCTACTTTACGAATATCCCCGGCACTATCCTCAAAGTACATGCCAGGATCGGCGCCACCAAAGGAAAGAGCCATCTCTCCCGCTTGAATAGTGACGCCACTGGGCCTATCGGAAGCTTGACCAGTCCGTTTTAATAGAAGAATAAAAGGAGTGCTTGTCATTTAATAAGTTCCACCGTTGATTGTACCACTTGGAATAAAAGTAGGAGATACGAGACCGGAAGCATAGAGACCTCCAAGAATAATATTAACTGGTTGGGTGATTAAAACTCCACTAATATAAGTGCCTCCATCTATAATAAGACGTTGATAGGCGTCTGGATCAAAAGGATTAAATTCAGGAACAGTAAACATTTCAAAATTATTAACACTTAAAGGTCCTCCTGTTCCTGAACCTCCCGCATTCATAATTTTGACCATAAGATTTTGCATATCCTCATACATCATGTGTACGGGCATATTATCTTTTGCTGGTGACTGTCGTTGCCACCAACTAAGATTTCGTTCGCGGTTTAAAAAGTCCGTCTCTTTCTTTAAATTTCTGTCAAACATTTCTCGATAATGTTCATTTAACGGTTCGTCCGTTGGTTGTACAAGCCACGGTTTAGTAAAATCCCCTTGATTGTACTTAAGTTGCATATCCCACATAGCCGCATAAATATGTTTGCACCACTTGGGCTGATGGTAGTACAAATTGGGATCTGAAAAAGAAGCTTCTGAAGAAGAAGGTATGTCATAAATTTGATTTAAATAGATAACACCAAAATCTCGAACAGCTCCGGGATTGTCTTTAGACCCTAAATTGGTCGGACTATTACTGCCGTTGTAATAAACTCCTGGAGTAACATTCAATGCTTGAGTTATGGGGTACTGTCCTTTTTGTGTACGTTTGTATAAGTTAAAACTTTCCCTTGCTAAGAAATCAGGGCACGTACAGCCATAACGCATTTCTGTTTGCAAGTACTCTCCAACTAAAGGAGGTCCTGAAGCAGGAATTGTTAATGTAGTCGCATCAACAACACTCCAACTATTCTCTGCAGAAGTAGAAAGAAAAAGAGTGTTAAAAATAGGGGCAAAAGTGGGAGTAAGAGGAACGTTATTAAAACCAACTGCGACAACTGTATAGTTATTAAAGCCGTACGTTTTTTGTGTACCGTTCGCATTATAAATATTAGAAACAACTTCTCCTGTAAAAAAAGAAATAGGTGCCCCAAATTTTGAATTTAATCTAACCGCAATTGTTGTCGCATCATATTGAGTAACAGCAGAAATCGCATACCCAAAATCAAGAAAGTTAAAACTACCACGTGGACGTATACCCACCATGTACATACGCATATCCGTTTGTGAAGACGGATACATAAAAGCTATTCCCGGTACAAAGACACCATTATTTATTCTATTAATAAAATATTTAAAAGAGTAAGCCAGACCTTCGTAAGCCTGATTGGCGTACATAGATAGTTCGTATCCACGTCGCCAACGAGTCCAGAGAGAGGCGTAGTTGTACTCGGCTTCAGGTGAATAATTTTTAGTATTTAAAGTCGGACGAAAGCGACGTTCAAAAGGTAGCGGGTGTGAAAGTTGTTGAGGATTATCCGCACCCGTAATATTCTTAAAAGTTTTAAAATCGTCTAACTTCTTTAAATTACGAAACCCAAAATCATCGGAGCCCTTATGTCGGGCCATGGCTCAATAGAACCCACCTTGCGCGAATATAGAAAGACCCGATGGACTTAAACCACCTGATGCGGCTGTTCTTCCTGCTCCAATATACCCAGCACAGAGAATGTAACCTTTTTCTAAGTAAAGTCCTTCTCCTTTACCAATCTCAATTGGTCGGGTTAAACCAGTAACATCTCCTACTGCAGGAACAGGAGCATTAACTGCGGGCAGTTCAAAGTGTTGAATTAAGCCAGCAGTACCGCTGCTTAAAACAAATTCTGCACGGGTAATCACCAATGGAGATGAGGTGGCAGGCGCAGATTGGTTGGGGGCATAAATATAGAGACCGAGTTCAGCAGTCCTTCGGCCAGCATTAGTAGGATAAAATTCATTGCTTACTAAAAAGATATCTTCAACAAAAGCCCCATCCTCACTTGGTAGATCTCCGACTCGTACAAGTTGTACTAAGTCAGAAAAATTAGGATTGGAAGGGTTCACTGTTGTAGTGGCGCTATTGATTTTACCGCCACGCAAAAACGGACGGTCAATCAGACAGGGTTGTTTGTTGGTACTGGTGCTGCTCATAAAAAACTCCTTTGGTTAACCTAGTTTAGTTCTAGCAGAAGGTTTGAAAGCCTCCAAACCAGTCATAGATCCGTAAGCAATATTCGATCCAAGATTTTTACTAAGTCCGCCGAATATCATTCCCATTAAATCTGCGGTCTTATCTCGCTCATTATTTTCACGATAACGTCCCATTTCTTCTCCAGCCATTCGTTCTTTTTTAGAAGACAGCCCACGTTTTTCAAGTTCTCTTTGAAGCTGCCCGGTGGCTCCTTCAAACAGTCCTCTTAAAAGGGAGTCCCCTATACCTTCAGTTTTTCCTCCCATAGCGGCTTGAGTAAATCTTGTAGGACCAGCTATGGAAGGATCTACACCAAATTGAGGATTTTTACCAAAAACCTCAGCGTCCCTAATGACATCTTGATACGCTGGGTAATTTTCTATTCCAAAATCTTTAAACTCTCTTACAGGGAGATCTGCGCGATACATATCTCCACTAATGCCGCCTTGAAAATAAGGATTAAACTTAAAACTATCCATTAGTTCACCTCAAAGAATAACCAGTTGGTTCTAGTGTAGCGCTGACATTCCTGTTAAGGAAAGCTCTAGCTAAATCTCGACTTCGTGCGCCTGCTTCTTTCTCGTAGTTATTTTGATTAATTAGGGTAGGTTGTACAAGGGGATTGTAGACCTCTCTTAAATCAAAGTTACCTTCTTCTGGATTAAAAGCAGCCTCAGCGGCAGCTCGTGGTTGTATATTCATGTTTTCTTGTAAATTTGAGCCCGCTGCAGTATTAACCATCTCACCCACGACATTCTCTGAACTTTGCTGAGAAGCTCCCATAGGCTGAATTTCCTGCGGGGCCGGGAAAGAAGAACGAGCATTTAAATTAGTACGGTCCGCTTGTTCTTGTTGTTTAACTACTTCTCTAAACGCTAATCCTTGGTTAGCTCGTGCCCACTGTTCTAAATCAGTGCCGCGAACACCAAGCTGATCAATAACTCCCTCAATATTTGCTTTTCCTACTTGTTGCTGTTTTCCGTAGAAATCAGACAACTTCATTGAGCCGGGGGCGGCATATTGTTGAATCTGTTCAGTCAATGCTGATCGACCCCCATCCCCAGGCGTAACAATACGAGTTTGGGAAACAGGATCAGTGTATTGAGCCATGTCTGCCGTAAAAGCTGGATTTTTAAAAGCTAATGCAACTGCAGGGTCCATTACACCAGGATCCGTTACGACATTCTCTACGTAAGGAGTTTCAGTTCCTCCTATTCCTCCCGCACCTGGCATTGGAATAGCTGAAGTACTCTTTCCAGGCTCGGTAAACGCACGAGTTATTAGTCCTCCTCCAACACCTCCTCCAATACCAGCAGCAATTAAAGCCTTTAAATTTACACCGCCACCAGCAGGCATAGCGTCTAAAGTACGTCCTACAGCGCTCGCCATTTCCCGTGGCAGAACATTTACATCCACGGGTTGAAAGTCATCCGCCATACCGGGTCGACGCATAACATCCCCTCCTCTAGGAGGCATTTCTAAATCAATCCGAGGAGAACCTTCGGGCGTGTAATAACGTCTACCTGCTTCTCCTACTTGTTCATAAGCGTTTACAGGACGACCAAGAGGTCCTCCTCGAAGAGCAGGTTCGGGCCTTGGGTCTAAAATACCGGGACGCCCTATAATTTGCGGTTCTTGGGAACGTCTTAAGAAAGCGGGAGATACCGCAGTACCTGGAACTTGAGGCGGACCAAAATCTGCCGCACCCATTCCAGGAGAAGTGACTGTTCCACGATAACCTTCTAAGGGTTCCCCGGCCCGCATACGCTCATAAAAATTTGGAGCTACTCCTTGTACTTGAGGACCTCCAGTTAGAGGAAGAGCTCCTCCTGTTTCGCGAAATTGGGGTACTAAAGCGCCTCCCATTCTAGGAATTTCTAATTGTTCGGGAGAAACACCTACATTTCGTGAACGAAGAATGTCTGCAGCGCGAGGATCAAACATAGCCCGATTTTCAGGCATTGCTCGAACTTCTGGAGACACAGTAGGTGATACAAGTCGGCCTCGGTCACCACGGAAGGTTAAAGGTATTCTTAATTGGTCTCCTACTTTATCTGCAAAAGGTTCGGCTCTACGGATAGCTCTGGCAGCAGGTTTAACCCCCGCCATATCCATAATCCCCATTAGAACTGTACCTAAATTTTGTATGGCCTTTGTATTCCGATCTGCCATGTTTCTAGCCCTTAAAAACGTGCTATATCATCTTAACTATAACGCTTACCGCCATTTTGTGTAAAAGTAGATTCTATCTGCTCTAGCCGTGTCAGGAGGACCTGGAATTGCTTGTATAAATTCAGCTCCACTGCGCTCATATCTGTATCTTGCTGTTACAGGATCCTTATAGTTGGGAACGTAAAGCATGTGAGCTAAACGATCACACTCGAACATGTAGTTTTCTCGCCATACACGAGTAACTTCTCTTTTATCTTGTACGTTAATAGACCTGCTAACATCACCAAGAATTGTCTCTTGCCTGTTTGTGGCTCGTCCTGTTGCCAACTCCGTTAAACGTTCAGCTTCTTCACATCTCTCAACTTGTTGGACAATTTTGTCGAAATAAAACTCACTTGGAACACTATTACAAGCTTCTAGTAATCTAGCGTAATCTCCCGCAGGTACAGTAGCAATATTGTATCCTAAGTGATACGATACTCTACTAAAGTTAAAATCATCTAATTTATAACCAAAAACCTGGGCAGGATTTCTACTAAATTGATTTATTGCAGCATAAATTATTTCTCGTTTGGTCGCATCCGTTGTTGTCGCGTTAAAGACAACACCTTGTTGACTTAAATATGACTGGATCTGTTCTAGTTCTTGTTGGGTAAGTTGGGCCACAGAATTAGATAACTACGTCACCCTATTCTAGTTCACTCAACGTAACAAACCCCATCTTCCAAAACTGCATCCCAATCCACACGAGAAATTGATTTTAATTGTTCAAGTTTTGTAAATCGCTCTCCAGGCAGCGACTGTTGAAGCTCTTTAATCTCAATTGCCGTCTTCATCCCCACGCCTTTAAGAATTTGAGTCAGTCGTTGGGGAGTGGCGCTGTTGATGTTGACCCGAAACTCCGTGGGGACCTCAGGTTTTACAATCTGGCGTCCTCCTCGTCGTTTTAGTGCGGGTTTTTCACTTATTTCTAAAACTGTACCTTCTCCTGCTTCCTTTATTTGCCCTTTGTGAGCAAAAAACACTTTACCGGTAGTGTTAGAGCGCACCATGTAGTACTCTCCCTCGTCGTGGAGACTTAAGATCTCGACATCTACTCCGCTGGGTAGATAAACCGCTTTACTCGCTGTGGAAACAGTCATTATGCTGACTTAAGATCTCCCTATTTTATAGCAAATTACTAGAATGAGAGGAGCATTTGTTAAAAAATGGATTTTCTTCAAGCGTTGCGTAATGTAGGAGCAAATATACCTCGTCCTATTCAAAAAGTAATAAAAGCAGTTCCTTTCGTAGGCGATGTAATAAATGTAGGTGGAGCTTTTTTAGACCCTAAAGAAAATTTAAAGAAAAATGCTCTTGACGCACTGCTTGTAGGGGGCGGGGGAGCTTTAACTTCTGCTGCTACTGCAGGTATTGATGCTGTACCCGCCTTAGCAAATCTTGTTGTCAGCAATATACCTAGAAAAAACTTCCCCACAGATATTAGAAAAACATTAAACGACGCAGAGTATGCGTTACATCATGCGGACGTTGCAAACTGGTTACAGTCAGGGGCGGATCAGCTTTATTACAGAAAAACATTTGGAGTGAGCCCTGACGCTCGCGACAAAAACTTAGCGGCTTATTTAAATCCAGCAGTACTCAGGGATGCACAAAAAATACAGCAAGTAGCACAACCAGCGCCCACGGAAACCAACACGGGCAGCGACGCTCCAAAACAACCTAATACAGGGACTGTTGGAGGAAACTACACTACTAATGAATCAGCACCCTTAAAGGGAGACACTAGCCAAAAACTACCAGGGTCCTATCCCCAAATAAGATTTGCAGTAACACCAGATAATGTCGATCAAATAACGGAAGTAACAGAACTTCTTCGAGTTATAAAAAGTATGGAAGCCTTTAACAAAAATTACGCGGCTCCCGCTTTAAATTAAAAAGCCTCCCCCGAAGGAGAGGCTAAGTCCACCACAGACCCACTTGATTCTATCAGGCAGGAACAGTGCTGGTATAAATGCTGGATTCCACAACACCAGCAGGTTGGAGAACGATGTCATCCCGTTGAGGAGCTTCATCGGCCACCATCCAACACACTTCACAGATACCAAGAGCTTTGTTTTTACCGCTTAAACGGTTAGAACCAGCACGAGGATCGTAAATACCTGAACCTTGAGCCAAACCAGAAGCAACGTTGCCTCCGAGGTTGACTACAGTGGACAGTTTGTACGTGGTATCAGAGTTTACCCTTGCAAGAAGGTTAGAATTCCACGCGTTGTTGGTGTTAAACGTGCCGTTAGTAATACGGCTGCTGCTACCAGCCAGGGTTACAAAGAACCCGGAGGGACCAGGGGTTGTGCTAACGCCAACACCTAGAGCAGGGCCAAGACCCAAAGTAGGAGTAGCGCTTGCACCAGCCACGCCGCTGCTCACTAGGTCACCGCCGTCAACACGGAGGGCCAAACGATAAATATATGCGCCAGAAGGCACAATAATACCGTCAGTGATGTCAGCACGAACGTCCTTGTGATAATCCGGTGAAGGAATAATAACGTTGGCGTTCAAGAAAGGCTGGTTAGTGCTGTTTTGACCTGACCCATAAGGGTTGGTGTAATACTCCAACTGATTGGTAGTACCACCAGCTTGATAAGAGAGGTCTACATAACCGATAGCCTGTTGGGCAATCCAACCAGGCTTGAACACAACTCCAACAGGACCACCAACAGGTTGGTTAGTAAGAGTAGTGCTTGTCTCGTTAGCGTTGTTGTAAACAACAGACGTGGGCTTGTGCCAGTAACGAAGAACGTTAGTGTAGTTTCCAGGATAGATTTTGGAAACTTGAAGCTGAAGGGGATTAATTGCCATGGTTTATTCCTCCTTAAACGTTAAAGGAATAAGCAATAGTGGCGAAGTCAGCGTTCAGAAGTTCAAAACCTGCGTACAGGCTCCAAATCATCATGATAAAACGGCTGAAATCGTCATTATTGTTTAACAACACCTGAGCGTTGTTACCACCGATACCCACGCCTACGGACTGAGGGCCGAAGAACATTCCGATAGCCGAATCATAGGTAGTAGAACTACCAGCGATGGTGGCTGAAGCGGATTGTGTAGGCATGTTCGTGGACTCGAAGAAGCGAACTCCTTCAAACACGAAACCAGTAGGCATGATGGGTTCGCCAGCCACAAAAGTAGCTTGGCCAAAACCTTGGCCCATGTAGATAGCAGCATTAGGCTGCATAGCTGACATGAGTGGGTTGATCTGACCGTTACCGGGGTAGCGAGCCACCTCACGGAAGTCAGAGTTTTGACGCAAGTGCATCAGGAAAGTAGGATCGCAAACACAGCGATAGAAACCATCCTGATAAGTAGGAACGTTACGCTTACGCAGGCTCTTAACCACGCGAAGCAAATCGTCCTTAACGTCAAACTTAGCTTGCTCAGCATTGGTGTAGGTAAGGCCACCAACAGTAAGATTACCGGGGTAGTAGTAACCGCCCTGGGTATCAGAAGATTGGCCTTTGGACACAGCTTTCAGGAGTTCGTTGATGAACACCCGATCACGCCAACGACGATAGTCGTCGAGAAGTGTCAAAGAACCAATGGATTGGTGGAAACCGGTGAGATTACCTGTATCCAGCAGCAAACGCTGGGCAGTAATCAGAGTTTCGCGAGCAATCTTGAAAGTGCTGGCTTGAGTCGGATCGCTAGGGTCCGCAGGGCCGGTGTACTCCTTAAGAGTAACCAATACTTTGTCCTTCACGATGTTACGACTTGAAGCCGTACCGATTGTCTGCTCAGCGGTGCGCTCCCTTGACTCCTTAGAGCCGGGATTGCCCCAGAACCTGTAACGATCAAGCTGCACAGTCTGGCCTGGTTGCTTACTGAAGTCATGAACGACTACAGGTTCAGCAGCCATCTCTACAACATAGGCCGGGTGGGGCCTGTAGAGTTCAGCGCCGAGCAGCTTGGGAAAATCATTATCGACAAACATTGTCGATGATCTCCAAAAGCAACTACATTATTAGTTTAACCCTATAAAGTTAGAATAAACACAAACAAGTCGCATTCATAGCGTTAAACATTTTTTTGATTACTCGAATTTACCGTCGGTGAATAATGACGAATAAGGCCACGCACTCCTTCAGGTGCAAAACCATAGATAGACGCATAGTTAGACACATAAGTACTTGCATGACCTCGATAGATATAACGAGTCACTGTACTCATGTTTCCAGCAGGAGACGTGGCTCTAATGGATTCCGTAAATGTTTGGCAGTATACAGGAGGGTTATAAACCCAGTCTGCTCTTGTCGAAGTCCCAGAGCCAATAGATGTGCTGAATGGGTTAGTTAAAATCCCTCCTTCAGATCTACCGTGGGTTACACCTCCACCGGTTAATCCCAACGCTGGTGAACTGTCGCCAGGAGTGTTATAAGGATCGTAACCTTGATTAGAAGGAGCAAAACCTCCAAAATACGTGTATTTACCTGTAGTTCTTAAACCAGGTTGAGGGAAAGCCGCTGTAGAAACTTTTGCATTCGCGATTGTAACAACGGAGAGTCCTCTATATCCGTCATAACTACTAAGTAAACCACTGGGGGCAAAATCTACGTTTTGGTAATCTGTCCAAAACCCCTCCATAGCTGGAGGCACAGTTCTCCAAGCATTAGTTAGATAGATACCCGAATTAGGGGGACCAGCAGTAACAAAACCAAAGTCTCCCCCTGTATTATTAACTCCATAAAAAGCTACTGTGTTACCTAGTGGATCAACATAACCACTTGAAACAACTAAATATTTTTCTACAAGGTTTAAATCATCGGATGTGTGACTAGGCCCAGATTGCAGTCGATGAGGACCACTGTCACGTTTATAATTGGAGAGAGAAGCGTAAACCACGGGCAGCAGTCAACTAATCTAAGTCTACTCCGCAGTTTCAGTACTTTTAGCTTCTTGAATTTTAGTATTTAAGTGAACTAAATCTAATGAAACCCTGACCATATCGTCAGCATAAGAAGCACGAAGTTTTTCAATACTGTCTTCGAGTGTTGCAATTTTAGTATGAAGCTCTTGTATAGCTTCGTTGTCCAAGTTCGTCTGTTTTAGACGTGAGCTGATGTTTCCCATAGTTTATTTACCTTTTTTAGGTGGGCTATTAGATACTAAAAACCCCCCGTCGCCAGGGGGTCTTTTTGTAAACCTTAGGTTAGGCTGCGTCCAAGAACAAGAGCTTCTGACGGAAAGCATCAGGGCTCATATGGCTCAAATAACGCCAAGCTTGGTCGGGATTACGATCCATAGCGGTCTTAAATCCCTCCCACTGCCCTTCAACGTTGGTACGAGGAGTCGAACTAGCGTTAGCAGGAACAGCAGGCATGTCGTAGCTAGGACGATAAGCGCGAGAATCGCCGTACTCAGGCTCATCCACGGGATACACTTCGGTGAAGAAGCGATTTGTGTAATCAGCCAGTTGATCAGGATCAGTAAGAATGTGCTCCATAGCGGCACCACGAACAGAAACCTGTTCTAAGCGCTCGTTTTGAGCAATCAAGGCATCTTCAAGAGTAACTGAGTACTGATTGAGAATGCCAGGAGCTTCAATACCAAAGTGATTAACTACTTGAGCGGTTACGTCGCTTAGTCCCACCTCGGGGGAGCTGACCGTAGAAGTCGGAGAGGAAGTTTGGGTCGTAAATCCGTTGTTGTAGGAGGTCGGCGCTGCCTGGGGTGCCTGATAAGCCCAGGGTTGGGCCTGTGAAGGCTGACTGTACTGTTGAGTATCCGGTGCCGTTTGGTACTGCGGATACTGTGGTGCCTGGCTGGGGGATGGAGACATCCGTGATACCACCCGCTCCAGGCTGCCCATCGCGGCTTCCCAAGGGTTGCTCGGGGAGGACGCTGACGGAAACTGGTTGTACTGGCTGCTGGTAGAAGGGGCCGTACCCTGTGTTGCCGGCGACGGCTGTTGGTGCGTAGGCGCCGAATACCCCTGGGGGGTACTGGCTTGGACTACCCATTGGGGGTAGGCCGTAGAGCCCTGGTCCGCTGTTGGCGCCGCCGAAGGGGCCGCTACCGCCGGGGAGACCGGGCTCGGGATCGAAGCTTGGATCTGCTGGCTCATAGCTGCCCGAGTAGGTTAGTTCTTGTGCGAGGTGGTCAAACGTCCTGTACAACAGGGGCGTTAGATTCAAACGAGGATCAGCACCCAATGGCTGATTAGGCGCAAGTGGATGTGGCGTTTGCAACATCTGTGATAATAATACTAAAAATTGTTGAAACGCGCTTTGAGTTTGTTGAATCATTCTGAAAGGAAATCCTTTCAACATTTCTGAACGCTCAGAATCTGTTTTATCGGGGAACAAATATTTCAATGCTTCGACGCTATCCACGCCAAGTTCTTGTAAGTTTCGTACAACAATTGACTTCTGATTTAAGTCGTACGCTGTGTCTTCATAGACATCACCTTGGAAACGATATGTAACTTCTCGATCTCCATCCGCAGGCAGACCGTAAACCCCAGGCGGAACAGTGTTGGTTTCTAAAGCCGTCTTAATCGCAATCTCAACTTTTAATTTAAATTTCTTAACATCTACGTCATATTTCTCAACTGATTCAGGCGTGGCCTTCTCCGGTATTTTTGGAGTTTTCATTCCTGAAACAGCTACAAAACTTTCACGGAAAATCTGCTCTTGGTGATAAATAATCATTTCAAGCAACTTACAGAATCCGTAAGTTAAGAAACTTTTATTTTTACGAAGAGCCGTGGCTTGCGCTCGACCCATCAATCCTTTAATTTCTGTCGCGGTAGCGCCAGCAGAAACAGAAATTTCATCCACGCCGCCGAGAGCTGTTCTAATTTCCTCACGTAAAAGCAACGCATACCTATTCATGTCCCCATTAACAG
>Ga0315284_10003883_pt1 | contig 21207 bp, 22 predicted proteins | sample YL17G09_16_MG_FD_203696 | JGI IMG/M metagenome (GOLD analysis project Ga0315284, IMG submission 203696) | Sediment microbial communities from Yellowstone Lake, YNP, Wyoming, USA - YL17G09_16 | ecosystem: Environmental > Aquatic > Freshwater > Lake > Sediment | place: USA: Wyoming | collected...
GAAGATGACGCGCAGCCAGCCTCCGGACGTGCTCTTCGTGTTCCCTCGCTCCGCCAAGCTACCCGACGACGCCAAGACCATCGAGTTCGTCAGCAGGCTGGGCCGGATTGAGGTGCGCAAGAAATTCACGCTGAAGGACATGGTCTACGACGGCAAGCCGGAGTTGTAGCCTCCAGGCCGCAGGCTGTAGGGTGCAGGCTGGAGGCTGGAGGCTGCAGGCTGTAGGCTGTGGACAATCGCGCTGCGGTTTTGTTGCGTTCACTCGCCCTCCTACAGCCTACCGTCTACAGCCTCCGGTCTGTTTTTTGCGGATTGTAGAATGCGGAGTGCGGATTGCCAAGCGCGCTGCCGCACCACCGTGCATTTAATCCGCAATTCGAAATCCGCACTCCGCAATCGGGCGGCCCGGCCAGGTTTCAGCCGCGAAGCGGCGCATGAAAGTAGCCCGGCCTTTCAAGGCCGGGTAACGGCAGAAAAACAACAAGTCGCGAAGCGACGGCTGAGGTCCGAGCCTCAGTCGTCGCTTCGCGACTCTACGATCACCTGAAAGGACCGGGAGGGCGGCGGGATTCTGCTTACCCTTGGTCCGCTCGGTTTCGCCATGCCCACGCGATAGCTGCCCCCTCGGCCATTTGCGGTATGGTGGCTTGCGTGGTTCCTCCGGCGTAATCTGCTACAATTCGCCGCTATGAACGACCAGCAGGACCCGCCCGAACAGAAAGCTCCGGAACAGCCCCAGCAGACCGAAGCTGCCGTGCCCGAAGCGGAGCCGGTTGCCGAAGCCGCGCCCGAAGCGCCGCAACCGGAGGTGCCGCCGGAGACGATCGAGGCCGAGGTAGAAGCGCCGCCGGCGGAGGAAGAAACGGAACAGCCGGAAGCGCCGCCGCCGGTGTCTGCGGAGCAGGCCGAGGCGGAGCAGCCGCCGGCCGAGGCGGGCTGCCCGGTATGGATGCTCCTGGGGCCCTGCGGCCGGCCGATTCACCAGGCGCTGGCGGCCGTCGATGAGCGACCCGTCTGCCTGATGCACTCGAGGGACCCCGTTAAGAGCGATGAGGAATTCCAAAAGAAGTTCCAGCAAATCCTGGCAGCGGCCGGCGATGGGCTTGCGGACTTTAGAGGATTCGTTTTCCTGGGCGCCGAGTGCGGAGGTCGAAAGTTCGCCGCCCGCTGCATCTTCATCGGGGCCACGTTCACGCACGGCGCCAACTTCATGGGGGCCACGTTCACGCAGCGCGCCGACTTCCGCATGGCCAGGTTCACGCAGGTCGCCTACTTCAGCGAGGCCACGTTCACGCAGGCCGTCTACTTCAGCGGGGCCACGTTCACGGAGAACGCCCACTTCAACGGGGCCACGTTCACGAAGCGGGCCCTCTTCTGCGAGGCCACGTTCACGCAGGCCGCCGACTTCGACTGGGCGACGTTCACGAAGGATGCCGACTTCGCGGGGGCCACTTTTGTCGGCCCTGCTGATTTCAGCAGCGCCGTCTTCACGGGAGCGGCCCGCTTTGCGCCGTTGGAGGAGGGAGCGAAGCGCTGCCAGTTCAAGGACAGAGCGCTCTTCCAGGACGCAAGATTCCAGGACTACACCGACTTCCGTGGGGCGGTGTTCGGCGAACCCGGCAGCTCAACGGCGCAACCGGTTTTCAGCCTCGCGAGGTTTGAGAAACCGGAGCGCGTGACCTTCTACAAGACCTGGCTTGGGCAAACGCTGTTCGTCAACTGCGATGTGTCGAAGCTGAATTTCTCCGATGTTGAGTGGGGAGCCGACGGGGAGCGCGTCAGGCTTTATGAGGAGACGGTCGCGCTCAAAGGTGAAGCCGCGGAAGCACTGAGCCCGCCCGAACGCAGCCGCGACGAACGCAACTACCGCCTGATCGCGGAAACCTACCACCAGCTCAAGAACAACTACGACAGCAGAGGCGACCCCTGGACAGCCAACGACTTCCACTACGGCGAAATGGAGATGCTGCGGCGGCTCAGCCGATTCCACAAGCGCTGGGCGCGGTGGCTCCACCAAAACCTCGGCATGACTGCGCTCTACAAGTACGCCAGCGAATACGGACTCAGCAGGGGGAGGCCGCTGGCTTGGCTGCTTCTCGCAGTGGTAGTCTGCACAATCCTGCTGCTGATTCTTGGTCTTCGGCCGCTTCCGGGGAGAGCGGCGGCCCGGCTGGCATCTGTGCCCCAGGTCTCGGGTCAGCCGGGGACGGGTGAGGAACTCAGCTACTCACGCTATATCGGGTCTGGCGTAAGGGATCAGAGCGGGCGGGAGATCGGCGCGGGTTCACTGTTTCTCGATGGATTCGCAACCGTCGTCGGCATCGCCCTGCTGCAGCGTGACCTGCCTTATGAGCCGGCGACACGCTTCGGGCGACTGGTTGCCTACGCGGAGTTGCTGCTCACCTCCACTCTGGCCGCCCTCTTCATCCTCGCCGTGCGCCGCCAGTTCAAGCGCGGCGGCGATTGAAACCGGCGCCAGCCGCGAGCAGCGACCGGAGTTGCTCGATCTTGCGCGCCGGTGGCGTGCGCCGTCAGCACCCCGCGCCATGTGTCTGTCGTGGACGGCATGAAGGGACTTGGGTGTGACAATTTGATCTGATGGTTTTTTCGCCTATACTTTGCCGCAGGGCCTGAGGAGCCTAACGTGATCGACCCATTATCAGCACTGTCGCTGTACAGGCAACTCGAAGGCCTGGAAGAGACGCTCAAGCATGCAGCAGGGTCCCCAAGGGACACCTTTGTGAACCAGTTCTTGTCGGCGTTGCACAGCCAAGACGCTTTCAACCACATTCTCAGCGAAATCACCGAACAATGTGCCGATTCGCCGCAGTACCTGCGCAGTTTCAGCCACATCAAGCCGGTGAACATCCCGCGCGGCGCAGACCGCTCGGCCTATCCCCGGTTTTTCGCGCAGGTCCAAATGCTGAAACAGGCCGTGCGTGCTCTCTTGGAGCTGGCTTTCACGCCTGAAGAAAAGCAGAAAATCGGCTTCGTGTAGTGCCGACTCTCCCTGGTGGCGGTGGCCCGGTGCCTGCTTTCCCCCAGACGGTCACAAGCGGGACCTTCCACGCGGCTGACGGCGAAGGCAGCGAAGACAAAGTAGGGCTCCTCGGTCGCGGTACTTGCCTTCCGCGGCCACGCGATTGGCTGAGAAAGGAGGTTCTTGCCACGTCGCTGATCAAGGCAAGCGCGTTGTTATGACAAGCGAACAGCCGACTGTTTTCGTTTCCTGCGGGCAGGTGACCGCCGAAGAGCGGCAGTTAGGGAAAGATATTTGCATTCTCGTCTCGCGGCTGACTTCTCTCACGCCCTATTTCGCAGAGAATCAGACGAGTTTTGATGGGGTCAGCAGAAACATCCTGCGGGCGTTGGGCAATTCCGTCGCTTTCATTGGCGTGATGCATCACCGGGGGCGGGTAGCGACTCCTGACGGCGAAATCGTGCGGGCCTCGGTATGGATCGAACAGGAGATCGCGATTGCTGCATTCATGACTGAGTTCTTGCAGAAGAAATTGCACGTCCGCCTGTACGCGCAACGAGGCATCAACCGGGAGGGAATCAGGGACAAACTCCTGTTGAATCCAATTCCGTTCGACACCCATGAAGAAGTGTTGGCCGACTTGACTTTGGAACTTCCAAAATGGGGGGCAGCAGACGCCGGGCCTTTGGAAATTCAGCTACGTTACGATGTCGTGCGGCAGGAGCCGAAACGGCATGACTACAGGCTCGACGTGAAGCTTTGGAACCGTGGTGCCGAGGCGGTGAGAGATTTTTGTGTGGACGTCGAGTTCCCGAATGCCTTCCTTGAACAAAACACGACTTCGGCGATGGAAGTCCCCGGGAGCCGCGCCCACACCCATCGCGTGCTCCGGGCGACTGAACGACATCATGCGGGAGCAGTCCTGTATCCCGGGGATTGTCTGCGGGTGATGATCGTAGACTATTTTGTGACTCATGATCTCTTCTTGAAGGAGAAGGCGTTCGATCAAACCATCCGTGTCACATATTCCGCATCAGGGATACGCCCGCGCGTCGTCGATAAACCCATACGAGAATTCCAGCGGTTCTAGGGGAATGGGGAGAGCCTGAACTGCGCGGTTTTTGCTTGGTGGAGCATGTTTTAAAAAACCGTGAACTGATCGGTCTGCTGTTGAGCCGGGCGGGCCAACGCCTGCTTCTTCTTGGGACGTCCGCGAGTCCAATAGCGACCGAATCCTTCCGCCATCTCGCTGACAAAATCCTCGTTCCCGAACGGCCGCCCGGGGAGCATCGTTCACCTCCGCGGGGAGAGTTGCGAACAAGTGGCCTGGCGGTCGCCGGTACAGGCCCGAAAGGGGGCGCAGCAAGCAGCGCCCCTACCACGCCGTTGCCGTGCGCCAGGGAGGTGCGCTGCGGACACAGGCAAAAATGCCTGCACCACCGGATTTGCTGTCCGGACTTTATTTGCTTTGTTTTCAACAGGCGCAGGCCGTGAAAACGTTTTCAGACTTGACACGTATGCTATAATGAAATTATAGAGACAGAGCAATGATTTCAGAGTTTCTGGGCTCCGGCCAATAGATAACCATTAAAGTAATGGCTACGGTCACGTAAACATAAGAAAATAAAAGAAGTATAAATAGATACAACTATCCCGTAATCCATTAAACCGGCCAATTAAACAGCGGGAAATTGGCGGCCGGCGCCGGCGCACGGATGCTGCCGCCGTTCCTCAAAGATTGAATTGGCGAGGCACCTGGGATGCCGGGCGCGAGGTCCGGCGCCCCTCTCCCTTAAACCCTTAACGGAGAAGGGGACATTTCTGTTTTGGTTTGACACTGTGGCCTGAAGCCTGTAGCCTGCGGCCTTCATTTTGTGGTACGCTTCCGCGGGTTTGGGGCGGGGAGTACGCTTCATGGCCGAATACGCAGCGTTTCAGCCAACCAAGGCCGGCGCCAGGCAACTCAAGCTCCTGGAAGCGCAGGAGAGCAAGCGCGGCCTGTTCATTGTGTTCGAGGGCCCCGATGGGGCCGGCAAATCCACACAGAAGAAGCTGTTCAAGAAGTGGCTGGAGAGCGAGGGCCACCAGGTGGTCTCCACCAAGTCCAACACCTCGCTGCTGGTCAAGCCGCTGATCCGGGCGCGGAAGCTGGCCCACGCGCTCGGCCCGGTGGAAGCCTGCCTGATGGAAGCGGCCGAATTCCGCCACCGGCTGGAGAACGTGCGCAGCCTGTAGGAAAGGAGCCGCCGATGCCGGACAACCCTGTACCCCCGATGGGCGAAATTGTCTTCTACCAGACGGAGGATGGACGCACCCGCCTGGAGTGTCGGTTCGCGGACGAAACGCTGTGGCTGAGCCAGGCGCTGATGGCGGAGTTGTTCCAGAAGGACGTGCGGACGATCAACGAGCACCTGCAGAACATCCATGGGGAGGGCGAACTGGAGCCGGGGGCAACTATCCGGAAATTCCGGATAGTTCGCCGAGAGGGGTCGCGCGAGGTCGTGCGGGAGGTCGAGCACTACAACCTCGACGCCATCCTGGCGGTGGGCTACCGGGTGCGTTCGGAGCGGGGCACGCAGTTCCGCCGGTGGGCGACCGAGCGGCTGCGGGAGTATCTGGTCAAAGGGTTTACGATGGACGACCAGCGGCTCAAGAACCCGCCCGTCGATGGCTCTGGTGTACCCGATTACTTCGACGAGTTGCTGGAGCGCATCCGGGACATCCGCGCCAGCGAGAAACGGATGTATCTGCGGGTGCGGGAACTGTTCGCCCTGGCGGGCGATTACGACCCGGGCAAGAAGAACACGACCAGCTTTTTCCAGACCATTCAGAACAAGCTGCACTTTGCCTCCACGGGCCAGACCGCGCCGGAACTCATCGCCGGCCGGGTGGATCATATTAAGCCGAACATGGGTCTGACCGCGTGGAAAGGCGACGTGGTGCGCAAGGCCGACGTGGCGGTGGCCAAGAACTACCTGAACCAGGACGAGATCAGTGAGTTGAACCGTATCGTGACGATGTGGCTGGACTTTGCCGAGGACCAGGCGCGGCGGCGGAAGCAGGTGTTCCTGAAGGACTGGGAAACCAAGCTTAACGAGTTCCTGCGCTTCAACGAACGGGCGGTGCTACGTGACAAGGGCAAGGTGAGCAAGGCCGACGCCGACGCCCGCGCCGAAACGGAATACGAAGAGTTTGCCGCGCGCCGCCGGGCGCTGCTGGAAGCGGAAGCCGAACGAGCCGGGCAGAAGGCGCTGGAAGAGGCGGCCAAGAGGTTGCCTGCCAGACCGAAACGCAAGAGGCCCAAGCCATGAAACTGCACTTTGAGCCCAACCTCGACTACCAGCACACCGCCATCGAGTCGGTGTGCGACCTGTTCCGTGGGCAGGAAACCTGCCGTACCGAGTTCACCGTTACCCGCGATGCGCTGGCCGCGCAGCAAATCCTGGCCTTTGCCCAGAGCGACCTGGGCATCGGCAACCGGCTGCAATTGCTGGATGATGAACTCCTAGCCAACCTGGGCAAGATCCAGATCCGCAACGGCCTGCGGCCTTCAGCCTCACTGGCCTCGGGCGATTTTACCGTGGAGATGGAGACCGGCACGGGCAAGACCTACGTTTACCTGCGCACCATCTTCGAGCTGAACCGCCGTTACGGCTTCACCAAGTTCGTCATCGTGGTCCCGTCCGTGGCGATCAAGGAGGGCGTTTACAAGACGCTCCAGATCACCGAAGAGCACTTCCGCGCCCTTTACGCCAATGCGCCCTTCGAGTTCTTCCTCTACGACTCCAGCAAGCTCGGCCAAGTGCGCAACTTCGCCACCAGTCCAAACATTCAGATCATGGTGGTTACGGTGGGCGCAATCAACAAAAAGGTGATTGAGGTGGCGAGCCCGCCACGCGGGGTCGCCGGTACAAGCCCGGCGGACACAGGCTGGGAGCCTGTGCCACTGGATTCGCTGTCCGGACTTTATTTGCTTTGTTTTCAACGCCGGCAGGCCGTGAAAACGGTTGCACACTTGACACGTATGCTATAATGAAATTATAGAAACAGAGCAGTAATTTCAGAGTTTTTCGGCTCCGGCCAATAGATAACCATTAAAGTAATGGCTACGGTCACGTAAACATAAGAAAAAAAAGGAAGTATAAATAGATACAACTATCCTATAATCCATTAAACCGGCCAATTAAACAGCGGGAAATGGGCGGCTGGCACCAGCGCACGGATGCTGGCTCCGTTCCTCGAGAACTGAATTCGCAAGCCACGTGGGATGCTGGGCGCGAGGCCCGGCGCCCCTCTCCCTTAAACCCTTAACGGAGAAGGGGACATTTCTACTTTGGTAAGAGAGGGGACATTTCTATTTTGGCTTGACATGTGGCCTGAAGCCTGTAGCCTGCGGCCTTCATTTTGTGGTACGCTTCCGCGGGTTTGGGGCGGGGAGTACGCTTCATGGCCGAATACGCAGCGTTTCAGCCAACCAAGGCCGGCGCCAGGCAACTCAAGCTCCTGGAAACGCAGGAGAGCAAGCGCGGCCTGTTCATTGTGTTCGAGGGCCCCGATGGGGCCGGCAAATCCACCCAGAAGAAGCTGTTCAAGAAGTGGCTGGAGAGCGAGGGCCACCAGGTGGTCTCCACCAAGTCCAACACCTCGCTGCTGGTCAAGCCGCTGATCCGGGCGCGGAAGCTGGCCCACGCGCTCAGCCCGGCGGAGGCCTGCCTGATGGAGGCGGCCGAATTCCGCCACCGGCTGGAGAACGAGATTCTGCCCGCCCTGTGGAAGGGGCAGATCGTGTTGGCCGATCGCCACCTGTTTACCAACCTGGCGCGCAACGCGGCGCGCGGACTGCGCCTGGACTGGCAGTTGAACGCCTATGCGCCGCTGTTTTGGCCCGACATGGTCTTCTACTTCGCCATCTCCGCCGAAGCTTCCATCGACCGCATTGCCGCCACCGGGGAACCCACGTACTACCAGGCGGGTCAGGACGTCACCGACATCGACAACCCCTTCACCAGCTACCGGCAGTTCATGAAGCGCGTCCTGCAGGAATATGAGTCGCTGGCCCTGATTTTCCATTTCATGACCGTCGATGCCGAGCAGTCCATCTACACCCAGCACCGCAATCTCCGGCAGTTGTTCCGGCAGGGAATGAAGCGGCCGTGGAGGGAGTGGAACGCCGACGCGGTCCTGGAGTGGCTGGCGCGAAAGCCGCCCGCCGGTGAGGTGGAGAGTGAGTGAGAAAGCGCCCAATCAGAGTCGCCTGATCGCCCTGGAGGGCACCCATGGGCCGGATTTGACGGCGGCCACCGCATCGCTGCTGCGCAAGCTGGTGGCGCACAAGAAAGCCTGTGGGGCCAGCCGCTGGGACGTTTCCAACACTTTTTTCGAGATGCGCTTTGCCAAGTCCACCGTGCCGCCGGCCTCGGCCCGCATGCTGATCCTGCTCTATGCCTCCGACCTGGTGTTCCGGCTGCGCTGGGAGATCGATCCGGCCCTCAAGGAAGGCAAGCTGGTGATTGCCGCCCCTTACGTGGACACGGCGGTGGCCCTGGGCGTGGCCGTGGGGCTGCCCAGGCGCTGGCTGGCGGACTTGTTCAGCTTCGCCCCTAAGCCCGACGGCGTCTTCCGTATCGAGGAAAAGAAGAAGAACTGGCACAAGAAGTGCAAGCCGGGCGACGGGTTCATGGAATTCTGTTGCTTGGTCCTGGCCAACTCCCACCCCTACCCCGACCCCGCCGACATCCGCGCCAGAGCGCTCGATTACCTGGACCATCTGCAGGAGAAGAAGGGCTGCAGCGATTTGAAAAAGAAGGCTGTGGCCGCCATCTGCGGCAAGTAGTTCACCACCAAGGCACAAAGACACAAAGCGCGATCCTTGGTGTCTTGGTGTCTTTGTGGTGAATGAGGGCTACAGCGCGTCGTAGGGGGCCGGTTCGGCGGGCTGCTCGGGCTTGATGCGCGAAACGGTGTGGAAGAACTCACTGAGCTTGGCGACGCAGGCACGGTCGTCCAGGATCACCGCGACTTCGCGGCGGAAGTCGAGAGCTTCGGCGTCCAGCGAAATGCTGCCGATGGCCGCCGTCTGTCCGTCAACCAACAGCAGGCGGCCGTGCGAAATCATGTCTTTCCCCACCACGCCGCCGTCCAGCAGTTGCACCTCGACGCCCGCGGCGCGCTTGGCTTTCAACAGGTTGTGAATGCCCGGGTCGGTGATGCGGCGATCGATAATGGCAATGCTCTGGCCGGCCTGCTCCATCAGCCCCACGAACTTGGCGCGGGCCCGCTGGGGGCTGATGATCAGCCGCTCGCTCAAGCCCTGGGGCAACGACGACTCGGTGGAGTCGCGGTCGCTCTCAAACAGCGTTTGCAGCCCGGAGACAACTTCCTTCGCGGTGGTAACCAGGACGAAGTCGCAGGTCTTGTCGAAACACTTGCGCGTCAGGTTGCCGGAGGCGATCAGCGCCGTTTCCTCGTCGGCCACGATGTACTTGGCGTGATACTTGATGACCGGGTCGGCATAGCGGCGAACCTTGGCGCCCATGCCTTCCAGGAACATCTGCAGGTCGGCCAGCTTTTCCTCCCAGCCCTTGGCGCGGGCGGTCATCAACGCTTCCACCTGGACGCCGCGCCGGATGGCGTCGTCCAGCTCGTCCATGACCTTGAAGTCGTCGCAGCGGAAAACGGAGAGGATGAGCCGCCGGCGGGCGGAGCGAATCACTTCGATCACCGCCTCGCGCCGCTCGCCCTGCGCCACGATGAGACGTTCCTCGCCCGACGGAGCCGCTCGACTGTTGGGGGATCCTGTGGCCATTGCTGGTCCTGAGTCCTGAAGTTTAAAGGAGAAAGGGCAAGGGGGGAAGCTAAAAGTTGAGACAGGCTGTAGGCCGTAGGCAAAGCGCCTACAGCCCACAGCCTACAGCCGGTGGTCAGCCTTCGAAGCTGCGCAGCGCGTCGCTTTCGTCGTTGAAGATCTGGAACACGGAGTCGATCCTGGTGTGGCGCATGGACTCCTTGACCTTTTTCTGGATTCTGAGCAGCTTCAAAGCGCCGCCCCGGCTGCCGGCCGAAGTCATGCTCGACACCAGCTCGGCCAGGCCCGAGCTGTCGACGTAGTTTACTTCCTCCATGTTCAAGAGGATTCTCTTGTGGCCGTCAAGCAGCAGTTCGCGCACCGTGTCCCGCAGTTCACCGGAGTGCTTGCCGAGCGCGATATCGCCCTTGACATCGATGATGACCACATTGGCCACCTTGCGAGTGCTCACTTTCAGACCCACGTCTTCCTCCGGCACGTTCCGTCATCGGCCAATCTGACGGCGGAACGGGTCAACCGATTATCGTGAATCCCGCTCAACGGGTCGAGATGTTGGCGGGGATAGAGAGGCCCGCGATTGTCAGCAAAACCATGGTGCGGTCGCTGGCGAAAACCTGCGAGGGCAAACGGACATTGACCTGGTAGAGGCCGGCGAACCCCGGCGCCAGGCCCGCGTACTGCACCTGCCCGGCGAAGCCGCCGACCGTGACCGTTGCGGCGCTCCTCGTCGAAGCGGCCCCGCTCGCGGGCTGGCCGGTCACCGCCGTGCCATTGACAGCGCCCAGGCCGTTGGCGTAGACGAGCACCACCTCATTCGCCTTGGCCGGGTTATCCGGGGTGATGGCGCTGCCGTCGGCGTGAACGATGGCGAAAATGCCCGGCGAGGCCGCACTGACCGTGGTCGAGATCGGCGGCGTAAGCGACGTGACGCCGTTGAGCGTGGCGGTGATGATCACATTGCCCGGCGCGATTTCGAACGGCACCTGTAAGTTCACCTGGTTCGGCGAAACGTACAGCAGCGGAGCATCCACCCCGTTGATCTTCACGTTTACATTCGCCAGTTGGGTCGGCAGCGGGAACGAGGAAGCCTGTGCGGTGGACCCGGCCAGGCCGCTGCCGAAGATGCTGATCAGCGAACCGGGTGCGATATCGTTAGGCACAAAGCTGGCGGCGTTGACCGCCCGCAGTTCATACGCCTTGTAGGCGCCGGAACCGGCCGGTGGGGTTTGGGGAGGGTTAGCCAGTTGCGCCTTCACGTTGGCCGAGCGGCCGGCCGTGAACTGCCGCGTGATCTTGTTGCCGTCCTCGTACTGCTGCGCCGTGCAGCGAGCCGGCATGCCGCCCGGGCCCTTGCACAGGTAATTGGGATCGGCCAGCACGCCGGCGCGGATCTGGTTATATTCGTAGGCGGCTTCCGTATCGGCCCAGCCGCCCGGCCCGCCGGCCAGCGCCGCCGCTCTCGCCAGCGTGTCTAAATAAATCTTCTGCAGTTCGGGAACCGCCCAGGCCCTCTGGCTCAGCTTGTTCATGGCAATGTGCCGCCCGATGTCGAAATCGGTTGTCTGGAATGTTTCGCTCTTGTCCCACAGCAGGAACCGGTGCAGCGTCTTCCCGCCGAAGCGGTAGGTATAGAAGTTGTTACAGCCCCAGTCGCCGATCATGCCGTCGTTGTCGGCCGTGAAGTTCTCGATGGCGATCTGGGTCATAAACGCGTTCAGGTCCACGTATTGCGAGACAGCGTTGACGAAATCGGCGTCGCTCGCCTGGTTGATGGTGCGGAACATGGCCTCGAAAACGGCCCCACTCGGATTGCCCTTAGCCAGATCGTTCTCCGGCTGGAACCGGAAATTATCGCCCGAATACAGACCGGCGCTGGAACCGAGATACGTGAACCAGAACGGCGGGTCCACCCACGCGTACTTGTACAGGTAGCCGGTCGAATCGTTCAGGTTGTGCTTGATGAACTGGTTGTCGAGCGATTCGACCAACGAGTACATGCCGAAGAACTGGCCGTTGATATAGAGGCGCGCGGGCGCTTCGCGCACCACCGGCAGGCCCATCCGCGCGGCCAGCAGCATGGTCAGGCGCTCGTGCAGCCCCGAAGTCGCGTCCTGGCTGTTGTTGCGCAAGACGAAGGATTTGCGGCCCAGGAACTCCTGAGTGTCGTCGAACCGGTTCATATCCAGCTTGAGGCTCGGCTTGATCCCGCTGCGGCTGCCGGTGCCGCGCGATTTGATTCCGATCTCGGAATCGGGGCCAATCTGCTTGCCGTTGTACTTCCAGGTGAAGACCGCGGGATAGTAGATGTCCAGCTCGTAGTTGTCCCGCAGCCCCTGCCAGTCGCTGGGTCTCACCGTCAGGTAGATCTCCTGGATGACATTGTCGTTGAATATATCTTCCACAGTCTGGGCGGGGAGGGTGACGCTGCCCAGAACCAGCACAAACAGAAGCAGGGCCGCCGCCCTGACCGCACGAACCAACATGGTGTACCTCCAAAGTGCGTTTTCGGCCGATTACATCACAAACTGAAGTTGCCAGACCTTCATCCAGAAGGGCTCGCGGTTCCCGAAGGGACTGCGCACGGGATCCTCGATCTGTTCTCGCGTGGCGTTGAACTGGATCCTCACCATCCGGTTCCAATACCAGTTGGCCCCGAAGGTCCAGGCGAACTCGCGATTGCCGAGGATGTTGGCGGCCCGCAGGCTGCGCGTGGGCTTGCCCGGGTGCTCGCTGCTGCCAAAACGCGTCTGCTCGTAGCGGCCGGCGATCTCCAGAGCCCCGAGGCCGTGGAAGGGGATAAGGCTGTGTTTGGGCACTATGGTATCCAGTTTCTTTTCGCCGGTCACCAGCCAGGTGCCGGCGGCGTACCAGCCGCGCGCGATCAGGTCGGGCAGATCGTTGCCCATCAAGCCCTGGCCGATGCGCTGGTCGCGGACGTGAATGAATTCGCTTTTCAGCGAGAAGGGGCCGGGCGTCCATTGCATTTCCCCGCCCAGGCGCAACCGGTGGCCGTGAACAAACAAGTCCTGGAACCAGGTCTGCTTCGAGTACGTCCGGGCGCGCAAGCCCCCGGGTCCGCTCTTGATCGGGTCCGCCTCGGGCACCGCGCTTTCGGTAAACGCCCCGCCAAACTGGATCCCTTGCAACACGCCGGGCAAGCGCAGCAACCGCAGCGGTGTGCCGGTGAGGCGGCCGGCGAAGGTCCGGTAACCGGCGATGATATCGTTCTTGCCCCGCGCGCCTTCGCCATCATGCTGGAACAACCCCACCTGGTAGTGCAGCCCGCGCTCGAACAAGTGGCCGTGCGCCATGATGCCCATGTCGCGCGCCGGCGTCAGCGCCTGGCTGGCGATGCTGCGGGCGATGAAGTCCGTGTGCGTGGAACCGGTCATCTCCTCCAGGCCGAACGGCAGCTTGAAATGGCCGCCCTGGATCTGGAATTTCCGAAAATAGCGGAAGTTGACGAAGACGTCTTTCCAGGGATGCTTGGAAGAAAACTCCTCTTCCGACACTTCGCTGCGGACGTCGCGTTCCACCTGGTATTCGAAGATTTTAAACGCCGTTCCTTCCACGGCCACGCGCATGCGGCGCAGCTCGAACAGCCGGCCATCGTCCTGATGATGGATCTCCGGGTCAAAGATGCGGAAATCGGTGTGCACCTTGGCCCGGAAGTCGACTCTCAGCCAGTTGCCGAAGCGCAGCGACGGGTATCTGCGAAACACAAAGCGGAACTTGCGCGTGCTCTTCTTCTGGTCCTTATCCTCCTGCGCGGATTCGCCGGCAGCGGGGGAGCCCGATGGAGAAGCGGCCGCCGTGGAAGAGTCGTCGGCGGTGGCCGCGCCGGTCAGCAGCGAAATCGGAATGCGTACTTGAGCGGCCAGCGGCGCAGGCGGCAGACAAGCCAGACCTACGGCCAAAATCAGAACCCCGGCTCCCCTGAGAAGAATCATTGGTCCTCCGCAATTCAAGCCCCTACTCTCTTACACCTCGTCCTTCTTCGGCATCCTCCACACCACCGACTTGATCCCCTGCGCGCTGCCCATCAACTGGCTGCTCAGTTCCTCGAGCGAGGTCTCGGGGTCCAGCTTGACGGAATAGGTGATGGCGGCCTTCTCACCCTGGGAAATCTCGCGCGGCTCGAAAACGACGCGGTGGCGCGCGAACACGCTCTGGACGTGAGCGATGGGGAAATCGCGCGAGTCGGCCAGCAACTGCACCATCATGGCGCGCTGCTTCTCCTTGCCGATATGGTCGAGCACCACAAGGAAGCAGCACAGGAAGAAGGTGCCCATCCCGGCGACGGCGAAGGCGCCCACTCCACAAGCCATTCCCAGGCCCACCAGCAGGAACAGGAAGGTGGTGTCGCGGGGATCCTCGACCGGGGTGCGGAAGCGGATGATGCTGGCCGCGCCCGCCAGACCAAAGGCCCGGGCCACGGAGTTCCCAATCAAAATCATCATCAGCGCCCCGGCCACACAGAGCAGAACCTGCGCCTGCTCCAGCGAGCGCGAGGCCGGCCGGTCTCCGCGCGTGCGCTTGTGGACAGCCGTGAGCACCAGGCCGATGAAGGCGGCCAGCAAAAGCTTCAGCCCCTCCAGCAGGGGATGGACCGTCGTGGTGGTTGTTCGCTGCGCGGTTTCGAACCCCAGCGAGGCCGGCACTTCCGGAATGGACAGGGAGTGCGGCCAGTGGATGCCGGCAAACAACAGGGCGGCCAAGGTGGCGGCGCTGCCCGCCACCAACCCGATGGTTTTCCACGGCCAGACCCTGGTCTCGGCCGCCTGCAGCGTGTCGTAAACCTCCAGCACGTCATTGAGGCGCATGTCCTGCAGGACCGTGCGCACCTTGTCGCTGGGGGCGGCCAACCGGAACGTGCCGCCCACTCTCTGCGCCGAAGTGTACCCGCGCACCAGGGCGCGCGTGCCCACCGTGTCGATGTCCGAGACCCCGCTCAGGTCCAGGACCAGGTGGCGGTAGCCGGCGGCCAGCAACTCCTGCACCCGCCGTTCGTATTCTTCGGCCGGGCCCCCGCCAATCAGAGGCTCTTGCGGCGAGAGGACTATTCGTTTGCGCCCGGTGTGCCGCGATTCAGACATCTCGCCCTCCGAGGTGGGCCAAAGGTAACACAAGAACCCGACGCCGGACAATGACCCCCAAAAACCATTTAGACCTGCGACTTGAGACCTGCCACTTGAGGGAGGGGAAATTCCCGCTCTCAGGTCCCAGGTCTACTCACGCCATGCGGGCCAGTTGGCTTGGGGTCAGCAACCAGCGCAACTGGCCGGCCGGCCGCTCGGTCTGCACGGCCGACAAATCGATCCGGATAAAGCCGGATTTCTTCAGGTTGATCGAAAGCTGCGGGGTGTTCAGCAAAAAGGCGGCAAACTCGGTGAGCAGCGGCTCGTGACCTACCACCATGATGGCCTTGGCGGCGGCGTGCGGCCGCAGCCCGGCCCAGATCCGCTGCGGGCTTCCGTCCGGCTTCAGCGCCTCCAGTCCCTGCGGCTTGCGCCGGCGCAACAGCCGCGCCGCCACCAGCGCGGTGTCCCAGGCGCGCTGGTACGGGCTGGACAGGATCAGATCGGGCTGCACGCCCAACTCCCGCAGGCCCCGCACCGCTTGCTGCAGTTCTTTCAGCCCTTCCTCGGTCAGGCAGCGCCGGCTGTCGCTGAGGTTGGGCCGCTGCGCTTCGGCAATCGCATGCCGCAAAATATAAAGTTTCATTTTGCCGCCGCCGTGTTCTTGTGGTTCAGCAGATCCCGCACCCGCCGCTGCAGCTTCTCAAAGACCTCCTCGACCATGCCGTTGGCGTCCACTTCGTTGAACCCGTAAAAACTCGACATGCGGTCGAAGATCTCCAGCATGCGGGTCTGGTAGCGGCAAAAGCTCTCGAACATGTCGCGGCCCAGCCGCATGTCCATGCCCGATTCCCAATAGTCAAAGCCGCGGGTAAAGGCCACGCGCGGGATCAGGTGGTCGAGGTCGGCCTTCAGGTAGTAAATGGCGGTGGGGACCACGGCCACGCCGAAGATGTCGCGCACCCAGGCCTCGTCGGCGCCGCGCACCACGGCCCGCGCGATCTGGGAGTAAATGTAGCGGTCCGTCAGCACAATGAAGCCGGCCCGCAGCGCGGGGATGATCTGGTTCTCCAACTGGTCGGCAAAGTCGGTGGCGTAGAACAGGGTGAAGGTGAGCAGGTTGAGGATGTTGCCTTCCTTGGCGCGCTTGATGCCTTTGCCGGCCAGCGCCGAGCGCGTCAGGCCGGTGTCGAAGACGGCGTGCCCGCGCTGCTCCAGCCACTGCCGCAGCAGCGCCACCTGCGTGGAGCGGCCCACGCCGTCGGTCCCTTCCACCACGATCAGCTTGCCTCGCAATTCGTCCAGCTTGACGCCGGGCAAACCGCTACCGTAAAAGCGAAACCTTTCCATGTTTGGACAACCGTTTCACGCCTTCCAGCTTGGGCTTGACGATGGCCCGCATCTGCGCCTGCTGCTCCTCGATGGACAAGGTGGCGTCGATGACCATCAAGCCGAACTCCTTGGACAGCAACTCGTACTGCTGCAGGATGCGCCGCTGGAACAGCCGAAAACTCTCCTCGATGTCGTCGCTCAGGCCCAGGTCCATGCCCGCTTCGTAATATTTCAGCGCGTTGCGGCCGCCCAGGATCCTCCCCAGCGCCACTTCCAGCGGGACGCGGTAGTAGAACGCCAGCGTGGGTTTGATCGCGAACCGGTAGAGCTGCCGGACGTAATTCGGCTCCACCCCCCGCACCACGTCGCGGGCGAACGCCGTGTACATGTAGCGGTCGGAGAGCACCATTCCGCCGCTGCGCAGCGCGGGCAGGATGTCCCGCTCGGTGCGATCCGCGAAGTCGGCGGCATGCGTCAGGCAGAAGGTGGTGGCGGTCAAGATGCGCCGGTCTTTCCCGCGCTTGGTGATTTGCTTGACCAGCGCAGAGGAATTCCATTCGCTGAAGCGGACCGGGTATCCCTGGTTGACCAGCCACCTCTGCAAGAGCGCCAACTGCGTGCTCTTGCCTGACCCATCGATGCCTTCCACCACGATCAGGCGGCCGGCACCCAGCTGCGGAAGTGCTTTGACCATGACGAATCGCTTATTCTACGCCAATCCGGGCACTTTACCCAAGCCCATTGACGACCCCGATGTCCCCTTCCGCCCGCAGCACGGCAGGCGCACGGCGGTCGGCGGGAAAGCCGTCAGCCGACAGCCGTCGGCCGGTTCTGTGCTAACATGCGCGGTCAGTGAAGCGCGCCAGGTAGTGTTGTGTAACAGAAACAGGTCGTCAGTGGCGAAGACAGAAAGCCGAAAGCGGAAGGCGGCAGAACCAGGCGGGTGCCGCTTTCTGCCTTCTGCTTTCCGCCTTCGCCTTGTGTCGGGTCATTTCTGAAACAGTACACTGGGAGCCGGGAATGCCAGCGGGGAGAAACACGCGGAGCAGGTCGGAGGGAAAGCGCACCCAGCTCTGGGCGGAGCAGGTGGTCCGCGGGCGGCTGGCCGTCTTCGTCCAGGAGCTGCGCCGGCTGGAGCGCTCACCCACCCCGGACGCCGTCCACGATGTGCGCGTGGCCTCACGCCGGTTGCGGGCCGCGCTGCTGCATCTGGAACCGTGCTTCCGCAAGCGCGATGCCCGCAGCCTGCGCGCGGCCGTGCGCAAGCTGGCCCGGGTGCTGGGCGAGGTGCGTGACCTCGACATCCTGATGGCCAACCTGCCGCAGAAGAACGCCCGCCCCGGCTCGCCCATACCCCGCCTGGTGTCACGCCTGCGCGCGCAGCGCCAGAACAAGCTCAAGCGGGCCTTGCCCGAAGCCCGCTGGCTGCGCGCCGTGCTGCCGGGATTCAAAGAAAGGCTGGTGGGCTGATGCGCCGCGTCCGCCCCGCCCGGCCGGTCCTCACGCATTTCCGGCGCCTCCTGCCCAGGCTGCTGCGCCGCTATTTCCGCAAGGGCCGGGCGCTGGCCGCCGACCGGCGGGCCGCCAGCGAGCAGCTTCACTGCTTCCGCATCCGCACCAAGCGCATCCGTTACGTCACCGAGCTGTACGCCGAAGTCTTCGAGCGCGAGCTCAGAGGCGTGCTGGCGCAGTTCCGCGGCATCCAGCAGACCCTCGGCGCCCACCAGGACCAGTCGATGATCGCCGCCTACTTTGAAGGCCGCTTGAAAAAGGTCAAGAGCGCCACGTTCAAAAAAGAATACCAGCGCCTGCTGGAGCGCTCGCGCAAGCGGCAGGAATCGTTGCGCCAGGCGTTTTCCCGCCGTTGGCGGCGTCTGCAGCGGAGCGACTTCGAGCAGGGCCTGTTGCAGCGCATCAAGGTTGCGGGCGCAAGACAGTAGCCGGGAGTCAGGAGCAGGCAGCCGCCGGCCTACAGCTCACAGCCTGCAATCGGCGGTCCCGAATCGGGTGTATCCTCGGGCAGAACTCACGGGCGGAGGATTTATGACAAGAAGAACTATGGTTTGCGCGCTGGCGCTGAGCGTGGTCATCTGGCTGGGCGGCATGTTGCTCACCGCCCAGGAAGCGAAGCCGGCCGCGGCCCAGGCGGCGGCCAAGGCTGGGGAGCGAATCGCGCTGCCGGCGGCGGCGCGCGAGGGCGGAATGGCGCTGCACGAGGCGCTGGCCCGCCGGCGCTCGATCCGCGAGTACACCGACAAGGTCCTGAGCGAGCGGGAACTGGGGCAGTTGCTGTGGGCGGCACAGGGCGTCAACCGTCCCGACGGCCACCGCACGGCGCCCTCGGCCATGGCCCGCTATCCGCTCGAGCTATACGTGGCCACGCCCTCGGGGTTCTTTCATTACGAGCCACGCGAGCATCAACTCGAGCGGCGCGGCGGAGACCTGCGGCCCGCCATCTCCAAGGCCGCGCGCGGCCAGAAACAGATCATGCTGTCGCCCGCCGTGTTCGTGTTCACCGCCGTATTCGAGCGCATGGGCGCGAAACCCGATGACCCGCGCGCAGCACGCTGGATTTATGCGGAAGCCGGCCACGCGGCCCAGAACCTGCTGCTGGAGGCCGTGGCGCTGGGATTGGGCGGGGTGCCGATGGGGGGCTTCGACGACAAGCAACTCCAGGAGAACCTCTCGCTGCCCGCCGATCACCGGCCGGTCTACATGGTCCCTGTCGGACAGCCGCGCTGAGGTTGCGGCCGTAGCTGCTCCGTGCAGTAAAATAGGGTTACGCAGGCAACAACTCCGGTGCGCGGCGGCCGTCAGGCCGGCCCGCATTCGGGCCGGCCAGAGGGCATCCGTGCCGCGGGCCGGATCATCCATTGGGAAAGCGTGGCCGTCGCCACGCGACAAGACAGGCATGGGCGTATACACTCTGGTGTTGGTCGGAGCAGGCATTGTGGCAGGGGGCGTCGCGGTGGCTCTTTCCTTCCGTGGCAGAAAGAGCGAGGCGGAGAAGGAACGCGAGCGGCGGTTGAAGATCAACGCCGCAGGCCGCATTTGCGATGGGACCATCGAGAAGCTGGCTGAGCCGGCCACCGCCGGCAGCGCCCGCCTCCTCTACTACTCCTACACGGTTGGCGGGGTCACCTACTCGGCCGCCCAGGATCTGTCCATGCTCCCGCCCAAGGTGCGGATCGGCAACTGCCACGAGGGCTTTCCGGCCAGCGTCAAATACCACCCCCAGGATCCATCCAGCTCGATCGTCATCTGCGAGCTTTGGAGCGGCCTACGGCCTGCAGCCCACAGTTGAACCGCCTCCCTTACGGTGTTATGCTTGCTTCCTGTCTAGCCTGCCAGCTCTTTCGTAAAGGAGTGTACAGCTATGTCAGGCCATTCAAAATGGGCCACCATCAAGCACAAGAAGGCGGCGACGGACGCCAAGCGAGGCCGGACGTTCACGCACCTGATCAAGGAAATAACCGTAGCGGCCCGCAATGGCGGCGGCGACCCGGACGCCAATCCGCGCCTCCGCACCGCGGTGGCGGGGGCCAAGGCAGCCAGCATGCCGGCCGATAACATCAAGCGGGCCATCCAACGCGGCACCGGCGAGTTGCCCGGCGTTCAGTACGAGGAAGTGACCTTCGAGGGTTACGGCCCCGGAGGCGTCGCTATTCTGGTCGAGGTCGCTACCGACAACCGCAACCGCACCGTCAGCGAAATCCGGCACATCTTCTCCAAGCAGGGCGGCAACCTCGGCGAAGCCGGCAGCGTCGCCTGGATGTTCAAGAAACGAGGCTATCTCGTCGTTCCCAAGGAAAAGGCCGACGAGGAAACGCTGATGTCGATCGTGCTGGATGCCGGCGCCGACGACATGCGCGACGACGGCAGCAGTTGGGAAGTCATCACCCCACTGGAGAGCTTCGAGGCCGTTCAGCGGGCGCTGAAAGCCAGCCATATCGACGCCGCGGTCGCCGAGGTTTCCTTGATCCCGGCAAACTACATCAAGCTGGAAGGCAAGAACGCCCAGCAGATGGTGCGGCTGATGGAAACATTCGAGGAGCACGACGATGTCCAGCACGTCTATTCCAACTGCGACATCGAAGAAAAAGAACTGGAAGCCGTCAGCGAATGAAGAAGGTTGCAGGTGACAGGTTGCAGGCGGAGTCGCTGCCACCTGCCACCTGCCACCTGTAACCTGACATGCGCGTACTGGGCATCGATTGCGGCTCGCAACGGACCGGCTACGGCATCATCGACAGCGATGGGATCTCTTACGAATTGGTGACCTGCGGCGTCATCCGCGTTTCCCCCCGGTGGCCTCTTCCCGAACGCCTGCTGAAGATTTGCGAGGAACTGGAGCGACTGGTCGGCGACTACTCACCGCAGGTGGCCGCCATCGAAGACGTGTTCTTCGCCCGCAACGTCAAGAGCGCGTTGACACTGGGGCACGTGCGGGGCGTGGCGATGCTGGCGGCGGCCCGGGCACGCATCCCGGTGGCCGAGTATTCGCCCCTGCAGGTGAAATCCAGCGTGGTCGGGTACGGGCGGGCGGAGAAACGGCAGGTGCAGCACATGGTCAAGGTGCTGCTGCGGCTGCCGGAGCCGCCGGAGTCGGAAGACACCGCCGACGCCCTGGCCATCGCCATCTGCCACGTCAACATCGCCCGCGTGGCACAGGCGCTGGGCCACCCTGCCGCGGCCGGCGCGTCCCGCCGGCCAACCTCGCGCCCCAGGCGAGAGAGAATCGTATGACTAATCAGGCCAGTGCGGTGTCTCACAATTGGCTCTACGGCGTGGGAATTGCGGATTGCGGATTGCGGATTGCGGATTTCAAGCGCCCGTGCTCGAAATCCGAAATCCGCAATCCGAGATCCGAAATCGCCCTGGTCGTGAGGCTGGGGGCCGGAGGCTGGAGGCCACGGGCCACAGGCGCTGCCCGGCCGCTTGCTCTCGCCTTGATCCTGCTCTCCCTGATGGTTGCGCCTGCCGGCTCGCAGCAGGAGCCGCCGGCCAAGCCC
>Ga0315284_10003885_pt1 | contig 21203 bp, 17 predicted proteins | sample YL17G09_16_MG_FD_203696 | JGI IMG/M metagenome (GOLD analysis project Ga0315284, IMG submission 203696) | Sediment microbial communities from Yellowstone Lake, YNP, Wyoming, USA - YL17G09_16 | ecosystem: Environmental > Aquatic > Freshwater > Lake > Sediment | place: USA: Wyoming | collected...
CCCCATCCTGATTGCCCTGGTCTTCCAGAGGCACCTGATCGAGGGGCTGACGGCGGGGGCGGTGAAGGCGTAGGCCCTCACCCCCGGAGGATGCGATGCCAAGGTCAAATCCGGTGCTGTGTGGTTCAATTGCGGCGCGGCCCAGCCCGCTGGGCGTAGCCATGCACAATGCCGCCTATAGGGCGCTGGACCTGCCGTTCGTCTACGTGGCGTTTGGGGTCGAGGACACCCGCCAGGCGGTGCTGGCCGTGCGCTACTTAGGGATGCGGGGGCTAGGCGTGTCCATGCCGCACAAAGTTGCCATCATGCAGTACCTCGACGTGATTGACGAGACGGCCGCCGAGATCGGGGCCGTGAACACGGTCGTGAATGACGAGGGCCGGCTGACCGGCTACAACACCGACTGGAACGGCGCCACGCGGGCGATCCAGGAGCAGGTCGAGATCGCCGGGACGCGCGCGATCGTCGTCGGCGCGGGTGGCGCCGCGCGGGCCATTGTCTATGGCTTGGTTCGGGAGCACAGCCAGGTCACCGTGTACGACAGGACGGCAGGCAAGGGGGAAGCGCTGGCCCGGGACCTGGGTGCCCGCTTCGGCGGCGGCCTGGAGGATCTGGCCTGTGTGGACGAAACCGATATTCTGGTGAACGCGACGTCCGTGGGTTTCCACGCGCCGGAAGAGTCCATCGTTCCGCCGTCCGCCTTGAGGGCGGGAGAGGTCGTGTTGGACGTGGTCTTCATTCCGCCGCGGACGAAGTTGGTTCGGGATGCGGAGGCGCGGGGGTGTGTAGCGATCCCTGGCACCCGCATGCTCGTCCATCAGGCCGCGCGCCAATTCGAGCTTTACACCGGCCAATCCGCGCCTTTCGAGGTGATGGAGAAGGCGCTGTTGGAGAGGATACGAAGTCTCCAGTGATCAGGGAGCAGGGATTGGTGATCGGGGAGGCGTATTGTGAGAGTTGACTTTTATGGCTTCGTCCGGCAGTACCATAGCCTCAAGCCGGAGATTGACGCGGCGATCCACCAGGTACTCGAAAGCGGCGAGTACATCCTGGGGCCGGCGCTGGTGCGCTTCGAGCAGGAACTGGCCGCCTATTCCAAGATGAAGCACGCCGTGGGGGTCAACTCGGGCACCGACGCGCTGTGGCTGGCCTTTCTGGCATTGGGGATCGGCCCCGGTGACGAGGTGATCACGATCGCCAACACTTTCTTTGCCACGGTGGAGGCGATCTGGTTCGTGGGGGCCAGGCCGGTGTTCGTGGACATTGAGCCGGACACGTGCAATATGGACCCCGCGCGCATCGAAGCAGCCATTACCGGGAAGACCAAAGCCATCGTCCCGGTGCACCTGTACGGCCAGCCGGCCAACATGCCGGCCATCGCCGAGATCGCCCGGCGGCACGGCCTGCTGGTGGTCGAGGATTGCGCCCAGGCCATCGGCGCGGCGGGCGACCGGTTTGCGGTCGGCGAGTTGAGCGATGCGGTGGGCACGAGTTTCATGATTCGCAAGAACCTGGGCACGTATGGGGACGCCGGCGCGGTCCTCACCAACCGTGACGACGTGGCGGAGCGCGTCCGCGCCCTGCGCAACCACGGCTCGCCGGCGCGCTCGGTGCACACGATGGGCTATAATAGCCGCCTGGACGACCTGCACGCCGCTATCCTCAGCGTCAAGTTGAGGAGGCTTGACGCATGGAGCGACCGGCGGCGCGAGATCGCCGCGCTGTATACCGCTGGCCTCCAGGATACTGGTCTCAAACTCCCCACCGCCAGGGCGGGCTACCGGCACGTTTACCACCTGTACGTGATCGAGACGGAGCGGCGTGACGAGGTGCTCCAGGTCCTCAACCAGGCGGGCATTGACGCTAAGACTCACTACCCCATCGCCATCCACCAACAGGCCGGCTTCCCCTGGGGGCACCCTGCTGACGCGAACGTCTCGTTGCCCCTGACCGAAAAGTCGGCCGCCAGCGTCATTTCCCTGCCCATGTTCCCGGAGTTGACGCGGGATGAGATTGACTATGTGATTGACACCGTTCGAGCCTGGATGAGGATATGACCTTCCCGAAAGCTACAGGGCAGAGCCAACTCGATGCTCCCACAGCTTTCGGGAAGGTAGTCTGATTAAGGGGGAACCATGCGCACAACGAAGATCACATTGGTTGGAGCCGGTAGCGTCAGTTTTGGCCTGAGCACGCTGCAGGACATCGTGGCCTACGCCGATGCGCTGCGGGGCAGCACGGTGGCGCTGACGGACGTCAACGCCGAGAGCCTGGACCTCATGACGCGTGTGGCGCGCGGCTTGAACGCGGAGGCGGACGCCGGCCTCGTCATTGAGGGGACGACCGACCCGCGCGCTGCCCTGGATGGAGCGGAATTTGTGATCGTGGCGGTGGCGTTGGACCGCTCCGCGACCTGGAAGAAGGATTGGGAGATCCCGCTCCGCTGCGGCATCCGGCAGGTGCTGGGCGAAAACGGCGGCCCGGGAGGGCTGGGGCACACGCTGCGCAGCGCCCACTTGATGCTGGAGGTCGCGCGGGTCATCGAGGAGGTCGCCCCTGACGCCTGGGTGCTGAATTTCACCAACCCGATGAGCCGGGTCTGCCTGGCGCTGGAGCGGGCCACGGCGCTGCGCTTCGTCGGGCTGTGCCACCAGATTGGCGCCGGTTTTCACATCGCCGGGCGCGTGCTGGGCCTGGTAGACGAGCCCAAGGACTGGGACGAGCACCGCGTCCAGCAGGAGGTGCTCCACCGGAGGCTCGACCTCAAGGCAGCCGGGCTTAATCACTTTACCTTCATCTACGACCTGCGGGACAACGAGACGGGCGAGGACCTGTATCCCGAGTTCCGGGAACGGCTGGCCGACATGCCGCCCGACTTCCAGCCTCTTTCGCGGCGGCTGATGGACAGTTTCGGCCTGTTCCCCGCCACCGGCGATGGCCACGCGGGCGAGTACGTCTCCTTCGCCTGCGAGACGAGCGACATGAAGGGCTTTGACTTCGACGAGTGGGACCGCTGGGGGGAGGAGATGAAGGCCAAACTGCGCCAGGCAGTGGCGGGGGAACGCCCGTTCCGGGAGTACCTGGGCCACACGTCAGGCGAACGGGCCATTCAGATCATTGATGCCATGCTGCACGACAAGAACCAGTACGAACTGGCGCTCAACATCCCCAACCGCGGCTGTATCCCCGGCTTGCCTGACTGGGCGGTGGTGGAGGTACCGGGTGTGGTGAGCGGTGCAGGGATTTCCGGGCTGCACGTGCCTGCGCTGCTCCCCGGTATCACGGCGCTGCTGGCGCAGCAGGTGGCGGTGCAGGACCGCGCGGTGGAGGCCGCCATCCACGGCGACCGGCAGGCCGCCCTGCAGGCGCTGCTCCTGGACCCGGTCGTCCCCAGTTACGAGGCGGCTGTGCAGATCCTGGACGAATTGCTGGTGGTACACGCGCCCTATCTGCCCCAATTTCTCAACGAGGCCCTCACCCCCGACCCCTCTCCCAACATTGGGAGAGGGGGGAGGAGCGGAGAATTCTGATCTGTGCGCCTGTGCGTTAAGGTAGACTGCGTTGTGACAGGAGGCCGTGCTATGGTTCGGCTCTTCACCGACGCCCAACTGGACGAAATCCACCTGGCTTCGCTGGAGATCCTGCGCCGCACCGGCGTGCGCGTGCACGAGGCCGAGGCACTGGCCTTGCTCCAGGATGCTGGGTGTGTGGTCAGCGACGAAAACCTGGTCCGCTTCCCGGCCGCCGTTGTCGAAGACGCCTTGCGCTGTGCTCCTTCCCGGATCGTGCTGTGCGATCGGACGGGGGAGCCGCGCATGCACCTGGAGGGCCACCGCACGTATTTCGGCACCGGCTCTGACCTGCCCAACGTGCGTGACCTGGAGACCGGCGAGCGGCGGCCGGCGCTGCTCGCGGACGTGCAGCATACGGCCCGCCTGGCCGATGCGTTGCCGAACCTGGACTTTGTGATGTCCTCCGCCCTGCCGTCTGATGTATCTGCCAAAACGTCGGACCGGCGCTCGTTCCTGGCCATGGTCGAGAACACGGCCAAGCCGGTGGTGTTTACCGCCTGGGATGAGGGAGGGCTGGCCGACATCATCGCCATGGCCCAGGCCATCGCGGGCGGCGCACAAGCCCTGGCCCTGAACCCGTTCCTGCTGGCCTACCTGGAGCCGACCTCGCCCTTGCAGCACTCGCAGACCGTGATGCGCAAGGTGCTGATGATGGCCGACCGTGGCCTGCCGTTCGTCTACGCGCCGGGCCCGCTCGAGGGGGCGTCGGCCCCGGTGACGTCGGCGGGCAGCCTGGCGATGGCCAATGCCGAGGTGCTGAGCGGGCTGGTGATCGCCCAACTCAGGCGCAAGGGGACGCCGTTCGTGTGGGGGTCGGGGAGCGGGCCGCTCGATATGCGCACGGCGGTGGCCGCGTACGCCTCCCCAGAGTTCATGTTGCACTGTGCCGGGATGGCGGAACTGGCGCACTGTTACTACCACGTGCCGGTGTGGGGCTTTGCGGGGTGCTCCGACTCCAAGTTGCCCGACATGCAGGCCGGCATCGAGAGCGCACTGTGGATCCTGTGGACGGCGCTCAGCGGGGCGAACCTGGTCCACGACGTGGGGTACGTCGAGTCCGGCCTGACCTGTTCGTACGAGATGATCGTGGTGTGCGACGAGGTGATCGGCTTCGTGCGGCGGTTGATGCGGGGGATAGACCTCTCGCCCGAGTCGCTGGCCCTGGACGTGATCCACCAGGTGGGGCCGGGGGGGGACTATTTACGGCACCCGCACACGCGGGACCATTTCCGGCAGGTGTGGTACCCGCGCGTGTTTGACCGGCGGGCGTACCCTGCCTGGGTCGAGGCGGGGCAGCCGGCGGCGCTCGAGACGGCGCGCGAGATCGCCCGCCAGGCGATCGCCACCCCCGCACCCAGCCCACTGTCTTCTGCCACGTTGGACACGTTGAAGGCCATCATCGCCGAGGCCGATGCTCGTGCCGGCTTGTCGCCGCAGGACATCTAGTCCGCCCACAGGATTGGCGCGACAGCTCGGGGTTGACCTTTCCGAGAAACGTGGTACAATTATGCATGCACGAACGGAAACGACGCCTCATTGATGACGTGAGCGTGGGGCACTGGCCAAGGCAACGCAGACACTCCAAGAGATAAACATCGCAAGGCCACGTAACCCCCCCACCGTTGTGAGGTGCGGCGGGCATTTTGTTGTGACGTGGTGGACTCAGGGATTTACGCGGAGCGGAAATGCTCGCGGCTTATTCGTCGCGGCGTTGGTGCGTTGTATTCCCCTGCTACGATGTGGTTTCTCGTAGCCCAATCAAACACAGAAGGAGGCAAAAAGTGTACAAGTTAGGAAGGCTCGCAGTTCCACTCATCGTGACGGCATCAGTTGTGCTAGCATCACTGGCCTGTGGTAGCAGTGATTCCGTCAGTCCGACAGCGCCAGCGGCGACTGGGCAAGAACAAAAGCCTACTACCGAAGCCCAACCCACCAATACGCCCAGGCCGACGCCTGTTCCCCCTACCGCTACTCCTCAGCCCATGGGGATGAGCCGGAGCAACCCTTTCCCTCGTTCGGAGGTCGTCGCTGCGCCGAATTGGGATGTTCAGGTGCTTGATGTCATGAGAGGCGACGAGGCTTGGCAGGCTATTCAGACTGCTAACCAATTCAACGAACCAGCACCGGAGGGAATGGAGTATCTGTTGCTCAGACCGCATGTTAAGTGCACCTACAACGACAGCGAAGAACACCTAATCAGCGGTAACGATTTCAAGGTTACTGGCGACCGCCTTGCAGAGTATTCTGGAGCCTACGCCGTAGAACCTGACCCCCAACTTGATGCACAACTGTTCAAAGACGGTGAAACTGAAGGCTGGTCAGCCTACCTTGTGGGTCAAGGAGAGGGTAATCTGATCCTCATCGTTGATGAGCTGTTCAGTTTCGACGAGAACCGACGCCGTTTTATCGCACTGGATGAAGGCGCGTCTATCAGCGTTGCACCGGAGCTGTCCGAAATCGAACCAACCGACCTAGGTAAAGAGCGTAGCAATCCTGCTCCATTTGGAGAGATGGTAGTCACCGAAGATTGGCAGGTTACCTTTCTCGAAGCTGTACGTGGGGAGGGAGCATGGAGTATGGTACAAGAGGCAAATGAGTTCAATGAACCGCCTAGTGAAGGGATGGAGTACATTGCAGTCAAAGTACACGTTCGATATATCGGAACTGAGGACGAATCTACGCAAATAGATGGCTCCTACTTCCAAACGACCGGCAGCGCGAATGTGCTGTATGCGTTACCGTCTGTCGTAGATCCGGCTCCTCCCTTGGAGGCTACGCTTTTCGCTGGTGGGGGATATGAAGGGTGGGTAGTACTGCAAGCAGCACAAGGGGAAACAGATATGGCTGCGGTATTCGAGCCGTTGTTCTCTTTTTCGAGTGCAAACAAGCGGTTTATGTCGCTAGAACCTTGATACCGAGTCAAACCACAGAGAGATGTCATTAGTCGGGTCAGAATGTACCAGGTCTGTTCACCCAAATTGTGCCAGGTCTGTGCGGCCCGTGCGGGGGTCTGGTCAATGTATCAGTAGACGCGACTTGTCACCGAAGAGTCTGATGCGCTAGTTCTGCATGCCGGAGCCTATTCTGAGCTTGCCGAGGGAATCTGTGCGGGGGAGGGTGGGTAACTGCCCTCCCTGCTGCGAGTAGCGGCATTGGAGGCTGGCACGAGGACAATGGCAAGCGAAAGTAACCCTGGGGGAATTGTATGGCCAAGAACCGTCGGGAACGAGGAATATTGCGTGATTCTCTAGGCGAGCTGAAGAGCACCCTTCAAGCAGCCAATAAGCTGGTTCCTGGATGCGTTGTGGTTGCGATGTTATTGACAGCGGCTGTGATCTCGGTCTCGCTTCTTTCCATACAGCTTATGATGGGGATTATCATATTGATTGTTCTGTTGGTTTCCATCGTTGTGTACTCGCGCACCGACAACTATGGCGAAGCTGCGCTCGCTCTAGTGGCCGGCCTTCTGACAGCTTTCACAGTTAGTTGGAATGCCCGCACATTCACGACCTTTGTGGTGATATGGGTTGCTCTCTCCTTATTCTCGTTCCTAATCTCAAGTGTCAAGCTTGCTGCTGAGAAAGAAGAGATCTACGCAGATGCCGCTCGGTCAATTGACCCTGGACGCTCTGGAGAAGTACGGAAACAGCTGGAGCAGGTCGGTGAAGACAAGTTCATCAGGATGCTAGGGCCGATCAAGCGCGCTGAGGTAATTCGCTTGTTTGCCTTCAGAAAGATTCCCCTTGCATCAATGCAATATGGTCTTCGGGCTGTTGAGACGCTTTCAACAGTCACACGCGTAGATCACGAGATCGTAGCTGAGTTTGTTGTTGATGTGTATAAGATGTTTAGATCAACGCCTGGCCCACGGTATCAAAATCTCCTTGATCGAACATACGAGATCATTCGTGACACTCCGGTATCGCCTGGAGAGTTCATAGCAGCCTTCAAAGATAGTCGTCACCTGGCGCTTTCAGGCGCCATCGATCCAGAGACTTTCTTCCGACACCTACAAAAGGCACTTGACCAGGGGGTAGCGCCTGAGGAGGTTTGCGAATACCTTCGGGAACAGCCGTACCATAGTGGCGATGGCGCGGCAGAGTCTGCGTGTGCAAGTTACGATATTGACAAAAGCAAAGTCTCTACAGGAGGCTGATACATCAATGAACGAGATTCAACGAAATGTCCTTGCAGTCATCATTGGTATCCAAAGACAACATGGGCAGGAATTTGTCAATAGCTCCCAGATTGCTGAGAGACTTGGGCTTGACGCACAGACAGTCAAAGACTATTTGGTTCTTATGGCGGAGCAAGGGTACATTACAAGGACAGCGGTCCTTGGCGGCTGCATAGTTTCTCCTATAGCAAAGGGGCGAATAGCCCTGCAAGAGTGGGAGAATACCCAACAGCAGAAGTCGGCCTTTCAAGTTACTGTAGAGGTTCAGCCGGACAATCACACTTCAACGAGGATAATGTCAGAGCGAGAACTCCTCGTCAAATTGCGGCAGATGCTCGCCACACGATTTGATGAGGGTGAGTTGCGTACGCTTTCCTTTGACTTGGGCGTAGATTACGATAGCCTATCAGGCACAGGGAAAGCAGATAAGGCAAGAGGACTAGTTGACTACCTCAAACGTCGCAATGATACTCCCGATCTTGTAGAAGCTATTGACAAACAGCGTTCTGACATCGCTTCGGATAATGCTTTCCAAGAGATAAAGAGAGCTTTGTCTGAGCTTCAAGACAAAACACCTGAACAGCGACAGAGAATGTTTATTGAACCAAAACAAACGACAAAAGAAGCGCGCGAGGAATCAAAAGGCTTGTCGTTGCTAGAAGAACTAATCGGTGAATTGCCGACCATCAAGGAACTCGACTTCTACCATCCCGATTTTCAGAGGTGGCACAATACAGTCAAATTATCCTTACGCCAGTTGTTTGGCGAAGACTCTTATCCGGCCAAGCAATATGACTGCATAGCATGGCACACATCTGATAATCCCGAAGACGCGAACCAACAGCGCGATTTATACTCACGGTCTTGCAAAGATGCCGAGTATTTATTGAAAGCGGTAATTGAGATGCAGAAGAGAATCGCCTGACAAGGCGCCGGAGCCGACCGCTCTGTGTGAGACCAGACAGGGCGTCTTATAACGGAGGTGGTTTCCCGCATCCGCGTAGCGGATAAAGCTGGTGTCGTTGAGTGCTTCCAATATGTTGCAGATTCGATTGAACTAGAATTGTAAGATGGTAACTGTAGACTCGCTGTACCAATTATTCGGGGCATCGCCGACCTGTTCAGACGATGAACTACGTCATGCTTATTACCGCGCACTGCTTAAACATCATCCAGACAAGGATCCAGAACAAATCGAGGCAGCAACTGCAACAACGCAGCAACTCACAGTAGCATATGCTGAACTCAAGAAGTATCGTACAGCGCCATCCTCGGCACGCGAAGAACATACTGATCTTGAATACGGTTTTGGAGTAACAGTTGAAGGTATCGAGTTCACGATTCGGTTCTCGTTTGGTGAAGTTGATATCAAGGAAATAGCCAAGCGTAAGGGCGCCTTCCGCGATGAGTGGGAAAATTTGCGCCGAAATCCTGCTGACCCAATATGTGCGCTACGGCTTATACACGCTGCTTTCGGTGCGGAACAACAAGATGCCGTAAGTGGTTTGCTAATCAACTCCATCCTGATTGATGCTGCCTCTTTGCTCCTTTCTTTTGTGAAAAGCGATGAAGCATGCGAAACTCTCATAAGATGGGCAGACTTTCTGCAGCAAAATCGGAAGATCAAAGAGAGCATTCAGATCCTAGAGGACGCTTATGCAACCGGCAAATCATCACTTTCTGTGGCAGAAGAACTGCGCCGATCGCACTATGCAAGGGCACAATACGATGATCCAACTACTGGAAGTAAGCCAACACCTGACCTTCGTATCGCACATTTGCATCGTATTCTGGAACTCGGCTTCAAGTATGACTACATCTACAAGTTACTTGCTGAGGCTTACCATGACTTTGGGGATGATGAACGGGCGCGTACTTGTTTGAGTGACGCTTATCGGGTTAACCCAGAACTCACAGGTGCAGTGCGAATCTCTCGCGCCTTAGGATTTCCTGAAAGACAAAAAGCATCACGCTCAAAAGCAAAGGCCACCACTCGCTATAAGTATTCCCGACCAGAGCAGGTTCCAGCCCCAATTCAAGTAAGGGAATGGGCGGAAGCTGGGGGATGGGATGCTATCTTGGGGTTTGCGAACCCAGATGATTATTCACGGCGTATCCTTTCCAAATCTCGTGAGACGCTTCGCCAAGTAGCTACTTCTCTTGGGGAATACAATAACCATCGGGCTATTGAAGCACTGACGAACCTGCTCAACTTTACCTACTATTGGGATGTGAGCGAGGCCACCGTAACGTCATTATCGAGGATTGGTGATGATAATACTCTGAGTTTGTTGCGGAAGTTCAGGCCTGGGAATTCCCGGGGGCAAGCCCATTTGGATGCATGTATTTCCTACTTGCAGGCACGTGTTAGCAATCAACTGCCTATTCCATCAAACGTATCAGCCGAGGAGCTCTGGATACAGGCTGAAAAGGCATTTGCCCAAGGGAACTATGGTAGAGCGCGATTACTACTGGAAAACTTGCTGGCGGGCATTGTACAAGGTCATCCCTTACGTGCTGACGCGATATTGCTACTGGCACGTTGCTGTGCTGAAATGAACGACTTGCGAACATCTATAGAGTTGATAAAGCCAGTTTTTGCCAAGTTGCCCGAGGAATCCCGGCGTAGAATCGCTGGGGATTTCGCCTCTTGGCTCTGGGAGGATTTGGTTTTCAAGGAATATCATCCAAGCAATGATGAAGACTATCTGTTGGCACTTAACATTCACCTCGACCTGGCGCTAGCATCCACGACCCCTGACGAAGTTCTCGGAAATCTGCGGTATCTAGCACGGTGGCTTGAGCTCCTAGGCGTAGGTGATACAGTACAATGGATAAGGACATTGATTCGAAGGGAAGCACCTGGTACCTGGTATGTGGACAAACATGATCGTAAGCAGTACGTTCGGAATGTTGAGCTAAGCAACCAGATGAAGGGGTACCTTGCTGCTTTGAGTAGGCGCGTCAGGGTGGCTGCTCCTTCCAAGCTGCAGCAGGTCTTGAGAAGTCAGGCCCACTTGAAAAACGCTGAGTATCTACTTGATGATTAATGCAAAAGGTCACGTACCCAGCAAGCGGTTGTAGCCGCCCTCAAGACCTGGACGATGCCGCACGTAGCATACACTGGTCACAGCCCCAATGTGGGGAATGAGTCTGTGCGGGGTGGCTATTGAGTAACTGGCGGTCCCACCGCGATGCCAGGCCTAGTGGGAAGCCAATACAAGTTTAGGCTAATCTTCACTAAAGGAGGAGAAAGTGGCACATCGACGGCCTACCAACTTCAGCAGGATAACGGCTGACATTGCCAGAGAACAGGCGCGACGACAGAGAGAGCTTGAAAGACAAGCCAAGGCGAGAGTGCGTGCACAGGCGCAAGCCGAAAAAGAAGCCAAGCGACAGTACGTTGAGACCCGCGCTCAAGAGACGGACGATAGGAATGAGGAGCTTACGGAACGTTTGAGCGGGCTCCAATCCGTGCTAGAGCACACACTGGCGATAGACGATACCATATCTTTCGACGACCTCCGCATTCACGATGAATTTCGTGCGCCACCTCAACGGGGTACTTTTCTCAAATCACTGAAGAAACCAGGTAGTTTGGGGGGCCTGATTCCAGGTGCTCAAGGGCGTTACCAGAGAGCACTGCAACAAGCTGAGGCCAATTATCAAGCCGCCATGAAGAAGTATGAGGAAGAGAAACGAGCATTCGAGCAAAAGGTCCAACAGCGCAATCAAGAAGTGGCCGAATTTGAGAAAGCCTATCGTACAAACGATCCCGATGCTGTGAGTGCCTACTGCACGATGGTTCTTGAAAGATCCGAGTACCCCGATGATTTTCCGCAGGAGTTTAGGGTAGCCTACATCCCGGAATCTAAACAACTGGTTATCGAATATGAACTGCCTGGCGTAAGTGTTGTCCCTAATGTTGCAGAATATCGCTACGTCAAAACCAGGGACACCATCGAGGAAAAACCGCGCAAGGCTTCGGAAATCAAAACGCTTTATCAGGATATTGTTGCCTCAGTGTGCCTCCGAACGATTCACGAGATGTTTGAGGCCGATCAGAGCGATGCCCTAGAAGTTGTGGTCTTTAACGGCTTTGCTGAGGCTGTTGATCCGGCCACGGGCCGCGATATTCGACCTCACTTGATCTCAGTGCGAACCACCAGGGAGAGGTTTGGTGAGATTGATTTGGGCCGAGTTGATAAGCTTACTTGCTTACGCAACCTGGGAGCTCAAGTTTCTCCCAGACCAGACGAAATGTTACCCGTCAAGCCGGTGATCGAGTTTGACATGGTTGACAAAAGGTTTGTGGAGCAAAGCGATGTTCTGGGCGATCTGGAAAGTCGCCCCAATCTGATGGAACTGACGCCTTTTGAGTTTGAGAATCTGGTCAGTAATCTGTTTGCGCAGATGGGCTTCGAGACCAAGCAAACTCGCTCATCCAGGGATGGCGGGGTTGATGCAGTGGCTTTTGATACTCGTCCCATTCTGGGGGGAAAGGTGGTTATCCAAGCGAAGAGGTACAAGAATACGGTAGGGGTCTCCGCAGTCAGGGATCTGTATGGAACTATGATCAATGAAGGGGCCAACAAAGGCATCCTGGTTGCCACAAGTAGCTATGGGCCCGATGCTTACGACTTCGCCAAAGACAAGCCAATAGAACTGATTGACGGCGGCGGGCTGCTGTATCTCCTTGAGCAGAGTGGTGTTCAGGCACGCATCGTTTTCCCTGAAGAGTGAGGTGCTAACTACTATGAGGGTGAGAGTGAAGCCATATAGCGAGGATAATGCTTCCATTGTGCCCGTTATGGTTCCAGACCTGGATGAGGTGCGGGAGTTTGCGGCCAGGTTGCATGCCAGGGGAGAAGCATGGCAGGGCGAGGCGTTTGGCTGGCCGGCCGAGTACAATCCGGAGCGACCGGAGCCGCCCCTGGATTCCAAGATGACCTTCACCCCGGCAGACTTTAGCATTGGAGAGAGCGGGATATGGTTCTTTTCCCTGATGTGGGAACATGGCAGTGATGCCGAGCCGGCCGAGTTTCTGGATGACACGAACGTTCGGGAGAATGACAACGGGGGTGCGTAGCCGTGCTACCTCGTGAGCGGGTGCAGATCGCCCTGGAGGGGGGCCAGCCCGACCGGGTGCCCTTTCTCCTGGAGTGTGACCACGACTACATGGCCAAAGCGGCCGGGCGCGAGCCGTGGGAGTACATCTACGCCGACTCCCTGGAGCAGGCCCGCATCCACGAGGACTTCCTGGACCACGTAGGTACCTACATCGAGACGGTGCATCGTCTGGGTCGGTACCGCCCTCTAAGGTTTTGACTTTCGCGCAGAGACGTATTAAGCCGTCTAGGATTCGAGGCACTCCAGCCAGACGACGACCGGCCTGCCAGGGGCTCCCTGTGTCGGGGGAGCGTGCAGAACGCCCAGACGCACTCGTTGGTCATCCGCCACGGGCTCGAGGCAGGTGGGGAACGTGTCGTGCCACGGTCCACCCTGCTCGCGCCACATGGCACCAGCGATGACGTACCCTTCACCGGGTGTTTCCTGGTCTGGCGACAGACCAATGGCCGTCCCGTCCTGGTTCGCCCAGGCATAGCCTTCCAGGACCTGGACCCGCGTGCCACCGGCGAGCCCAAGCGCCCAGGCGGCGATACCACCAACCGCAACTCCGAACAGAAAGACGGCGATCGCTCCCATTCTTGTGGTGACTCTCATGGTTGCTGCCCTCCTGCAGATTCGAACTCATGGCCAGACTATAGCACAAGGGACTTGCGAGCGCATCGGCCATCTGGGTGGTTCTTGGCCTGGACAGATGGAGAGTATTTTGCCTGGTCTGTCGGGCAGGTTGCCCGGAGAACAATTCGCGCCGACTGTGTAGAACAGCCAGGAGATGCCGTGATCGCGCCGTGTTCCCTGGCCGGGGGATGGCGCCCCCTTCGGAATCCACAATTGACCTGCCCACGAAATTGTAGTACACTCTTGAGAGAGAGAAATCATCGTCGTTCTGATTGCTCACTGTTGGCCTGTCTATGAAACAGACAATACTTGAGCGTCTTGCCGAGATAGAAAACAGCGAAGGAGTTCGGGTCCTGTACGCTTGCGAGTCTGGCAGCAGGGCCTGGGGCTTTCCGTCTGCCGACAGCGATTACGATGTGCGGTTCCTGTACCTCCATCCCGTTGACTGGTACCTGTCTATCGAAGACAAGCGCGACGTGATTGAACGTCCGGTTCAGGAACAGATAGACTTGAGCGGCTGGGATTTGCGCAAGGCGCTGAGGCTGTTCCGCAAGTCAAACCCCCCGTTGCTGGAATGGCTTGGCTCCCCTATTGTCTATCTCGAGCAGTTCACCGTTGCTGATCAACTGCGCAGACTGAAGCCAGTGTATTATTCACCTCCCGCGTGCGCTCATCACTACGTTCACATGGCACGGGGAAACCTTCGGGACTATCTGAAAGGTGAGCGCGTGCGGGTCAAAAAGTACTTTTACGTCCTGCGACCAATCCTCGCTGTTAACTGGATTGAGCGCAACCTGGGCATCATGCCAACCCAATTTGAAGCGTTGGTGAATGGGCTTGGGCTTGATCCAACGCTCAAGGCAGAGATAGCCAAACTCCTCGAAGCGAAGCTCAAAGGGACAGAGCTAGATTATGGGCCGCGTATCGCTCCCATCAGTGATTTCATCGAAAGCGAGTTGTCGCGCTTTGAGAGAAGCACGTTTGGTTACGAAAAGCACGCGGGCTCTGCTGAGCAACTAGACGATCTGTTTAGAAGTGCTCTCAACGAAGTTTGGGGAGACGGTATATGAGTACTCGGAGACAGGAGATTTACGTCGGGGATTGTGGTTGCCATCTTCCTGCTGGCAGCGTGCAGGGCGAATTCGTCGCCATGCTGGGTGAACAGTACTACTGCATCCGAAATTACGCTTGCCTGCCCCCCTTCTTTATGAGCATTGTGAGCAGTTCAGATCATTGGCTGTTCATCTCGAGCACGGGAGGACTCTCGGCCGGACGGTCCAATGCTGACTCCGCCCTGTTCCCCTACTATACCGACGACCGGCTCACAGAGAACAGCGACAACACGGGTCACGTGGCCATTCTACTCGTTACCAGAGGGGCTCGCACCTGCTTGTGGGAGCCATTTTCCACTCGCTACGCGGGCCTCTATCGTGTCGAACGAAACCTGTACAAGAATAGTCACGGGGACAAGTTGGTCTTTGAAGAAATCAACCACGACCTGGCGCTGACCTACCGCTATGCGTGGCGCACCAGCGACAGATACGGGTTCGTGGTAACCGCGTGGCTGAAAAACGCTTCCGTTGATTCCTGCAACGTGGACCTGGTGGCTGGATTGCAGAATCTGCTCGCCTATGGGGCGACGACGGCGGTGCAGAACACGTTTAGCAACCTGCTCAACGCCTACAAGCGGAACGAATTGGAGCCGCAAACCGGGCTGGGCATCTTTGCCCTTAGTTCCACCTTGACCGATCTGGCCGAACCGAGTGAGTCGCTCAAGGCGACCACGGCCTGGCAAGTGGGGCTTGAAAAGCCGTGCTACCTGTTGTCTTCGCGCCAGTTAGACCACATGAGGCGCGGGCAGCCGATCACCCCGGAGACGGACGCGCGTGGCTATCGGGGGGCATACCTGGTGCACGCGGCGTTTGAACTGGCCGCTGGCCAGGAGAAGGAATGGAGCGTCGTGGCGGAAGTCAACCAGGATCATGGCCGCATTGCTTCACTCGTCAACGTACTGAAGCAGGGCGCTCCCGTCTTAAAGGCAGACCTGGAGCGCGACATTGCCAGGTGCAGTGCAGAGTTGGTGGCGATCGTGGCCAGGGCCGACGGGCTGCAAACGTCGGGTGACCGGTTGAGCGCGGCGCATCACTTTTCCAATGTGCTGTTCAATACGATGCGCGGGGGAATCTTTGCGGACAATTATCAAGTTGGCAAAACCGATCTGCTCGATTTCGTCCGTGTCAGGAACCAGGCTATAGGCTGCGCGCAGAGAGGTTTCTTCGCCGGCTTGCCAGATGAGATGGATTGTGGCGAGTTGCTAACCCGGGCCGCGGCCACCGGCTCCCCCGACGTTCAGCGCTTGTGCTACGAGTACCTGCCGCTGACCTTTAGCCGCCGTCATGGAGATCCCAGCCGCCCCTGGAACAGGTTCTCGATCAACCTCAGGAAGCCGGACGGTACCCCGAGCCTGGATTACCAGGGCAACTGGCGCGATATCTTCCAGAACTGGGAAGCCTTGGCCTGGGCCTATCCTGAATTCGTCGAGAGTATGGTGTTCAAGTTCGTCAACGCCACCACCGCCGACGGCTACAACCCTTACCGGGTGACCCGCGACGGCATCGAGTGGGAAGTGCCCAATCCGCACGATCCATGGGCCAACATTGGCTATTGGAGCGACCACCAGATCGTGTACCTGGAAAAACTGCTCGAGATATCCGCTCGCTTCCACCCTGGCCGGCTGCAGGCCATGCTGGGGCAGAGGATATTCAGCCACGCCAACGTTCCCTATCGCCTCAAGCCGTATGCGGAGTTGCTGGAAGAGTGGTCCAACACCATCCGTTTCGATTGGGAACTGCATCGCCGGATTGAGACGTCTGCTCAGAAATTGGGGACCGACGGCCGGCTGGTGTTAGGGGCTGACGGACAGGTCTTGCACGTCAACCTGGCCGAAAAACTCCTCATCCTGCTGCTGGCCAAACTGGGCAATTTCGTGCCAGAAGGTGGCATCTGGATGAACACCCAGCGTCCAGAGTGGAACGATGCCAACAACGCCCTGGTCGGCAAGGGGCTATCGGTAGTGACCCTGTGCTACCTGCGCCGGTATATTGCTTTCTGTAGAGAACTCCTGGCCAGTTACGAGCCGGCCGGTGTGGCGTTGACCCGGGAAGTCAGGCAGTGGTTTGAGGCGGTGCACCGCGTCCTGGAAAACCACAAAACAGCCCTGCGAGCATTCTTCAGCGATGAACAGCGCCGCGTCGTGATGGACGAGCTGGGCCAGGTGAGTAGTGACTATCGCTGGCACTATTACGAGAATGGCCTGTCGGGTGAGTTCGCCGAGTTGGACCAGGCCACGCTGTTACCGTTTTTGGATTTGGCGCAGCAATACGTAGAGCATACCTTGCGGGCCAACCGGCGGCCCGACGGCCTCTACCACGCCTACAACGTCTTGCACCTCGGTGATGTTTGTCATTCCGAGCGCAGCGCCTGTCATTCCGAGCGTAGCGAGGAATCTCCCTGGGCCTCCATCGGCCACCTGTACGAGATGCTCGAGGGGCAGGTGGCCATCTTGTCAGCGGGGCTATTGTCGAGTGAAGAGTCGCTGGCCCTGCTCCATAGCCTGAGAGCCAGCAGGATGTACCGCGCCGACCAGCACAGTTATATGCTCTATCCCGATCGAGACCTGCCCGGCTTTCTGTGCAGGAATTGCCTGAGTGCGGAACAGGTCAAAGGTTCGGCCTTGATCGCCAGGCTGGTCGAACAGGGGGATCGTACCCTGATCACCCGGGATGAAGACGGTGTGTACCACTTTAACGGTAACTTCCGCAACGCCAGGGACGTAAAGCAGGCCCTGGCCGAACTGGGACAGCGTGAGCCATACACCAGGTTGGCAGGTGCGGAAGCGGACGCGATACTCGAGTTGTACGAAGCGGTGTTTGAGCACCACTCGTTTACCGGCCGCTCCGGCACGTTCTTTGCCTACGAAGGGCTGGGCAGTATCTACTGGCACATGGTATCTAAACTGCTGCTTGCCGTCCAGGAGACGTTTGTGCGGGCCATCGAACAGGGAGAGTCACAAGCAACCATTCGAGCGCTGGCGGACGGCTACTATGACGTGCGCCAGGGACTGGGCTTCAACAAGGCACCCGACGTCTACGGCGCGTTCCCCACCGACCCCTATTCCCACACTCCGGCCGGACAGGGCGCGAAACAGCCCGGCATGACCGGCATGGTCAAGGAGGAGGTCCTGACCCGCCTGGTGGAGATGGGGGCGTGTGTCGAACACGGCGCCCTTTCTTTCAAGCCGGTTCTGCTGAGGGCGCGCGAGTTTACCGGCCGGGCAACGTCGTTTACGTACCTGGACGTCAGTGGACGGGAACAGACGATCCATCTGCCGGCCGGTGCGCTGGCGTACACCTTCTGCCAGGTGCCGGTGGTAGTTCTCTCCAGCCGGGAAGAAAAGATTGAGGTCGGCTTCACTGACGGCAGCCTGGGAGCCGTGATGGGCGATGCACTGGATGCGGAAATCAGTCAGCACATTTTCGGCCGTGACGGTCGTATTCGGCAACTTACCGTCTACACCAGGGCTGCCTCGTAGTCGCGAAGACGCCTTGGGCCGTTTCTACTCAGGCTTGGTGTAGCGGCCCGACCGGCGCATCTACGACCCGGATGAGGAGAGCATTCATGACAACGAATAGTCGGCGTGATTCCAACAGCGGCAAAAAGATTGTGGTGCGGAAAGACGGCCCGTATATCGTCCACGGCGATGTTCCCTTGGTGCGCAAGGCACAAGTCGTCTCTGAGCATGGTGAGCCACTGACGTGGAAAAAGGAAGGGGCAATTGAGACGGATGAGCCTTATGCTCTCTGCCGCTGTGGGCAGTCCAGCAAGAAACCGTTCTGCGATGGGACGCACACGAGAGTTGGCTTCGACGGTACGGAATCGGCTGATACCAGGGTGACGGCGGAGCGCCAGGTGGTCTATGCGGGTGGCACCAAGATCGTCGTCAAGCGCGATTGTTCCCTGTGCATGGGGTCGGGTTTCTGTGCGAATCGGATTACTGACATCCAGCAGATGGTTCCCCACACCGATGATACACAAGTGCGGGCACAGGTCATCGCCATGATCGAACGCTGCCCGTCTGGTTCATTTGCCTATTCCGTCGGAGAAGGTGAGGGCGACGTTGAGCCTGACCTGCCCCGCCAGGTTGCCGTGACCACAGAAATCACGTCGGATGGTCCCATAGCCGGTCCTTTGTGGGTGACCGGTAACATCCCGATCGAGCGGGCTGATGGGCAGCCTCTCGAGACGCGCAATCGGGTCACGCTTTGCTGCTGCGGGCTTTCGAGGTGCAAGCCTCTATGCGATGGTACACATCGGACGATGGGTGAGTAGGGAATGAGTATTCAAAGTCCAGTGCATATTGGCGAAGTAATTCGCAACGCTGTGGTGTTCGATTTCAAGAATTGGGCTGGAGATTCGACATTGGCCAATTCAGATACACTAGTACAAGCGGTCCAACGTCTTTTTGCCTTGCTCGATGAGAGAGGGGTAGATTATGTCCTCGTAGGTGGGGTCGCACTGCTAACATACGTGGAGGGTCGCAACACGCAGGATATAGACCTGATTATGACATTATCATCGTTGGAAAGGTTGCCTGAGATCAAGGTCCAGAGCCAAGAGCGGGATTTTGCGCGTGGGGAGTTTGAGGGACTGCACGTTGACATTTTGCTCACCCGGAATCGGCTTTTCGCTGAGGTACGAAGGAAGCATGTGACAAAGCAAAAGTTGATGGAGCGCGAGATTTCAACAGCAACAGTAGAAGGGCTGTTGTTGTTGAAATTGTATGCTTTACCTGCGCTCTATCGCCAAGGGAACTTTGCCAAAGTCGGTCTGTATGAGAATGATGTGGCGACGTTAATGCATTATTACCGTCCTGCCATGGCTCCCTTGTTTGAGACCCTAGAGAGAATGCTGGGCGAGGGAGATGTCGCTGAATTACGCGAGATCGTGAAGGAGATAGAGCAACGCCTGGCGCGATTTCGAGGTAGTGAGATCAAGTAGCCCTCACTTTACGTGTGTTGCACTCTCAGATCCCCAGCGCGACGTTCAGCACCGTCCCCGCCAGCGCTGCTCCGACGACAATGTAGACCACGTAGGCCATCAGCGCCCGCCGCTTGAGCAGCGTGCCCAGCGCGGCCAGCGCGGTCAGCCGCGTAGCCGGACCTGCCAGGAAGAAGGCCAACGCGGCGCCGGGACTCATCCCTTGGGCCAGCAATCCGGCGATGACGGGCACCGCCCCGCCGCCACAGGCGTAGAGCGGAACGCCCAGAAGGCCAGCGAGCAGCACGCCATACCAGCGGCCTGCGCCCAGGAGGGACGAGATCCACCGCGCCGGGACCAGGGTCTGGACCAGGGCTGCCAGGATTACGCCGGCGACGAAGTACAGACCTACCGTCTCGGTGAGGCGTAGAAGGGAGCCAAGTAATCTCCTGGTCTCTTCTCTCCGCTCCTCCCCTTTGCCCCAGAGTTGGGGGGAAGGGGGGTGGGTAGGGGAGGGGAGGGAGGGCGGAAGCAGCGTGGCATTCAGGAGGGTCTCCGGCCTGAGTCCTCCGGCCAACAGTCCTACCGGTAGGCTGAGTAGCAATGTCCCGGCTGCGTGCGCCAGCGCCAGGCGGAGCCCCAGCCCGCCGGCCATGACGATGAACAACTGGGGATTGAGGAGCGAAGAAGCGACCAGGAAGGCCAGCGCCGGGCCTGGCGGTGCTCCGTTGCGCAAGAGTTCAGCCAACACCGGCACCGTGCCAACCGTACAGAGCGGCGAGACCCCCCCCAGGCAAGCCGCCGCTACCACCGTCCCCGGCCCCCCGTGGCTCAGCCGGCGACTCCAGCGACGGGGCAGGTCCAGGTGGCCCAGCAGCACAGCCAACAGGATACCGCCGGCCACGTAGGGACCCAGTTGCAGCACCTGCTGCCAGGCCGTCGTAGCGGCCAGAATCAGCCCCGAGCGCAAATCCGTGACCATCAATGCTGGGAGAGGGGAGGGGGCGCCGCAAGATCTAGCGCCTCTGGCAGCCAGAACCAGAACGTGCTGCCCTGCCCTTCCTCGCTCTCGACGCCGACCTTGCCACCGCAGTCTTCCACGATGGCCCGCACGATGGACAGGCCCAGGCCTGTGCCTTCCTGCCCGACGGTGGCCTGGGAGCCCACGCGGAAGAATCGCTCGAACAGCCGGGAGCGGGCCACCCTGGGGATGCCTGGCCCGTCGTCCTGTACCCGCACCGTGACCCCGGCGTCGTGGGCTTCCACATCCACGTGGATGTGCCCGCCCTCCTGGGTGTACTTGCAGGCGTTGTCCACCAGGTTCTTGACCACCTGCTCCAGGCGCAACGGGTCAATCTGCACGGCGGGCAGCCCCACCGGCAGGCTGACGGTCAGGCTTTGCCCCTTGCCGGTTGCCCGTGGCTGCAAGTCTCGCACCACCCCGGTGATGGCCGGTCCGATCTCGCTTTGCTCGTTTCCTCGGCACAGCCCGGCGTCAATCTGTTCCAGGTCCAACAGGCTGTTCACCAGGGCCTGCATTTTCCCTGCCCCCGAGAGAATGCCCTGCACGCAGCGCCGCCCTTCGGGTGTAAGACCCTCTTCCATGATCAACACGTGGGCAAATCCGTGTATCAGAGCCAATGGATTCTTCAGGTCGTGGGAGGCCGTGGTGA
>Ga0315284_10003887_pt1 | contig 21199 bp, 22 predicted proteins | sample YL17G09_16_MG_FD_203696 | JGI IMG/M metagenome (GOLD analysis project Ga0315284, IMG submission 203696) | Sediment microbial communities from Yellowstone Lake, YNP, Wyoming, USA - YL17G09_16 | ecosystem: Environmental > Aquatic > Freshwater > Lake > Sediment | place: USA: Wyoming | collected...
GCTGGCTGTCAGCCCGGCTGTAGCGCTTGAGCAGAACCGTCGCCTTGATGAGTTGTTTCGCGCGCGTATGGACCACGCGTGGAGCATGGACGAGGCCGACGAGATTGATGCGCACCCGTGGCTGCTGCCGAGCAGCACCAATCAGTCAATGTCAACCACGACCTTTGCTCACCACATCTGCTTTGGCGCGCTGCCCGCTGCCATCACCGTGTTCAAGGCGCCCGAGGCACTGCGCGCCGATCAAGAGCTGCGTCAGCGTTATTCAGACCAAAGCTATCCGGGGGCGTTTGAGCGAGCTGTTGCTCTGTGCGAGCGCCAGCGCTTCCAGCTGGTCGTTGGGCAGGGCGCCGATCTGCGCGTGGACCGCGTCCACGTGGCCGAGAGCTTGATGTCGCAGCAGCGCGATCTCGTCTACTCGCTGGCGACAGAGCGCAAGTTGGTCTTTTATCCGATTGCCGGGCTGCGCCAGGGCGCCAGCTGGATTGACAGTCCGGGCTCACTCGACACTGAGCCGCTGTGCAAGGCCAACCTTGAGAAAGAGCTCCGCGGTGCGCACCAGATTATCGGCCTGCTCTACAAGGGCCTCGAGCACGATGACCCAATGAAACGCCTGCTGCTCAGCTCTGGCATCAATGAGCGCATCCTCACCGATCCTCTGAATCACGGAATCCAGCTGATTGAAATCCATGAGCAAAAGAAGCAACCCCGCACGCTGGAGGAGCTGCAGCGCTACAACGCGCGCAACAGCAACGCAGAGACCCAGCGTCAGGCTGAGCGCTACATTGCCAAGTGCTTGGACGAGACAGCCGAGGATCTCCGCGTGCGAGGCTTGGACATATACGAGGGCTACAGCCACGTTCACCAGCAGCGCCTCTTTCCCGCGCTATTCGTCGCCCAGTGCCTGCGCTATCGCGAGCTGGAGGGCCGCAAGGCTGAGCAGCACTCGATGCTCGAGGCAATGCGCGCTTCGGGCGGGCTGCAGTTTATCGGCGCCATGCACAAGCTGTTCTATGGCTACGAGCAGCGGACAGTGGGCTTTGTGCTCAAGCAGATTGACGAGCTGCGCTCGCAGTTGCCGGCAGGCCTGAAGAAGCAGTGCGCGCCGCAGCTGGCCAAGCTGCACACTGTGCACTCGGCGCTGTGCCAGCTGACGCTGGAGGGCCGGGCCAGCGAGGAGATTGGGCGCACGCTGATGCAGGCCACGCAGGGCGCCATCTTTCCTGTCACTCTGCAGCCCAACGATTACGACTGCACCCTAGAGTGCTCGCTCACTCGAAGCTATGATCCCTCTGGTGTGCCCATGATCGCCTGCGACCACTGCCAGCACTGGTACCACGCGCCCTGCCTTGGCTTGTCCAAGCGCGACTGGACTGCTTACGCAGACCCAGTAGAGAATAAGAAATTCTTCTGTTCCAAGCTCGAGTGCCAGGAGCTTGTACTGGTGCTGAAGCATAACCACCAGCGCGTCCAGCTGAAGAAGCGTGTTCAGATCGACTCTGAACAAAGCAGCAAGCGCCGAAAGTAGTAAACTCTTTTTTACTCTGGTAGCAAGTGTTGAATCTTGTCTGTCCAGCAGTCGTTGAATGCAACTAGCATCTTTTGCCGCTTGCGCCAGCGCTGGAATGCAGCCATGCTTGGGAAGACCTTGACGCAGCGCATAGGCTCTAGGCGTTCGTTCCAGCCGGCAGTGTAGCCGCGCGGCAGGCGGCTCGGGGGGATGATTTTCCGTATCTTCTTAAACTCACACAGCGCCACGGGGATCCGGCCGCCAACCTTGGGCAGGACGCAGCCAATCGGGATCAGGCTCTCGCTCAGCAGGGCTCGCATCTCCTCTATCTAATAGGCCTAAAATATTGTCTTGGTATCCGGACAGTGTCTCACAAGAAGATGAACGATTTCAACGCTGTTATCAACCAGCTGCCCTATGTGGGCAAGACCTCGGCCGCACTACAGCCGATGGCGGGACCCGGCTCCCCCGTGCTCGCGCTGATCCTGCTCGTGCTCTGGATCATCCTCGTCGCCTGGGTGGCCAAGTGGCTCTGGAACAAAAGCCTCGTGCCCGCTGTCAGCGTCGTACGACCGATCAGCAGTGTCTGGACAATGCTGGGCATCATCGTGCTCGTCATGTTGCTCTTTCCAAGACAATAAACAACTGGGTCTAATTAATTTTCCTTTATAAGGGATCGACGAGAACTGGATACGTTTGCCAAATCCAACGGGAGATATCTGCAGACAGCTGTCTAGCTTTGGCCTCGACTTGGCTTTGTATTTTCTCAACCAGCATTGTCAGCTCGGACGCCAATCGATCTTTCTTTCCATTGGACAGCAGGCCGTTTGGATCGTGGGCATTGAGAATACTCTCTGCCAGCTGTGGCACAGACATAATCTCGCAAAAGTTGTGCTTTATTCAGAGCGCATCAGTAAAGCGATCCCAGAGGCCCCAGAGGCCGGCGCGAGCAAAGCGCAAGCTGTAGGGAGGCGGATAGTCTTCATCGAACCAACTATTCTCGTAAGCAGGAGGCCTGGGATTTCTCTGGTACATGACGCGCTGATTAGGCGTCGACAGGGCATCAAGCACCTGGCGACTTGGTGCATCCATCACTGGGCAAACCACCTTTTCGGGTGTTACGCCCCCGGCTGCCGCCTTCTCAATGCACGCTTTCCAGGCGGAGATCAATTCTTTGTCCGTCTGTTCCATTCTCTGCAGGTGCTTGCGTTCGGCAATGCGACGCTGTGCCGCGTAAAAGCTGGACCAGTCGGCTTGCATGCGTCACTATTTTTGTGACTGACTATCCATGTGTTTTGAAAATTCCTTGCCTGCTACAAATATTCCTTTGAAATTTCAATGAAATTTTCCTGAAATAAATCTAGGGTCACGTTAAATGGTTTTCTTTATTAAATTTCGCTGAAATATTTCATTGTCAATCTATCTAATTTAAACAAAACTGCATTTAAAAATTTTTGGTCGGCCAAAAATTTTTGAGGCCAAACTTTTTAAAATACACATTTTTAAATCAAGCTCATTTTTAAATGAACATTTAATGAAATTTCATAAAGAAAATCATTTAACGTGACCCTAGTTTTATTTCATGAAAATTTCATTGAAATTTCAAAAGAAAAACTATTTACACTGACCCTAGTTTAAAAATAAACATTTATTTCATGAAATTTCCATTGAATGTAAAATTCAATCCGATATAATTTCGTAGTAGTAGAGATACAGATGAGTAAGCGACAGCCGGGATTGGCTACAGAGCCGCTGGCCAAGAGGAGAGAGGTCGAGCCCTTCGACCCGAGCAGCGTGCCGGCGCAGGTGTGGCTCGATGAGATTCTGCCGCGGATTGACAGCCGAGCTCTGCCGCTGATCCCCCAGCTATGCACATATTTCCGAGATTTGCTGCAAAGCGACAGCGCAACTGGGCTGTGGCGCAGCCACTGGCGGCGCTGGTCTACAATTGAATTGAATCCCGCGTTTGAGCCCATGCGCATGAAAGCGCTCTACTCGCTGATGCTTGGCCGGTGCCTGCTCTGCGGCACCGCAGCGCGCAACCTTCACGTTGGCATACCGGCCAACACGTGCTGGCCATGCCGGCAGCAACGGCCAGCAATCCAGCATATCAGCCGCACGCAGGTGCAGCGGCAGTTCCACCTCACCAAGGAGCAGTGCGCCGCTGTGCTGGAGCAGTGTCGTCAGTTCGCCTCGACCGGTCTCTTCAACGCCCCGGTCACATACTACTTTGTCAACGAAGTGGCACTGCGCGCCTATGCTCTCTTTGGCAGCAAAGAGGCGTGGCTGCAGCGTTGGCGCGACGGAGAAAACCGGCGCGCTGCGAACGGAGTGGAGCCAAGCTGGCTCAACATTTCTGATCTGCCATAGCAGTTTGAAAATTTTGGTTGTCTCTTCAAAAAACAATTCTTGTCAGAGAAGAAGGTGGTACATGCCTCTGTTGAAGCGGAGTCGAGCGCAGGCCAGCCAGCGTCGGCACCCATACCTGAGCGACCTGGGCATTCCGAGCATTGGCGAGCGCTTCAATCTGCAGGCCGACTGGAGCCAGATGTTGTTGTTGTTGGACGAGCTGGAGCCGCAGGAGGAAGCCTGGAATTTCTATCAGCACGGCTCCATGGTCAACAGCCAGCGCGTCTTGCTTCATCGACCAGTTCGTTTGGACGGGCAGAAATAAATTGGTTGCTGTCCAATAACTGTGTTGTGGAGCAAAAAGCATGGCCGATCAGGTCGAAGCGCTTTTCAACTCTTTGACAAGCAATGTTGCTCTGCGTAGAGCCAAACTTTCCCAGATTTATTATCAGACAATACCAGCTGATACCTTGGCTAAATTTAAGCTGGACGCCTCGCCAGAGCTGTATGCGCAACTGGCGAAGCTAGCCGCGCAAAAATACCCAGCCGCGTTGAATTTGATCCAGGCAGAGGATGCACTCAAGGCAGCAGCCGCTCGCGCCGAAAAAGAGGAAGCAGATGCCCGCGCTGCAGAAGAGCAGGCGCAAGCAGCCGCACTCCAGGCAGAAAAGGAGTCTTCCGAAGCACGGGCCCGTGCTGTACAAGAGCAATCCCAGGCAATGCAGCGCGAGGCCGAAGCCCAAGCAGCTCTCCAGGCAGAAAAGGAGGCTGCCGAGGCACAGGCCCGCGCTGCCGCGGAGGAGGTGCAGGCAATGCGCCTCGAAGCAGAGAGCCAAATCTCTGCCGCTGAATCACCAACTGTGCCGCCTGTACGCCAGGGCCCGAAGACAAAGTTCATAGACAGGCCTCTTCCTCCGCAGTATCTCCCCAAAACACCAACGCCGGCCAAGCGCAAAAGCCAGTCGCCCGAGCCCAAGGCAAAGCGGGCCACGAGTCCAGCCAAAGGGCCAGTTGTGAAGAAGATTGCACGTGCTATTTATCTGGACCACGACCTGGCGAATGTGGATGCGGTGCTTGCGTTTTGCCCGCACATTCGTGCTGTCCGCGTCAGCGACCCCGGTGACGGAAAACCCTTGGAGCAGCTGATGAAGAAAAACCTCTACTACAGGCAGCTGCAGCTGAATGTCGACCTGCCACTGGATCAGTTGAATGCGCGCTTGAGCGAGGCCTATGATGCGGATAGTGGCATCTCTCCCAAGGACACAAAAATCATCGAGCAATGGTTTGACGAGACACAAGGTCTTTCCGGCCGACGCGCTGTGATCTTTGGCTGGAACAAAACACTGACCAAATTTAATGAGCTTGGAAAATTGGGACAGGCGTGGCCAACATTGTCAGAAGAGGCTAGGAAGCCGCTGCTCGAGAAATTGATGCATGAACAACTAGAGTTTCTCTTTGGAGGCGGTGAGCGTCTGTTGGATCTTCGTCAGTTGATGGTAAACATCAAGCAAGCTGGCGGCGAGATTGTGATTCTGACCAACAGCGAGCAGTGTGGCGACGACAAACCAGAGCACCAGGACTACAACCCCAGTATGCCCAGCTTCCACACTCTGGTTGCTTACTTTATGAACGGGATCCCCTATCAGAACATTATCTGCGCAGGTGGCGAGAAGGCCGCAGCGCTGAGGGGCCATGCGAATCCGTCCTTTGAGCCGGCCTGTCTGGCTCCGCCCGTTTTGCAGTCGTCCACGCGCGCCATCATGTTTGACAACAACAGGCACCAGTTGGCGCTGGTAGCCGGCAGCTGCAACTACATCAAGCTGGTCAAGATCCCAGAGACTGAGGATCTGCAGATCACGCCGTGGGAGAACTCGGCGCTGACCGACTATGTCGCCTCTCTGCCGACGCCAAACTACTATGTGAACAGCATGAAGGTCCGCTCCCCTGAGGGCGAGTACTACGACCCGATCAGTGGGTTCAATCCGAACCTTGAAGATCCCAGCAGCGATGCCAACAAGCTGCTGGCCTGGCTCGCTGAGACCAAGAGTCCGCGCGCCGTGCTCTTTGACTGGGACCGGACGCTGAGCATCTTTGATCACTCGATGGTTGCCCACCGCGAGGATATCCCCCCGGACGTCACTGAGGAGCAGTTTGTCAATGACATGCTTTTGTTCAACCTCGGCGGTCCAACGCGACTCGAGCAGATGCGTCAGATGTTCCAGGGAATCCCGTACGATACACAAATCGTCATTGTCTCCAACAATCCGCTTTGTGCGTCCACGCTATTCCAGAAGCTCATGGTGCCGTCTTTGGCTGGCGAGCGACCAGAGCCAGTGCAGTTTGTTTGTGGCTTCTTTTACGGCGACAACAAGGCTGTCGCTCTCAAGGAGAGCGAGGATCCTCTACTGAACCAGCTCTGCGCTGAGAAGAAGAAAGGCAAGAAAAAGGAAAAGAAGGACAAGAAGTAATCAGCCAAGAAGGCTTTTAAATTTATTCATCTTTCTTGGATTGGTAATGAATGCGCGGCAGATACCAAAGCGGGTCGCGATCAGTTGAGCCTGAGGGCTGGCAGCGAGTCGGATCGAGTGCAAACGCGTATTTGTAGTCCAGCGCAGGAGGAGCAGCAGCAGGCGGGCTCATAGTGGCAGCCTCATGTTCAAGAGATGTTGTTTGACCATCGCTGTTGATGCTTCTTGTGTCCACACTAGGTTTGTCAGCCATGGTGTCTAATCGTTTATTGGAAAATTTGGATGTAATTTTCTCCACTGTTCCAGAGCTGTGTTGGACTCCAGAGGTTGATTGTAGAGCCACGCATGAATTTCATCTTTGGGGCTTTCTTTGAGGAGAAGCATCAACTCAAAGACTTGCTCTGCAGGGGGATCTCCGCCATACTCTTTCAGCCAGCGCGGCCGATAATCTTTTGGTTGGCGATAGAAAACAAAACTAATTTCATTGACCCTGCTGCAATTTCGAGACGCAGCTGGGTATGGTACGATGCTGTTCCAATCGATGGTGTTCCAATCCGTGGCCGGAGCTAAATACGAGCTAGAGGGTGAAGCAAACATAGTCATTGACAGACAGCCAATCACGATTCCTTGACGTTGAGGTTTCAGAGCTGCTGCCCATTCCTTGTTGAGCGAAGATAAAGGCAGCAGATCCAACAGAGATAGCTCTTCCCACAAAAGCTCTAGGTTCTCAAACAGTGGATGCATTTATGGAGCATGTGTAATGAAATTAGCTTTAACTCGAGTCGACAAGCGATCGAGCCAATCCAAGCGGTCAAGCTGTTTGGCCATTTGTACCAAACGACGGCAATCATTCTCATCGAGTAATTGCCAACAATAATTGAATTTGCTCATATCACTTGGCAGAGAGTAATCAAAATATCCTACTGATTCCAACTGAGCAACCAGCTCGTCTATCATGTTTAGCTCGAGCATGGCAAACAACTCTTCGTTGTCCATCGGAAAGCGGTGCGCCAACAACCAGCGCATGCCTTCGGCGCCGGAATATTTGCTCTCGTAGCATAGAACGTGACAATTCTCATTCTCTGGTTGTCTGAGATGAACAAATTCAGCTGGTGTAAGGCCACTGGGCACAAGGAAGCGCTGGCGCGCCCAAGTCAACACACGTATAGAATTCAACGCCGCAGCGGTGTAGTAATATTCAGCGGTCCACTTGAAGCCAACACTCACAAAGAACTCGAGCATAGGAATGTTACCAGCCTGAATGAGCGTTCGTATGACAGCAAAGAGATTGAAGCTGGCCTGTCGCACAGATGACATTAAATACCGATCGCGTGGTATAGCCTTGAGGATCTTTGGATCTGCGAAGACGGCGCTCCAGTTGTCAGTCATCTGCAGCAGCGCTGGGCGACAGTCTGCAAAAAGCCAGCTCGCCGTCGCAGCATCAAGCTCCGCAATGTGGTGGACCAGGCAGGGCAGTGCCCAACCAATCTCGGGCCGCTGATCCAGCAGCCAGCGTACGAGCACAAGGCGATCTGGCGCTGACGACTTGAAAGCACGGCAAACCGAGTGCAGCGTCCACTTGCGCAGGCGCGGCAGGTACTTGGAAAAGCGACGCCATCCATGTGAAGCGATTTTATCCAAAAGTGTAAGGACAGACGTGTGTTCATTCTCGGCGCAGTCCAAACAGCTACAATTGACCTGCATGTAGCCATCTTGCGACCAGATTTTGCACTGATCAGGATATGCACCGTAGCCGCTCCGCTCCTGCACAAAAGCCTGCTGCTCAATCGCCCAATCGAGGATAGAGTCGCTGCCTTTGACTGCAAGAAATGCAAACGAGTCAATCAGCCATTTCCTTAGAGATTGGATAGCCAAGAGTTGATTTGTCCGGACAAGGTCATATACAAGTTTCTCCCACGACCATCTGGGATTGAGAGAAAAAATAAGTTCAACATCTGGAAACAATCCAGCGAGAATAGCTGTGTGAAACACTGAAATGCTTGTGAAGCCGGGAAGACCCCGCTGCAAGGCCTCTGCCAGTAACGCTGGATCTCTGAGGGCAACAGCGTGATCCGAGACAGTGTCGCGCGGCAGGCCATAGTCGCAGGCTGCCTGCAGCGTGCTGGCGGTCAGCCAGCGATAGCTGGTGCGCAGCGGACCCAGCTCTCGCGCTTTGGCGTAAATCGCCCGGTTCACTAGCAGAAAGGCATTGCGACAGTGTGTTGCCACTAGATAAAGTACTTGCTCAATGTCTGATTGCTGCGGTGAAATTTTCAATCGCTTGGATGACATTGAGTAGTTTTTGGTTTTAAATAATATAGCTGGATGCAATGTTTATTTGAAAATTACGAAGGCGAGCAGCCGATGCAGGGATAGATGCGCTCGCCCCTGGGGCAGGTCTGATTGATATTGCTGAAACACTTGCCGTTGCAGTACGAGCCGTTGGTGCTGCAGCAGAAGTGCATCGCCGAGGCTGGTGTGCCGGGACCATAGGGAACCGAGCACTGACTGTAGTTGCAATAGACTTGTTCAGGCTGGCAGCCGGGCACAGCGGGATAGGCCGACTTGCCGACCAGCGGCGCCGGCGAGCCGAGCTGAATCGTCTTGCTGCCGTCGGCGTGGTGCGTCACCGTCGCCTGGTGCTGCGTCGTCGATGGTCCGCTTGATGAAATTATCCTGCTGGGTTGTATGTTTCCCATTGCGTCAACTCTCTCTTCTAGAGCACATATATTTTTTTACAAGTAGAGGGGCTACAGAAGTTGAGAGAAGCAGCAAAGGAATGCAGTCCGCGGCCGACGAGGTGCTGTTGCCGCTGCTCACAACAGCGCTGGTCAGCTACCTGCCAGTGCAGAGCTCGCCCATGCTAACGCTGGCTGCGTACCAAGCAGGAAAGCTGGTCGGGCCGATGGCGCGCGATCTTCTCGCGCTGCCCGGCCGCTGGCTCGGCGGCCTCTGGACCTCGCACAGCGTGATCATCGAGTCGGACAACTCGCTGTTTCAGAGCTTTGAGGAGTACCTGATCCGCAACTACCTGCCGCAGCTGCGCCAGTGCCGCCTGCAGCCCAAGAATGGCGACGTCAACTACGATCTGCGCAATGCATTGCTCTCGGCACCAATCAAGATTCCCTACGCCGGCAACACCATCGAGGTCCACATTGGCGAACCGCCAAAACCGAGGCAGGATGGCCAAGCTGGCGGCAGTGGGCAGACCTACGATCTGACGCTGTCGAGCCGCGCGCCTCTCCGGGTGATCCGCGAGTTTGTCGTCAGCGTCTGTGAGCACCAGGTTCAGCAGAGTACGCAGACTCTCCGCATTTATCGAAACTCTGTCAAGACCAGTGGTGAGAAGAAGAAAAAGGGCAGTGTCTGCTGGGAGAAAATAGAGATCTTTACGAATCGCAACTTGGGCAACACGATCCTCGATCATGCTGTGGAGGCAGAGCTGTTGGACGATGTCAAGGAGTTTCTGGCCTCCAAAGAGTGGCACAACGCCAAGGGTGTGCCCTTTAAACGGGGCTACCTGCTGAGCGGACCGCCCGGCACCGGCAAAACCTCGATTGTCAAGGCGCTCGCGGTGCACTACAACCTGCCAATCTTCTCGCTCGACCTATCAACGGTGGAGAACAACAATCAGCTCACGCAGCTGATGGCTGAGATCAACTATCTCGCCAAGGGCCAAGTGTATATCCTCTCGATGGAGGATGTCGACCGCTGCGCGCTGTTCCAGCGCTACGGTGGCGACCGGGAGCTGACGATCGACTGCCTGCTCAATGTGCTCGACGGCATTGCCGAGAGCTACGGGCGCCTGCTCTTCATGTCGGCCAACGATGTGGGCCCTCTGCGCGCTGTGCCGGCACTGCTGAGGCCTGGCCGCGTCGATCGGACGGTGCTGATCAACCACGTCACCGATGACCAGCTGCGCCGCATGATCGCAGGCTTCTACGCGGGCGAGGAACTGCCTGAGGCAGCGCTCGAGAGCCTCTCCGCGCCGGCCGGCCTCTCGCCAGCGCAGGTGATCAACACGCTGCGCAGCTATCGCCGAGACGCCGCTGGTGGAATTTCAGCGTTGGCTGCGGGCCGCATTGCTGAAAAGGGTGCTGAGGAGAAGCTCGCTATAAACCCGCGCAAGCGCCGCCCGATGTCTCGCCGCAAACTGAATCCGGTCCAGAGGCACCGCCGAGAAGTGCTCCAGCTGACAAGCCAAAAAGCACGCATTGAGAAGCAACAAATCCTGGCGGTTGCCCGCAACGAGCGCAGGATGGAGCTTGCCAAGGAAAAGCTGGAACGCGCTTTGCTCGCAGACAAGACTGCAAAACAGAAAGCCAAAGCGGCCAAGGTGAAAGCAAAAGCCAAGCTAACTTCGAAAGCATCTTCTTCCGCCAAAGCCAAACCAGCCAAGTCAACATCCAAGGCCTCCTCTTCACCTGCACCAAAGCGGCAGGCGTCCAAGCGCTCGGTCCAAGCAGCCAAGCGCACCAAAGTTAAGGAATAAAATCTTGATGGCCGTAATGTGCAATTTGAAATTTTAATATCCATAGCGCTTGGCTGCACAGGGGGCGCAGTAGAAAAAACCTTGACCTTGTCGAGCAGCACCGCCGCGCCCCTCTAGCTGGCCAAGACACACAGCGCAGCGGGCGTCCGCAGCCGGCTTTGGCTCAGGCCAGCAGGCGGCGCAGTAGAACCAGTCGCCGCCGCGAACATTGGCACAGCGGGTGTGCAATGCCCGGCGACAAACGCAGCAATTCCAGCAGCGTGCGTGTAGATCATCAACCACCGGCTTCTGGCATTCTACGCAGTTGCCAACCAGCATAGTTGTTGTTCAAAATAAACTGGTTCGATGTTTAATGTTTTACTCTGGCATGGCAATTGTATCCAGAAAATCCAGCCCGCCTCCACATTTAAACTCTGTTTCGCCAGGAAAGTAGGACAGCGTTGCGCGCACTTGATCGCCATCGAGGACTTGAAATGCACTTGGGTCAAGCTGCATTCCGCACTCGCATCCTCGGCACAGAGACCATCCTTCTGGCAGGGCAACGTGAACTAGAGGAAACGCCCACAGTCTCGGGGGCGGTTGTGGAGAATCGTAGCTCAGCAGGCCGGGCGGATCGTTCAGCCGGGGAACGCGCTCCGGCTCGCCGAGGCTGAGGCCCAGCTCAGCCCAGATTGGCTGCTTGGCTGCGGCCTCGCTGATGAAACCCTGCGCCAAGTATGCAGCCATGTCGTCGCGCACAAAGTCGCCAATCCCGCCATATTCCAGGCGCCAAGTTGCCAAGATAAAGTTGTAAGCTCTTGCGTAATCCACCAGCGATGGTTCAGACATCGTTCCAAAGATTAATTGAACTAATCACACAAAAAATGAGACACATCGGCCTTGTTATTGCGATTGCGGGAATGGTGCTCGGCTGGCTGCTGGCAGTCCGCTGGCCAGAGCGCATCTGCTGTAACGAATGCACTGTTGTCACGTACCACCATAGCGCCGAAAACTTCTGCTGGAACAACGGGTCAACAATGATCACTCCTAGCGAGCGCTATGGTTACCAGTGCTGGTACATGTGCGATGCGCCGCAAGTCTTTGGCGTTAGCCAGCACTGCGTGCCCTGCCAGCGCATGGGCATCCCCGGCGTCGCGCTGATGCTAATCTCTGCAATTTCCGTCTTATGTCTCCTGCCTACCTAATAAATCATTTAATCTTCTATTGGTGTATCACCAAGTGGAAGTATCCGCTCGACCAGATTACTGTATGAGATGGTGACATTGGATCTACCAATGAATACAATAAGATTTTCGTAAAGGCCTCCACAAAAAATACAATCCAATTCATCCATCCATTTGGCCGCTTTCTTGAAGCGCCAAACTTTGTAGCCAAGATCACGAAAATAACGTGGCTGTCCCTCCTCTTCACTCGGAATGAGGACGATCAAATGTTCGCCCTTGCCCTCATCCAGCAATGGTGTATAACCTTGCTGCTCCAAAAAAGAAAAAAGGGTTCGCTTTGTGCAATTGAACACATTCATGATTATATCCAATCTGTCGTCAAGTTATTTAATTTAAAGTAGGAGTAGCTAAATAGTTTTCCTTTGATATTTCAATGAAATTTCTTTAAATCAAACTAGGGTCACGTTAAATGGTTTTCTTTCTGAAATTTCATTGAAATGTTTCATTAATAAATACCCTTGGATTGTAAACCATGCATTTTTAAAACAGGCCTAATTGTTTAAGAAATATTTCAATGAAATTTCAGAAAGAAAACCATTTAACGTGACCCTAGTTCGATTTAATGAAATTTCATTGAAATTTCAAAGGAAAACTATTTATGTTGACCCTAGTTTTTTAAAGTGAATATTATTTCATGTATTTTTCTGTTATTTTTCAATTCGGCCCTTGACTCTGTAACAACCAAGACAATCAAAAAACATGCTGACATGCATTCGACATGGCGAAAGCGCTGAGAATTTGGTACTGCATCAAGCGCAAGATCCCGAGGCAGTGCAGCTGCGTCGGGCGAATCCCCCATTGACTGATACGGGCATGGCTCAGGCGCAGCACACTGCTAAGCACCTGGTGACTGCGCTCCAGCCAGACAAAAACATCCGTGTTTGGACTTCGCAGCTGGATAGAGCGATTGCCACGGCAGCGCCGCTGTTGGCAGAACTCGATCGAGCCGGAATCCCATACGAGTACCAAGAGCGTGCCGATCTCAATGAGAAGAAGGAGTCTATTGTTGGCGTCAAGGATAACGAATCGCTACAGGCATTTATCCAACGCGTCGCGACATTTGCCAATCGGCTTATATTGTTGTCAGACTCGGATCACCTGGTCATCGTGGGTCACTCTGTGTTCATCAGTGTGCTGACCTCGCTGCTCACTGCGCCCGAACAGCCGCTAGACGATCTCATCTATTGCAATGCAAACTGTGCAATTACTCGCTTTCAAAATTCCCAGCTCTTGACGCAGGGATCCATTGATCACCTGCCTGTTGCGCTTCAAACGGGCGTCGCCTTTGTCCGCAATTAAATAGCAAAAGTGTTTAATTAAAAACCACCCTTTTGGATCTCTCCGATGACGACCGGCGTCACGCAAACAACACATTCGTCCTCAACAACAGCATCCTCGTCAAAGCCCCATTGTTCAGGCATCGCGTTGATCCTGTGCGCCAGAGAGACAGCCTCGTTGAGGTCGTTGAAAGCGGCAAAGATGATGCCCCGGCAAGGGCTTGCTGCGCCAACATCGCTGACAATGAAGATGGTTGGCATTGTGTCCTTCTCTTAATGAGGATTTAATTACAGCTTGCCCTTGCCAAGAGAGTCTAGGGACATTTTCGTAAAGGGAATCGCTGCGCTGACGCACTCGCCGCGGCCGTCGGAGATTTCGCCTGCCGCGCACTGGCGCTGGCAGATCGGCAGCAGCGGCGCGTCGTCCCACCTGTAGTTGGCTGGGCACGCTGCGGCGACAGCGGCGCTTCCCTTTCTCCTGTGCCAGAGCATTGTCAGAAACCAGAGAAGCAGATAGCTCACCGCAATCACCGCAGCAATGTTCAGCTGCGATGTCATTTCCAACCACTGTGCTTTCTAGTCAATTGAAAATTCCAATTATTAAATTCTTCTCAATTAATTTTTGTACGGGCTGATACACAATTCACTCTAAAAAAAGAAGGGGAGAATGACGCAGCTGGACTCGGCGGCGCTGGGCAGCACATTTGCAACGCAGTCGGCGATGAATGCAGCGGTCACGGAGCTGCTGAGCTCAGTGCCAGGCATGGACAATCCCATGGTGCGCGCGGTGTTGAATGTTTTCATTATCTCGACGATTCCCAAGCTTGCCAGCGTTGCTATGACGCCGATCGAGCGGGCTACCAGCGGCGTGATCTGGCTGCTGCACTGGCTGGTGATTACGCAGCTATTTGGCGGCCTGCGTCGCATTTATTTCTGGCTGCGACAACAGCCAGTGCAGTACACTTTCACCATCCGCGTTGCGCAGATGAACGCCGATCGGCAGCCATCGCTGCTCTATGACGCGCTGCTATGGTACATCATGAGTCGGCCAAAAGAGGAGCGAGAGGCCGCACAGGAGCTCGAGTACTTTGTTCCCAAGCAAGGCACCACTGTGGCCTCGGCGCTCGAGGCGAACCTGCGCTCTGGCGCCTCTTCTGGACAGGCGACGGCCTCGCTGGATGAAATGAAACGCAAGCTGCTGAGTACCATTCCACAGAGCCAGACCAGCAGCTTCCTGTGGAAGGACAGCGGTGTGCGCATCAACTTTTCCTTTGAGAAAGAGGAGATTGAGATGCCTGGCGAGAAGGGTCGCAAGCGCGAGAACCGCAAGATTGTGCTGTGGCGCGCCTCGGAGAGCAAAGACCTGTCCGAGTGGTTTGCGCCCGTGTTTGCCGAGATCCTCAAGGCGTACGAGGACTCAAAGCGCTCGCAGGTCTGGAAGCAGGAGACCTATGTCAACCGCAAGGACGGCCAGTGGGAGAAGCTGCGCAACTCGAACACGCGCACTCTTGAGACCACCATCCTGAAGAGCAAGCAGAAGGAGCGCATTGTCAACATTCTCAGCAAGTTTTCAGACCCCGAGGAGATTGAGTTTATGACCAAAGTTGGCCGACCGAACAAGTTGACCTTTATGCTCAGCGGGCCACCCGGCTGCGGCAAGACCACCCTGCAGCAAGCTATTTCATCGCAGCTCAAGCGCCATCTCTACTATCTCAACTTGAGTAACGTCGGCTCCAATGAGCAGCTGACGCAGCTCTTTGAGAAGATCAACAATGCCGAGAGCGCTGTCGTGATGGAGGAGATTGACGTGGCCACTGTCGAGGTTCTGAATCGCGAGATGCGCGACGCCCTCCGCGCCGAAGCCAAGGCCAAGCGTGAGGAGGCCTCTGGTGCTAGCTCTGCACAGCAATCTCCCTATGAATCTTCGGCCATCGCTGCCAACGCTTCCAACAGCAGCCTGACACTCGAGGGCATTCTCAATGTGCTGCAGGGCATGGTCGATGCGGACAAGCGCATTCTCTTTATGACCTCGAATCGACCCGAGGTGCTCGATCCAGCCATCACTCGCCCTGGTCGTGTGGACTGCGATCTGCGCCTCGATAACTGTGATCTGTTTCAAATCGAGTCCTTGTTCCATCTCTATTATGAAGAGCAACTCAACGAAGAGCACTTGGCTGTGATTCGTGAGGCTTTTGGCACTATGGCTGGTCAAGAGGGCTTTGTCGCGCCGACGCCGTGTCAAGTTGATAATCTTCTGGTGCAATTCAGAGATGACATTGAGCGCGGCATTGAGGCGTTCAAGCAGCTTCTTGCCGATCCAAAGCAAGAGATTTTCGTGCCCGCCAAGAATCGCAAGGCACCCGACAGCCCCAGGCAATTTGGCCTAAAATAAATACTTGGTCTATTGACAAGACACAATGTTCTCTGTTGCTGTTGTCTATCCGGACGACTATGATGCGCAGACGTGGAAACTGCACTTGGAGCGCGTTGGGCGCCCTGAAGAGCCGACCAAGTCGCGTACGCAGAAGGAAACACTGCAGCTGGCCAGCGGCCAGCTCGTCAAAGCGCTGGCTTCAACGCTCAGTCCGACCGATGATCTCGTAAAAGCGGACACGATCATCTATGTGGACACTGTGGACGCTGGTCCCGATACATTTCAGACAGAGCTTGCGCGGCGAGCACGAATCTTCAACGAGGCTCCAATTTTCACGCGCATGCAAAAGGGCAGCTGGGCCTATGTGCTGCTCTATCCGGTCGCCAGCCCCACAGAGTATCGGTCAATCTTGGCCCAGCTAGTGTCCAACACAGAGGCTGATTGCGCCAATCTGTTTGTTGGAGATCCGCGCAACACTGCGTTCGCAGAGCAGCTCTCTCGGCACTTGACCCGGCCTCTGCTTGAGCAGCAGCTCAGCCGTGAACTAACTGCGGCGCAGCGAGAGATCTCTGACCTCAAAAGTCGAGCGCCCAGCAGCGCGGCTCAACAGGAGCAGGCACTGCAGCTTGAAGCGCTAACAGCACAGTTGGCCAACAGCACGCGTAGGTCAACAGCCGACATTTACGCCCTGACCACGCAGCTGCAGCAATGCCAGCAGGCCAAGGATGCTGAGCTGGCTGCGGCACAGCAGCAAGTTGCTGCGGCCAGCCAAGCCGCAGCGCAGTCGCAACAGCAGCTTGAAGCAGCCAACCAAGCCGCAGCGCAGGCCAGTCAGCAGCTGGCCACTGATCGGGCCAGCTTTGATGCCTGGTCTGTGACCAAGCAACAGGAGCTGGAGGAGGTCAACAGGCTTGTCCAGGAACAAGCCAAAAAGCTTGGCACAGTGGTTCCGCAGCTCAGAGAAGCCAGCGCAGAGCTCGCTTCGCTGCGTGCTCAGCTTGAGGACCAATCGACCCAGCTGTCTGTCAAAGAGCAGGATATCACTGGCTGTCGCTCGCAGCTCGATAGCATTATCACCTCTGGCAATGCCGAGTTCTCGCGCTTGTCAACCGAGCTTGCTGGCTTGAAAGAGTGCCCTGGTCAATACGAGATCTGCTCGCAACAGTTGGCTCAGCTTGCGGAACAAAACAGTCAACTGCAACAGGATTTTCAGCAGCTGCTCTCTGCCAACCAAAGCTTTGCGCAGCGCAACGATGAATTGGAAGCTGACAAACAAAAGCTATCTCTGAGCAAAGCCCAAGCCAACACAGAGTTTGAAGCACAAATCCAAGGTTTGAAGGACATCCTGGCCTCGGATGAGGATATCCAAAAAGCTCAGCAAGAGCAAATCACTGCACTCTCCAAGGAGAATGAGAGTCTACGTGATAGAAATAGCAAATTGTCAGCTAGGCCCGACTGCACTAGCGCACCCGAGTATTTGCAATTGTCAGAGGAAAAAGACAACCTCGAAGCGCAGCTTGCAGAAAAGCTAGAGCAGTACAGCCAGCTCGAAACACGATTCTCACAGCTCGGTGCTGAGTTGTCGGCAGCACAAGCCTCGATTGTCAAGACTGAACTCACTGCTGAGCCAGCGCAACAAAAGCTGGCTGGGAAACCTCTGCACGAGCAGATCTCTGAGCTGCAGCGCGAGCTGTCCGATGCTCGCGAGCTTATTGCAGAGCTCGAGGCCGAGCTGAAGCGGGTCAAGGAAGCGCTCAAGCAGGAGAAGGAGAGAGCCAAACCTGCAGACTGCAGCGAGATTGAGCAGGTGGCACAGCAGAGACAAGATCTTATTGCTAGTCAACGCAAAGAGATTGACAAGCTCCAAAGCCAGTTGGAGCAGGCCAAGAAAGAAGTGAGTGACACCACCTATGCTACTGAGAACCAAGTGCTGAATCTAAACGCCAGCCTCGATCAGTGCAAAGACAAGGTGAAAGCTGTGGAGAAGCAAAAAGAAAAGTTGACTGAAACTCTTGAAGCAGAATGCTCAACAAAGCTAGATGACACTATTGAAGAACACAAAGAAGAGATTAAGGATTTCAAGGAGAAAGCCAAAGAGGCCATCGAGTTACTCCAAAAAGAGTTGGAAACCTGCGCCTCAAAATAAAACGCAAGCCTTTATCAGAATAGAGCATATGCATCGCCGTTGCTCTGCAGAACGCGGAGCTAGGGTCGCCGTGATGTCGCGCGACGCACAGGGCCGCGTCAGAGAGGAAGAGCGCTGCCCGCTGTGCTACGTGTGGCACAACCGGCCGTGGCAAGAGATTCACAAGCAAGAGCTAGCCTCGAGCGGCAAAGCCAGCAACTATCTGGATCGTGTTATAAATTGAGTTAGTGCACAAACACGATAAGGGTTTATTGCTTCTCATAGTGTTTGCTCTCAGCAAAGAGACAAAGGCTTGGTCAAACGCAAACTTTACTTGGCTTTTTTCGTGCGGGCTTTGGGTCTCTTTGCCTCATACAGGCGCTTTGCCAGATCGGCTTTGCTACCGTCAGCGCTAAGGCCGAGCTCGTCGAGCGCAGCGCGCAGCTGCGTCAGCGTCAGCTTGGTGCGGCCGGCTTCGCCAGACCTAGCTAGTTTTAAGCGCTGACGTAGCTGTGCTTTCGTCCCCGACACAGTGAGGCCGCGCCGGCGCAGCTCCTCCTGTAGCTGGACATTGCTCAGCTGACTCAGGGTTTTCGGCTTGTCAGACTGGTAGGGCTTGACCTGCTGGCGCTCCAGCGCATAATAGGCGTGCAGCCAGGCATCGGCAGCATCGTCTTTCTTAGCCAAGCCAGCATACCACCCGGCGTATGCAGCGTGCCGTGCCGGCTCACAGCCTTCGGCGACCAGCTCCTGCAGGCGCTCGCCAATGATGCGCACAGCGCTCGCCTTGCGCTCCTCGTAGGTCTCGGTCTCGGCGCTGCCAAACGGCTTCAGCTTGTTCTGCGCCGCCGACATGAATGTCTGGCAGCCTCCTGCTGCAGTGCTCACGGTGTGCAGGTACGCTACCAGGCCGTGCGCTACGTTTTTCATTGTGCCATTGTCGCGCGGCTGCTGCTCAATTGCAAAGAGAGGACAGTCGGAAAAGTAGGGAAGAAAAGGCTGCAGACAACGGTGAAGGTTGGCGCAGGCGACGCGCGCAATGCCGCCCTCGAGGCCGAGCAGGTCGACGACCTGCCACCAGACGACGACGGGCCGTCCGCCGCAGATGCGCATGCGACACAGCGCCAGATTGATCGTGCCAATGTCGATGCCGGTCACATCGAGCTCTGGCGCATCGGCCGCCGGCGCTGTAGAAAAATCCATGTCTCTCCTACTGCATGACTGGCAATTTAATTCGGCGCTGCCAGACCAAACGCCAGAGCTGATAATTCTCCCACAATGGCCAACATCAACGTCGAGACAAACAATGCACTGCTCACGCTGCTGCAAGAGCTGAATCGCCAGCCCGGAGTCACCCTCGGCCTCCCGCAGCTCGACGCCATCCTGCGGCACATTGATGGCGGCGGCGAAGATGACGATTCTGACTCGTCGTCTTCATCTGATACGGATCTCGGGCCGCTTGCGTCGACGCTGGTCTGCATCAAGCGCAGCAATCACCAGCTCGAATTTTCACTGCGCCGCTACGTCAGCGATCTCCTGGAGCACTGGTCCGAGCTTCTCGAACACCTTGAGGATGCGCGAAACCGCAGCGATCGGCCCGCGCTCGCCAGCATCCAGAGCGCGTTTTCGCAGAGCCAGCGCCTTATCGAGCGACTCACGAAAGTTTTGCGCGAGTCTCCCGATCAGTGCGATATTCTTGACAAGATCGTTGACCGTTTTCACCCGCCGAGCTTTGAGCTATTTGTTGAGAAATACGCACCTCTCATTGCTGAGTTGCGCGCAGAGATCGTGACAGCATCAGAGACCTGCCTGGTGTGTGGCATTAACAGCGTCAATGTGCGCCTGCAGCGCTGCTGCCAGAATGCCTGCGGCTCTGAAAATGAGCCACAGTGCCGCTGCGATGCGCAGGTCTGCCTCGACTGCCTGCTGCAGACCTACTGGACGCAGACGGAGCACGAGCTGCGCAGCTCTGCGCCGTGCCCGCTCTGCCGCAGCCCCTTTTGCCTGCTCGACCTCCAGCCCCTTCCACCCAAGACACGAAAATCTCCGCGCATCCAGGCGTCACAATCCAAGCGACAGAAACGAGTGTTGGAATAAATTTATTTTTCGACAGCAAACCAAGCGAGCAGACAGGACGTTATGAAAATCATTTCCAAGTAGTATTCGCCGTCGTCATTTTCACCTTTGAAAATTTCCATCAAATTTTCAAATTTCATTTGGAATTAATTATATCAGAGGAATTCAAGTCGACTAATCACTCTTGACAAACCAACAACAATACCAATGAGCCAAATCCTCGTATTCCTTCCCGCCGCAGCGCCGAGCCTGTTTGCGGGACTCGTCGCCGACGGCGTCGAACTCGGCATGCTGCTCGCCTTTTGCCTGCAGACGATCGCTGTGTGGCAGTGGTCCGCGAACAATCTTTCTGGCGGCGCCAGTTGGGACCGCACCATTGTCCGCTCTGTTTACGCCGCGATCTCTGCTTTTGTGCTGCTTGCCGGCGGCCTGATCACCAACACCACGCTCGTGTGGCTCGCGGCGATCTTTCTCGTCTACTATCTCGGCCGACCCCAGCCGAAAATCCCGCTCATCGACTGCTGCGCTGCAGTGGAACGCTGTCAGCCCAAGCTGCCCCTCTTCCCTGCAAACGTCTATGCTCCCAACCACACCAACTATCGCTGGGCAGATGCCATCGATATGCCCAATCTGAAGGACTTCAAAGTCAAGGAGAACAAGCCCAAGGGTGGCATCTTCTCGAACTGGCTCAGCAGCGCCACCTGGAGGCTGCTGGTCGCCGCTGCGCCGGCCGCGCTTTACCTCTGCCGCATGGCCATCGAGAACTGGTACAACAATTCGCCCGCTACACTGGACGAAAGGAAGGCGCGTTGGCGCAAACTTGTAGATCCAGTTGGCTATGCTCGCTCCATGAACAGGGAGATGTCCGCTTCTGAGAATGCACTTTTCAATACCCAACAGCGCAAGCAGAATTTTGAGCGCATTTACGACAAGATACGTGAAAAAGTTGCAGCTTCCAATCGCTACGAGATTGCTGTACCCGACAAGCCGGCTTTTGTCAATGGGAAAGCAGTGATACCACTATCTCCACAACAGCGGTTTGAACGCTTTATGAGCCGAACGGATGAGGTTCAGCCCGTTGCACCGCCCACTCTGTTGCCCTGCCCCTATGTTGGTGCGAGTCCGCCGGCTGCCAAGGAACCTGCTCCTCCGAGCAAGATTGTGATTGACAAGCTCGCTTCTGTGCTCAACTGCGATGCCAAGCTGTTGACCAACATCTACCAAATCGGCATGACCTTTGCCAAGAACAATGCTGTTGCTGCGGCGCCGCCGACTCTGGACCAGCTCAACGAAATGCTCAACAATCTC
>Ga0315284_10003889_pt1 | contig 21198 bp, 18 predicted proteins | sample YL17G09_16_MG_FD_203696 | JGI IMG/M metagenome (GOLD analysis project Ga0315284, IMG submission 203696) | Sediment microbial communities from Yellowstone Lake, YNP, Wyoming, USA - YL17G09_16 | ecosystem: Environmental > Aquatic > Freshwater > Lake > Sediment | place: USA: Wyoming | collected...
GAATTTTCTAAAACCATCTGTTTAGTAATCATCAAGTCGATGTCATTCGTGGCCCTTATCATACCTCGAACAGCATTATCGCTTTCGCAAAAGCACAGATAAACACCGAGTCCTCCACAAATAACCGGCTTAACGCCAATCTTGTTTAAGGGCTTCGCTAATTCCGCCAATTGTATTAGGATGGTTTCATCCATCACTCTGGACCCTTTAATATGCGTTCCTTAAGCGTCTCCGCTACTTTCGGCCCTCTCGGTGTATCTAACATCATCTCCAAATATAGTTCTATATCGTCAACAACACTATAATCAGGTTTTCCCTGCAGATTAAACCAGACGCAGGGATTTCTTGTTTCGATAAGGTCTAACTGTCCAAACTCAGCATCGGGTTTTATATCTATTGACCTTTGTTCAAATGCCTTTCTCGCTTCATTTATGGATTTGATGAACACAGTAGTGCGGTTTGTAAGTGCCAGGTTTTTGAGTAGTGCCGCAGAAAACCCGCACATGGCGTAATCCACCTTTTCCTCCCTAAAGAAATCGTTAAAAAAAGAACTTCTGCCGTTGATGGCAAAAGTGTAGGTTGTATTTTTGTTTCGCTGTGTATAATTTCTATAACCTTCAAGAAGTTTCTCAAGAAGTTTTTCACGGTTGTTAACGACTATACCCGATTCTATTTTAGTTATTAACAATTCTTCTTCAAGAGAACTTATAACTTTTGATACAGTTGAAAGAGTAATATCTCCGCCGCGTTGATTAATAAAATCTATGAGCTCGAAGAAAGAGCGGAAAAGTTCTTTTTTCAATAACAATGCCCTGCTGACCAATGAAGATGTTCCCTCAAAGATTTTTTTGATAGGCGCTGTATCGGGAAATTGGTTTTTTTTGCCCGTGCGTTCAATATAAATTTTCCCTCCGACTTTAATCATCATATTGCCGCAAAGGTCTATCCATGAGATGCCGTTTTGCTGAAGTTTATACGCTTGTTCCCTCCGCATATAAGGAACTATTGTGAGTGGAATAATTTCCTTATCATTAAGACGGTTTATAAAAATAGAAAGTTGATTAACCGTCAGAGAAATGTTTTTGGGTGTTGCAACATTTTCGACCTCTACCAGCGCTTTGAAACAAGGCCCATCTTCAATACAGAAATCGATAAAAGCATCGGCCCCAATATCTTTTGATGAAGAGGTTGTCCATTCAATATTTTTAATCGTAAGGGGAGCGAATTTGCCAGGATCACTTTGTAGCTGCTCAATCATTTCACTTTCTTTGAGTCGCATAATACTTTCCTAAAAACGGCCATTTTCCTATGTAGGATATATCGCGTTTTTAGGAAAGTGTCAACATCTATTTTTCCTATTTTTGCTTATTTTCCTGTATAGGAAAATAGCATATATCAGGAAAATATGCATATTTAGTGAAAATAGGGCCTTCGGTAATTCAAAACGCTTGAGAGGTTTCCAACGTTGCCAACCCTATTAGAAAGAATGACACTTCTAACGGGGCCAACTTGGTCATGTCACAAAACTAATACCAACTAATGTCTACTAATACCAAGTAGCGTTTTTAGCTTAATAATAATACTTGGTATTACTTGGTACTACTTGGTACTACTTTTACAGGGGCAACTTGGGCATCTTCATGCTCTGTTTCATCTTTTGAAGATTCGCAAGCGTTTCTGATAAAGTGGGTAATCTCAGTTGTTCGCCTTCGGCCTTTGGTAATCGCCAATGCCAGGACTTGTTCCCGTCGTCATCGAATGCAGGGAAGCATTTTATCCCAATTTTTTCTCTGGCCTTTTTTAAAGTATGTTCATTTATGCCTTGTTCTTCGGCGAGTTTAAGAATTTCATTTGAACTCATTGATTGTCCGCCGGATAACAACTCTTTGAGCCATTCGACGGCACGGTCTCTTTCAGGCGCCTCGATATTGCTCTTTGGCGCTAATACCTCATCAGCCGTGATATTCACCGGCTTGTCTTCAAAAATCAACTGCCCATCCTTGATTTCGAACGCCAGCGTCGTAGGGTTCTTCAAAATGTTGTGCTTGACAGGAAGCAGTAATCTTCGCGGGTTCTTCGGCCCCTCGAGCGTCGGGCTAACGCCCCATACGGTGCGAGCCGCAGCGGGAAACGCCAAGCTCCCCATCATCTTGTAAATCGCCTTGCTGGAATTGCCCTTGTTGAGGTGCATCACGCCGACAAGAGCGACATTGTATCGCCGGGCAAGCTCCACGAGCGGCGCGATGGCCGAACGAACGTTCGAATCCTTGTGAGTGTCCATATTGCCGAGAAACGCGCTCATCGGGTCGATAATTACCAGCTTGGTGTCGGGGCTCTCCTGAAGAGCGCGTTCAAGCTCAAGCAGGTCCGTTATGATATTGAATTGCCCGATGGACTCGTTGCCTTTTTCGTCTTTGTACCGAACAAACGGAATCGTCTTGGTTTTGCTCAGGTCGGCGTTTAATCCTTTTAGACGGGGAATTATCACCTGCTCAATAGGATCTTCGCAGCTTAAGATTATGGCAGAACCATGGGGACATTGTGAGCCGTCGGGCCATATTCCGCCGGTCGATACCATCGAGGCCATATACAATGTGAAAAAGCTCTTGCCCACTCCCGGGTCGCCGACAAGCAGAGACATCATTCCAAGCGGAAACCGGTTGGGCCAGAGCCATTCAATCTCCTCCGGCACAACGCTTTCGAGCGATATTACCTCCGCCCGCCTGGTCCAGTTATCTTCCGGCTCATATTCCGTCGCATCATCAACGAGGATGCTCAATTCTCCGAATTTATGTCCCCCGTCTAAAAAATCCGATACATCGCCTTTCACGACATGCCCACTGTCCGCCGATCGCAGGTCGATAATCTTGACGGCCTTAGCCACATCGACAATCGAATCAGCAACTTTCTTTGCGTGTTTACGTCCAGCGTCATCATTATCCGGAATAATTGCGACACATCTTGACCGAAAATACTCGTTAAAACTTTCAAGCCAGTTTCCCGCGCCTCCGGGATTGGTTGTCGCAACAAATCCTTCAGCAAATACGCGGTCAGCATCCTTTTCGCCTTCGACAATAAAGACCCACTCATCGAGCGGCGCAGCGATAAGCTCCGGCAGTTTGTAAAGCACCTTCCGCACGCCCTGCGTATTATAGATGTACCCACCTGCCTCGCTTGGTTTCCTTTGTGAAAATCCTTTCGGCTCATACCTGACGACCTCGAACAATAATTTTCCCGTCTCGTCTTCATAACCATACTCCTTTACATTTTGTCTTTCCGAGTTCATTTTTCAACGCTCCTTCATAATGACCTGTCGAACCACAAAACGTTCCTTGCTCTGGCAACAATAGTAATAGTTAAATAGATACGCAACAAAATAATGGATATTTTCTTAAAATGTTAATCTGGGTAAGATAAACCTGACTGATTATTGAAAATTTATTATTGATAACTAACAATTTGTTGACGTCTGTTGTTCAATTATCAATAATCAATCTGTTCTGTAGAAAAGACAGATTGTCATTTCGACCGAAGCCCCGACTTGTCGGGACGAAGCGGAGAAATCTATTAAAAATAGATTCCTCGACTCGGCTTCGCCTCGCTCGGAATGACAGGATGTGGTGTTTTCTACAGAGCATAATCAATTATCAATTAATGTTAGTAAATTGAGGTGTGCTTATGTCACTTGGAAAGATAATCAGGAACAAGCGTAAAGAGCTGGGGCTGACGCTCGATGAGGTGAGCGGCCGGGTGGGATTTTCAAAGCCGTATTTATCGACGATAGAGACGGGCCAGGTGAATAACCCGCCGAGCGACGAGCTGTTGCGGAAGTTAGAGCGGGTATTGAAATTTGAGGCGGGCCTGCTTTTGTATATGGCGCATATAGACCGGCTGCCGCCGGACGTTCGGGAGAGATACGAGTCGTCGGAGGCGGAGAACAAGAAGTGGCGGCAGCTTGTCAAGGATTTGAAGGAAGACAAGACGGACACGGAACAGCTTGACCGATTGCTTGGAGTCAGCGAACTTGAGGTTGACAAGTCGGGTTTGCCGCTGGCGCCGGGCCAATTAGTGCCGGTTATCAACAAGGTTTCGGCAGGGTATCCGACAGATTTTGACGACCTGGAGTATCCGGTTGGAGTGGCGGACGATTATATTCGCTGCCCGGACGTTCGCGACCCGAATGCGTTTGCGGTGCGTGTGGTGGGTGATTCGATGGAGCCGAAATTCAAGGAGGGTGACATTGTGGTGTTTTCGCCTGCGGCGGAGGTTACGAACGGGGACGATTGTTTCATAAGGTTTTCGTCGCCGCACGAGACGACGTTCAAGCGAGTGTTTTTTGAGCAAAACGATATGGTCAGGTTGCAGCCGAGAAACGAGAAATACCCGCCTGTAACAGCAGAGAGCAAGCGAATAAACGGAATTTACAGGGCGATTATAAGGTACGAAACGCTTTAGCGGTCGCCGGCGAGGGGTCCAGGGATGGCGATTTTGGTGGGGATTGACGAGGCGGGTTTTGGGCCTATTTTAGGCCCGTTAGTCGTTTCGTCGAGTGTCTTTCGAATACCTGATAATCTTGTGTGGGGGAATTTGTGGGGGATTTTACACAGGAGCATTTCCGAAAAGCGGACGAAATTGGCCGGACGTCTGATGATAGCGGACAGCAAGAAGGCGTTCAGCAGGTCGATAGGCATCAGGCATCTTCGGCGAACGGTTTTAGCCGTGCTTAAACATCTCGGCAGGGAGCCGAAAAATCTGACGGAGCTTTTGTCGGCGCTGTGTCCGGATTGCCTGGAGCATTTAGCGGAGTATCCGTGGTATAAGCAGGTCGATGATTATCAGCTCGGCGGCGAGGACGCGGATATTGCGATTGCGGCTTCTATGTTGAGAGCGGACCTTGCGAGTCAGCATATTGAGTTAGTGGGCCTGAAGAGCCGGTGCCTGGAGGTTGCGTATTACAATCGGATGGTGGCCGCGGTAAACAACAAGGCGAAGGTATTGTTCACGGCGGTGGCGGAGCTGATGCAGGCGGCGACGGAGGAGTTTAAGGGCGAGGATTTGGAGATAGTGATAGACCGGCAAGGGGGTCGCAGCCATTATCAGCGAGAGCTCCAATTGATGTTTGGTGGTGCCGGGCTGAGGATTGTGAGAGAGGACCAGCAGATAAGCAGTTATGAGATGAGAGTGGGCGAAAGGTCCTTCGACTCCGCTCAGGGCAGGCGTGTGCGGGTGCATTTTGTGGTCGGCGCGGACAGCAAATATTTGCCCGTGTCGCTTGCGTCGATGGCGTGCAAATACGTCAGAGAGGTCCTGATGGACAATATCAACCGGTATTTCATCGGATTTAATGCGGCAGTCAGGCCGACGGCCGGCTACTGGAAAGACGGCCTTCGTTTTATCGCGGACATAAAGACGCACATCCCACAGGTGAATTTCAACGCCAATCAGCTCATCCGCTGCCGGTAAGTCAGGTTTTTGTTAGCATCCAAGGGTTAATCGCATATAATAACCACCCGTAAGCCCCCAAGATAAATCTGGCGGCTTTCGTTAGTCGATTTTGGCGATGAGGAATACGAAAAGAAAATGTAGTTTGATTGCAGCAGCGGTATTTGTTCTTGCGAGCACCGGCGCGGGACAAGAGGCAAAATCTTTCCTGTCTGTTCAGGATATCCTTTCGGGATGGCAAAATAATTATGGCGAATTGAAGTCTATGAAGGTTTCTTATTCCGAGGAGATTGTAAGTGCGGAGCCATCTCAAAGAGACCCAAATATCACTAACAACCTGGTTAAATGGACCTATTTAGAAAAAGTAGAGGAAGGCAAGAAGTTTCGAGTCAAGTCCTCGGCAGCACGAGTAAAACCCTCGGTATCTGAGCAAAGTTTCGCCGACATTAATAGTATCGAGGAGATGACGTTTGACGGTATCCATCAGAGGAGGTATTTTCCTGCGCAAAAAACAGGACAAATTTATGCTGGTTTAACCTATAGGGATGCCGGGACAGATAATCGCCTGAAGCATTATTTGTTAGCAGATCCATACACGCCATTGGTCGAAGGCGAGGATTCTGTATTCAGTAAGACCATAAAGAAAGGCCTTACCGACCCCAATTTAACGATATCTGTGCGTCCAGTTTTGGAACAGATTTCCGGCCAGATGTGTCATGTTGTAAAGATTTTTCGCAAGGACGAAATAACAGCGGCCGACTTTATTTGGGTTGCTCACGAGAGAGGAATGCTTCCAATGAAATTCCAAGAATCCGGTCTGGGTAGAATCGTGCATGAAATAACAGTTGAGCAGGTCGACTTTGCCAAGACCGAAAATGGTGGTCTTTGGTTTCCAAAGAAAGCGTTTGAGGTGTGGAATCTTCCTGAGTCCTTAGGTGTTATAAAATATGAGCTTAATGTGCTGGAATTTGTGCCGAATATCAAAGTGAACCCGAATACTTTCCAACTTGATTTCCCGAATGGGACGCAGGTAGGCGATACGGAGCTGGGGCTTAGTTACACTGTCGGAGTCAAATGATAAGGAGTTGGTTGTGAGCAGCAATAAGATAACGATAGTCGGGGCGGGCAACGTCGGGGCGACGACGGCACACATTGCAGCCAGCAGGAGGATAGGCGAGATAGTGCTGCTGGATATTGTTAAGGGGCTTGCCGAGGGCAAGGCGCTGGATATGGCCCATGCGGGGCCTGTGCAGCGTTACGATGGCGCCATTGTCGGCACAACGGACTGGTCGAAGACGGCCGGCAGCGGGATAGTTGTGATTACCAGCGGCCTGGCCCGCAAGCCGGGGATGAGCAGGGACGATTTGTTAGCTAAAAACGTCCAGATAGTCAAAGAGGTAAGCGAAAAAGTAGCGAAATTTTGCCCGGACGGCATCGTCATCGTTGTATCGAATCCACTGGATGCGATGGTGTATGCGGCGGCGAAGGTAACGGGGTTTGCCAGGAACAGGATAATGGGTATGGCTGGGGCGCTGGATGCGGCAAGGTTCAGTCATTTTGTCGCGGCCCAGCTTGGGGTCAGCAGCGAGGACGTGCGCGGTATCCTGATGGGCGGGCACGGCGATGATATGGTTCCGCTGCCGAGATTTACTTCGGTTGCCGGGGTCCCAATCACTGAGCTGCTCGACGGCGAGACAATTGCCCGGCTGATAGAGCGGACGAGGAAGGGCGGGATTGAGATAGTTGATTTGTTAGGGTCAAGCGCGTATTACGCACCCGCCGCCGGCGTGGTGAAAATGGCGGAGGCGATTGTAGCTGACAGCAAGGCGATAATGCCGTGCAGCGCTTATTGCGACCGCGAATACAACGCAGGGGGCTATTTTGTAGGCGTTCCCGTGGTGCTCGGCAAAGAGGGAGTCGAGAGGGTTATCGAATTGAACCTCAACACGGCTGAGCGGGCGGAATTCGACAGGTCGCTGGAGCACGTTAAAGAGCTTGCGGCCAAGGTCGATGGGCTGCTGTAGTTTGACTGCTTATCGCAGATTTCATAAGTAAGAAAAATCCGCAAACGCACTTGACCGCGCCGGCTCCTGTCAGTATTATTGCCTCAGCGTTGTCGCCCCAGGCATACCGAGGTTACCAACGAAAACTGTGGAGAAAACGATTATGACACAGCCAACAACTCATCTGCCTTCCGTTTCCGACATTGTGAAGCACTACGCGAAACCAGCCAACGAGCACATCTCACTCGGCCGTTCGCTTCGTGCCGTTCTCTTTGTTATACCATTTGGTGTTTTGGCGCTGCTGCTGTGGTCGGCGGCGGTGAATGGTACAATCAAGCCGCCGACGGCAATCATCACGGGCGTCGCTACAGGCATCCTGTGGCTCACCTTCGTAACCGGCATCCGTGTCGCCGCTCAGTGGGAACGAGGCGTCATCCTTCGCCTCGGCAGCTTCCAGGCCGTCCGCGGCCCAGGGCTTTTATACGTCATCCCCGTCATCGAATACATTCGCTTCCTCGATACCCGCACGCTCGTCTTTAACATCCCCGCCCAGAAGGTCATCACGCGAGACAACGTCCCCGCCGAAATCGACGGAGCCGTCTTCTTTATGATAAGAGACCCCGAAAAGGCCCTCATCAGCATTCAGGACTTTCGCTTTGCCATCGCACAATATGCTCAAGCCACCCTGCGCGACGTCGTCGGCGGTTTGACCCTCGATGAATTGCTCTCCGAACGACAGCAAATCCAGGCACGCATCGGCGAAATCGTCGAAGAACGCATCAAGGACTGGGGCCTCCACGTTGATTCAATTCGCCTGCAGGATATAGAATTACCCGAAGACCTCAAACGCGTTATGTCTCGCCAGGCGTCCGCCGAACGCGAAAAACGCGCAACCATCACCAAGGCCGAGGGCGACAAACTCGCTGCCGTTAATCTCGCTGCCGCCGCCGGCATAATGAAGGAAAATCCCATCTCGTTCCAGCTCCGCACACTTCAGACCATCGACGGCCTCGGCGCAAGCCCTTCCAACACGGTGGTCCTGTTCCCTGTCGAGCTTGTGAATCTTATCAAGGCGATTGCGCCATCGCAGCCAAAGCCATAATTTTTTGAGTATTGAGAATCGGCCCTATGCAAGGACGTGCTGAAGCACAATCTTCAGGCCAAGGCCGATTAGCACCAGCCCGCCGATTGCCTCAATCCCGCTTTCGAAGAAATGCCCGAATTTCTTGCCGATAGATACCCCCGCGCACGACAGGCCAAATGTAACCACGCCGATAATAATAATCGCCTCCGCAATCGCGTGCGTAATCAGCGATAGCGTAATTCCTACCGCCAGGGCATCGATGCTCGTCGCCACCGCCAGCGCTAACAGCACCATGAGATTCGCCGGGTTCGGCGTCCGCCGTTCCGCCTTGATTTTGAACGATTCGTAAATCATTTTTAATCCCACCGCGGCCAAAATCCCGAAGGCCACCCAATGGTCGAAACTCGATATGTATTGTCTGAACGTAAGCCCCGCAAGATACCCGACCGCGGGCATAAACGCCTGAAACCCTCCGAAAAACCCCGCCATCCGCAGCGTATGCCGGATGTGCAACTGCTTATACGCCGCACCCGTCACGATTGACACCGCAAAGGTATCCATCGCCAAACCAACCGCTATCGTAATAATCGTCAGTAGTTCCATACTCCTGCCTCGATGTCATTTCGGCTTAATATCGAAAACCGTTATTTCGGGTCTTGCAAGAAATCTCACCCTCGGGGCAACTCCCCCGTCCATACCAACGCCGCGATTCACATAAAGAATAGTGTTCCCCACCGTGTACATACCGGATTCGTATTTCTTGCCGAATTTTGACATTGTAATCAAAGCCCCATAGAAAGGCAGCGCAATCTGCCCGCCGTGCGTGTGCCCGCAGAGATACAAGTCCACGTTAAGATGCTGCAAATCTTCGACAAGGGCGGGATAGTGATAAAGAAAAATGCTGAAACGATTTTCCGGAATTGTCCCCCGCAGATTACCCAGCTTCTCCGGGTGCTCGCAGCTTAGCCCCGAGATGTAAAACATTTCGCCGTCCTTCTGTATTTCAATGCTGTTTCCATCCAGTTCCCGAAAGCCCGTGCCGCCAAAAAAGTCGATGTTTTTCCACTTCCAGACGTCAAAGTTGCCGCGAACCGCAAACTTGCCAAGCGGTGCGTCGATGCTTCTCAGCGTCTCCTTAAACAGCGGCAGCGCCTTAAGCGTGTTAACAGAATCGCCGGTAAAAACGACAACGTCCGGCTGCATATCGTTGACCAGCTCGACTAATTTTTTCTCATTTCCTGGTCTCCTGCCGCAATGCAGGTCTGAGATTTGCACCAGCAGAATGGCACTTTGATGCAGTTTCCTTGTCGGGACCTCGACCTCTCTAACCTCAATCCGGTATGGCTCTATTAAATAGCCGTATAAAATGCACCCTGCCCCCACTGCCGCGAGCAAATGAACATATATAGCGCCCTCGGACCGGAACCGTTTCGTCAATGCCCCTCTCCTTTTGCATCTCACAAAACCAACTATCAGATACGCCTCGCCCGCGTAAACTGCGATTATGATGCCAACGAAAATGAGGACAGTTACAATTTCGCCGACCGTCATCTTTGCTCACCAGCCCGTATTATGCCCTCACTTGTCAAATCCTCCGCTATCCTCTCTCCGGGCCGAACTATCAAAAACTCTTTCTCGTCCCACTGCCCATCCACAAGCCGCTGCATCAGGCCCGAATTTCCTTTCACCTCATCGTATTTCCAGTTCAGAAATTCCGCCGCTCTTTTGGTGAACTGTTTTTCCTGCTTGTTGTTTGCGAATCCCCAGTCGATATACGCCGCCCAGTTATATTCTTTCATCCAGCTTTGCTCGGTTTCCATCAGGTATTTAGCGTTGTCTTCGCCGAACTTTTCGACGTATTCCTTGAGCGTTCTCTCAAATCGTTCCCTGCCCGGCTGATTATCCGTCTCAATCCAGCCCGGGCTGAACCAATACACCCCCCGGTGGCTGTCGAAGTATTCCTTGTACCTGTCCTTCGACCCCAACAACAGCGTAATGCAGTCGTGCCCCCTCGGCACAACTATCGGTATCTTCGCCGTCAAACCCACTATCCCGTTGCTGCAAAGCCCATATCCCAAAAGCGACGCATCATACGGCTTCCCCTGTATATCAGCCGTAACATCGAGGGCCTTCTGAACCTCCCCGCGCAATTTCTCCGGCTCATTGTGCAGCCCCTGTCGCATCATCACCACGTCCACGATATTCCGCGAACGGGCCGCACAATAATACGCCTCTCTCTGCATCACCTTGCAAACGATAAATTGCAGCCGCATTTAAGGCAGATTATCACAAAGGGATGAAAATATAAAGATGTGTGTCTTTGGAGTTTCTTATTCCAGGTCATAAGCACTGTTATCCGGCGATAAAAAACCAGTGCCCGGGGCAATATTGTCAACTTCAGCAACATCAGTGTTTTTGAAACAATCTTTCACAGCCGCTGTATGGCCATCACAATAAACCACGTTGGTCCTGCCGTTATGTCGATAACCCTGTGTCCCGGCGTATCTGCCGGAAAATCCCGCGTCACCCTCACTTGGCCACGGTGCTCGCATAAACTTGTTGGCCCCGCCGCTCCACTGGCCGTCGCCAAAAAGGGCACATCGGCCCGGTCTTTTAATCATTACTGCCATTGCAGGGGTAACGATGCTTTCGAGCTGGCCGTGCCCTATGTAACTGGTGTTATAATTGTAGCCGGTAAAAGGGTCCGCAAGCCAGGCGGCGCTGCCCTTAAAAGACGGGCACTGCTGCACTTCCTCGATTGTCTTGCCTTCCCATAACAAGCCCGGAGTTACTTTCCGCTCAAGCGGACTCCACTTTTGAATCGTTGTAAAATCCCAGGCATAAAAGATAGACATAGAATCTGTGAATTTATTCGTATAGGCGATTGGATAATAACCATCATTGTTACTTACATATACCTGTGAAGCTATCGCCAACTGCCGCAGATTGCTCAGGCAGGATACAGATTTACCCTGCTGCCGGGCCTTGGCCAGCGCAGGCACCAGAACTGCCATTAAACCAGCCACCACGGAGATTACAACCAGCAACTCTATCAGTGTAAAAGCCCTGCTTCGCATTTAATTCCACCGGCCTTATGGACATTCCCATGTGCACACCAGCCAGTTGTCGGCCAGGGTCGCCAAATCGTCCCAGTCGCTTTCCGCCAGCCAATCCTGCGCCAGTATCGCAAAATCAACAAAGTTGACCCTGCAATCCTCATTCAAATCACCCGCAGGATGCGGATGTTTATAATCACCGCAACAGCTTACATCAGCTATTGCGTCTATCTCCGTTGTTGCGGTGCTATCCGGCTTATCGTCTATCCGGACATATTGAATCCAGTCCAATCCCAGCGCACCTATGTCAAAACCCGTTCCGCCGGCCGAGCCATTATACATCTCGATTACCTCTGCTACCGTCTTGCCGTTCAGGCCGGCGGCCGTCAGATTAGGGTCAACTGGTCGGGTCGGGTCAAGCTCGTCAGCCCACACATCATTGACGCCGTCCCACTCATAGCTTGCAGTTGGAGCAAAACCATCCGCATAGGGGCCGTTCGAGAAATAATACCAGTTATTGCCGTCCTGGCTGACGGCGACTATGCCCGGCTCGGCAGAAACCGAGTCGCTGACAGTGGTTTGTTCGGGATTGCCGTTTGTCCAGCTCTGACCTCCGCTGATTGTCTGGCGGGCATTCCCATAAATGATAAAATCTATTCCGTAGGGATTATTTTTGTCATTTGCGACGTGATGATTGAACTTAACAATCAGCCGACCGCTGTTGCCAACGGTAACTAATTCGAAAGAACGAAAAGGAGGATAAACCGGCACAACGGGCACGTTCTCACCAGGTGGTATGAACATGCCATCGCCGGTAGTTATCAACGTGGGTCTGCCTAAGGCCATATTAGGGTCGTTAAACAGTTTTTGTGTCAGCACATCTTTGCCTACATCCGTGCCCTGAACATACTCGATGACTTGTGTTGCAAAGTCATTCTGGTCATAATCACCGGCCTTTGCGACTGCTGCAACAAAAAGGCAAACGACGAAAAAACCTGTATATATTTCTGCGCGGGACATTATTCACCCCACCCCGATTTCAGGTGGGGCTATAGTCATAGCCCCACCCGCCTGTTAAGCCAAAACTGTATTATGCTCTGTGTTTTCGAAGCAGCAAACCGCCAAGACATAACAGCGTTATAGTGGCCGGTTCAGGCACAGTCGGAATAGTCAAGGTCTCACTTGTCCAGGTAAACGTATCCAGCAAATTCAATCCCTCTATCCCGCCATTCCAAAGCTCTTCTACATCTATACCAGCGCCATTCATATTCCAGGTCAATCCGCCATCGGCGGTGTCGCCTAAGTACCACCAGCCACCATAACCTTCACTTGTATGATTGTCTCCATCAACCAGGGTCTGATTGTAGTAGGCGTTCCAGAAGGCCTCTCCCAAACCACTGTAATATTGAGTTTCAAAATTCAAAGCGCCGCTTTGATGAATTGCGTTAAGAGCGTCCAAAGCATAAGCAGTCCCGTCCCACCTGAAACCCCACGCATGAGACTCAGTTATATAAGGGCCGTTAGCGCCGTTCCAGTCAATGACAACAATCGCTTCGTTACTGCCGCTGCCGGCCCAGCAATCAACCACGACATCCAGTCCCTGCATCATATAGGCATTTGCTGCTGGGCTAACCACTCCACAAAATCCAAACACTAAAGCAACACACAAACCTCTCATCACCTTCTCCGAAGCCATTTTCCCTTCTCCGTTCGTTAACAAAATTTTCTCTCATAGTTTTTTCACCTCCTTGTCTTCTTCCACTCGCATTGCGATACCCTTCAAACAAACACAACCCTTTTTTCGCACCTCCTTTCGCACAACAAACGTCAAAACGCACAAAATAAAAAGCCGTCGTTCCCGCAAAGGAAACGACGGCTTTATAAAGTCAAAAACCACCGCCTGCCCTGACAACCGGCGTTGCGACAAATACAAACGCCAATAAAATCAGGCAGGCCGGCTCATAACCGCACCGGTTCCGGGTTCCATTCCGCGAGAACACCATTCACCATTTATCAACCACAGGCAGGTTTTCTGACTCGCGCCCTACCTCAAGGCCCCTTCCCACCCCGCACTAATCTTCGTTTTCCTGAAGATTGGCGCGAAACAGTGGATATCTGCCTCTCGGACTTCCGATTCGTCATCGGAACAGACGCTTACAGCCGCGGGTCGGTCTCGGCTTCTACCGAGTTCCCATTTTATAATCCCAAAGCATTCGCCTCAGGACCTGTGGCTATCCTATTTTTTTTCCAAAGAGCTTTAACGATTCTCTTCTACCTCTACCCTGTGCACAACGCAACAAAAAAATAAAAAATTTTCACACTTTTGGCCAAGCCGGCACCCATCGGCCGTTACGGCCAAAGAACCGGCCCCATCATCCACTGCCGCGCCAGCAGTGCAAAATCCCTAAAATTCACGACGCCGTCAACATATATGTCTGCTTCTGTGCTGTCACTAAGCCACTGTTCGCTCATAGCCTTCACGTCAGCTCGGTTGACTGTGCAGTCTTCGGTTAAATCGGCAACGGGTCCGTATTCCGGCACGCAGCGCCGCTGGTACAGCCGAATGTCGTCGAACCTGACCGTTCCGATACCGCCGGCAATCGACATATTACATCTGACGCCAAAACCAATGTAGAGGTACTTGACGGCCTTGAGATTCACATCGGGTTTGTTCAGGTCGGTAAGGTTGACATCCCACCGCGTCCAGGAACTTGTCCTCTGAGCTTCGGTGCTGTTTTTGATGATACTGCCAAGATGACCCGCGGTATCTTCAATCGCCACGTACATCCTGTCGTAGTTGGGGTCCGCGTCGTTGTCCGGCCCTCCGATATATGATATCGCCAGACTTCTGATTCTATCGTTGTCGGGCAGCACGCCGCCCCCGGTCCAGTCGGCGCCGTTGGCGTCGAACCGCGCTTCCGAGAAGTAGTCGTTACCGGCGTCTGTGCCGTTGTTGTCGTATGTGAATTCCATCGCCCCGGAGTTTAACACAATGCTTGCGCCGCCGCCGCTTAATGAGCAGCACGGGTCTATGGAATCCGTGTGCCACCTTTGCAGCATCTCGTTGTTATCGGCGTAAGACTCAAAATCGTCGATGATAAAGTATTTGGTATTCCCGAACATCCAGACCTCGCCTGTCCAGACGTTGGTATCATTGACCTCGTCGATGCGCCAATAGTAGTTGGTGTCAGCGACCAAATTATAATCCAGACTGCTGAGCAAGAATGTGGTGGAACTCTGCCTGCCCTTATAGGCGCCCAACGGCTCGGCGACGGTGGCATCTAACAGGTCAACCTGACTGGTGCTAAAGTAGACGTCGTGTTGGGCCGCCCATGCACCCGCTCTCCAGCTCAACTGGAGCGGAATGCTTAAGCCAACCGTTCCTGAGGCGGGCTTTGGTTCGGTTGCCTCGTCGCCTCCGGTTGTGAACTGCCAGACATGACCTGTCCACGGGCTGTCGCTGTTGGTATCGTTATACTCGTCGATTCTCCAATAGTAGTTGGCCCCGATGTAGAGCGGCGAAGCCGGGGTGTAGCTGTTCACATCCTGCCTGCCCTGATAGACACCCTTCGGATTGACGGGTGTGGCGTCGTTAACATCATTGAAGTCCAGCCCAAAGTACACGGCCTGGCCTCCGGTCTCCTGTGCCCAGATACCCGGTCTCCAGCCAAACGTTGGGGTTAAACTGATATGCCGCGCGTATTCTGAAGGCGAAGGCCAATTTGCTTTGCCGTTTAGGGGAATCTGGACCTCCACGTCCTGGTAACTGACCGCCGAGCCGTTGCCCGACGTTGACCAGGCCCGTGTGCTGATTCGGTGCACTCCCGCCCCCAGAGGCGACGTTGTAAATGTATAGTCTTCGACGTCCTCATCAAAGTCGCCATCAACGGCTTGGGCCTCTATCCACGGTCCGCCGTCTATTTCGTATTTGACCACGGAAACTCTGTTAATAGTAACGTCTGTCCTCGTGGGGGAATAGCAGGGGGTATCAACGGCATTACCGGTAAACGTTAGAACTGTCTGTGTCGTGGGTGTCGGGTATGGATTGATGCTGTTGCTGACAACGTTGTCGATAGTGTCGGGCCTGCCGTCGCCGTCGGTATCTCGCCATCCAATCTGGCCGTTCGTATACTGACAAACCGCATCCGAGTTGTATTTCATTATACAGTCCACACTGTTTGGATTGTTGCTTTCGCAGTTTCCATTGTAAACATTGAGATACCCAAAGCTTCCAAACCCGCAGCACGAATACCCGGGCTGGCAGTATTCGTCGCCCGCAAGGAATATATGACCCGTCTCGTGCCTTGCAACCAGGTGCATATTATCAATGCTGTATCCGTCGTTGTCATAGTTCATAACAAAATACGGCCCGCCGAGGTTTGCCCACGCGAAGTACATACCGTTTGCGAAAATACCGTCCTCATCGTTCAAACTGTCAACAACAATGACAGCTAAGCACCAGTCCGTGCCAAGAGTCGTCCGAAGGTTATTTATATATGCCCGTGCTCGGTCAAACTGATTGCCGCTGGTATAGCCCATATTCTGGAAGATGTCGCTGACCCACAGGTATTCGTCACCGGTCCCGTTCATCGTGATCGGTTCGTACTTGGTTGGGACGCTGAACCTTTGGTCGTAGTAGAATGTGAGGTTCGCAGTGCTGCCGCCTTTTGTTACCCACCAGTCGAGTCCTTCGACAATCTTGTTAAAGACCGTGGTCTGTCTGGCACTACTCCAGTTCTCGGTGTTCGGGGATGTCTCATTGGATTCCGGCAGAATCACGCCAACCGCAATCTTGCCGACCATAAATTCGCTGGTGCTGTTGTTACCCGGAAGGGCGCTGGGGGCCAGCATAGAAATACCCTGTAGCGCAAATGGCGAGGGTGACAATGGGGGCTCGAAGGCATCTCCAACCAGAGGTCTTGCCCCCGGCGGGATTTTGCGTGGTCCAGCCGCTCGGGAGGCCAATAGATTGTTCCAAACCGCCACACCAGATGCTATGTCCGTCCCCTCGGCTAAGGCGAAAGGCGCCACAGCCGTTTTATGCACCGACGCGACGTTGGAGATTGCCAGGGCAGACTGTTCTGCCCCATTTGGCAATCTTGCAATCACGACTCTGGGCGGAATTACGTGTGCTATGCGGATGCCTTCGTCTTCGAGGGCCGTGATAGTCGCGTGCATATCGTCAAGGTTTTTGCTTTTGAGGATAAGCAACGCCTGCCCGGCCTCGGCGGTGCTGGCAACATCATCCGCGAACACAAATGTGCCGGCTCCTGACTGGAGAATGACAGCAATGCAGATGAAAACAAACACACGCAGCGACATCCCGCTCCTGTGTAATACTGACGATACCATTCTTACTGGCTCCTCCCTTTTGTTGTTTTTGTGAATATCAGGCAGGGCCAAACTGAATACCCGTGCAGGTAATGCCTGAAAATGGCAGGAATCGGCTTTGTGCCTTGATAGACATTCTCCTGCTCCTTAAGCTGATGCGATAAACGGCTTATATTTGTCACTACATCATCTAATCTGTGAGTTTCAATGTAACAGACCTGCTGATAATTGTCAAGAAAATTATAGGACTCAAATGGGATAGCCAGGGAACATCGTATCCACGTGATAAGGACTTGTCTGCCGGAGGAGGATAAGGTTTTCTTGACAATACCCGGCCAGCAGGTATCCTAATCGCGTCAAATAAACAGAGGATAAATGGCAAGAACGCTCACTATGAACAGGATTGCGCCTGCGATTTTGGTTTTGCTGGCCGGTCTGTGTTTGCCCGGCTGCAATCCCGCAAAGACCGACCTCGCCGTCTTCGACTACCGCTTCGAGGCGTCTGATTACAACCAGGCCGGCCTCTTTGCTCAACAGAAAATCAGTAAAGGCAAAACGCCATCCGGCAACGACCTCCTCTGGACACTTCAGCTCGCCGCCGCTGAGAGAACGCAGCTCAACCACCCGCAGGCAATCGCCTCCTTCGATAAAGCCGAAGAGATGCTCAATTACTACGCACCGCAGTCCGAACTCGTCGATGCAGTCGGCTCAACCATCGTCAACGACAACCTCGTCCCCTATAAAGGCCAGGAATACGACGGCATAATGGTCAACACCTACAAAGCCCTCGACTTCCTCGCTGAGAAGAATATGGAGCTTGCCAGAGTCGAGCTTAACCGCGCCTTAGACAGGCAAATGCGAGCCAGGGAGCATTTCAACGAAGAAATAAGAAAACTCGAAGCCAAACTGGAAAAGCAAAAACAGAAAAGCAGCTACGACGTCAATGCCCTCGCCGATGACCCCAACACACTGGCGTGCGTCAATGCCCAATACCCCAACCTTGACCAGTTCAAGCCGTATCCCGACTTCGTCAACCCCTTCACAACGTATCTGGCAGCGGTGTATTTTGCCCTCGTCGGCGAATACCAAAGGGCCGGCTACCTGTTCAAAGAGTCCGCCGGTATGGTCCCCGACAACGACTATATCGCGAGAGACCTGCTCCTGACAGACGACGTTATCGCCGGGAAAGCAAAACTGGAAAATATGGTCTGGGTCATATTCGAAAACGGGCTGGGCCCCGTAAAAGAGGAGGTCCGAATCGACCTGCCCCTGTTCCTCGCAACCAGCCGGGTCCAATACGTCGGTATCGCACTGCCTCGATTGCGGCCCAGGGACGTCGCTTACCCCTGTCTGATTCTCGAAACCGACGCCGGCAGATACCCTACGAAGCAGGTTGCCGATATGGACAGGGTCATCCAGACTGAATTCCAAAAGGATTTCAGGGGTATTCTCGCCAGGGCCATCGCCTCCGCCGTGCTCAAGGCCACTGCCCAGTATGCCGTTCATAACCGCAGCAATAATGACCTCGCGAATAACTTTGCAACCGCGCTGGTGGCCCTTTACAGCGTTGCCACCACCGCCGCCGACGTCCGAATCTGGTCCGCACTGCCGAAAGACTTCCAGGTTGCCAGATGCACCATCCCCCAGGACCGCCGGCTCAAAATCGCTCCCGCCGGCAGCGCACCATTCGAAATAAATATTCCCGCTTGCAGGAATGCAATTGTCTATGTTAAAATTGCCCGCACCGGGGCTTCGCCGGTGTATGAAGTCCTGACGTTTTAGGGGCCGTAGGCCTCGTTTATTGGATGCCTGGAGGTGAAATATGAGATTTACGCTTTACACTTTGCTGTTCATCCTCGCGGTCGGCCTGTGGGGCTGTCAGCAGGAAGACAAAAGAATCAGTATGGCTGAAGACGTCAAAAGCGACAACCTGGCGACCAACATCGTAACCAAGCCCGTGATTCACGCCTTTAGCTGGATTACCGGCGAGGGCGTTGAAATCGACCGCGCCGTCACCTACACCAACAAAGACGGCTTCCTGCAGCTCGAGATAGCCGGCCACAACAGGGCGTTTAACCCAATAAGGTTCGAATACAAAGTCGAGTGGCTCGACAAGGACGGCATTGTAATCGATACCACAACCAGCAAGTGGCTTACCTGGTCGGCGGCGGCAAAAGCCCCGTTTGCCATCAAGGCCGTTGCGCCGAGAACAACCGCAGTTGATTTTCGTATGAACACTCGAAAAATCCCTAACTAACCGGAGACAGGACTATGATTAAAAAAATATTGGCCTTCGTATTATTCGCTTCAACAGTAACTCTTGTCGGCTGTAATCCCCCAACCGAAAATATCGACACCATCAACGACGCCGGCAAGCCCGTTATGCAGCTCGATTACCGCGACTTCGACAGGGCCGCAAGCCAGATGGTGCAGTCGATGATTGCCTCCGGCGCCCTTAAAAAGGAAGGCGGCGGCAGATACGTCGTCGCCACCGGCCATATCGTCAACGACACTATGCAAAGAGTCGATACCGACCAGTTGATGGCCAAAGTCGAGCAGGAGCTTGCCAACAGCGGATTAGTCGTTATGACCTCGGCCGTCGGCGGCGGTACCGCCTCAGGCGACAGTATGCTCTACAAAGTCCGCGACATCAGGGATTCCGACAAAGCTGATGAGTTCAACAAAGATACCCTCCAGGCCAAAGGCCAGCTTATCGCCCCAGAGCTGAGTATGTCCGGAAAAATTATCCAGAGAAACGTCCGCTACGACAACGACAAACAGCAGGTCGAGTATTACTTCCAGCTCCAGTTGACAAACCTTGCCTCGGGCCTGCGATACTGGCAAAACGAAAACATTATCGGTAAACGCGGCAGCAGCAAAACCGTTCCGTGGTGAGTTTCCCGACGGTTTTGTTCGCCGTTTGGAGGTGCTGTAAAATGAAAACCGTTTGCGCACTGTTCGCAATCACGGCCGTCCTCTGCTCCCTTGTATTTGCTGACGATGCAACGCTCCGCCAGGTGCAGGGACAAGGCCCAACCAGAGATGAAGCCATAAAGAACGGCCTCTATCAAGCCGTCGCCCAGGCAAGAGGCGTCAAGGTCGGCTCCGGTGATTACTCCTTCGGCTACCGCTCCGCTTCAGCCGATATAAATAGAGGAGGAACAGGCAAACAGATCGAGTTCGACGCCGTCTCCGTCCAGACCGCCGGCACTCTCAACACCACTGAAATCGCCGGCTTAGTCAAAACATACGAGGTAATCGACGAAAAGAAACTCAGCGACAACACCTGGCAGGTTACCCTCAAGGTCTGGGTCTATGACCACCAGCCCGTCGATAAATCCGCACGCCTCAGGGTCGCCGTGATGCCGATAAGAACCACCGTCGGGTCATATATCTTCGCAGGCCTCGTTATGCCCGCCGATACACTCGCAGACAAACTCTCTCAAAAGCTGACCACCGCGCTGGCCCAGACAAATAAATTCGCCGTTCTCGACAGGGAGCACATCCAGGAATACCTCCACGAGCAGAAAGTGCTCTTCAACACCGCGCCCATCGAAGAGCAGGCCAGAATCGGCGAGGCGCTCGGCGCGGACTATATGCTCGTCGGGACCGTCACCCAGGCCGGCCTGCGCATAAAAAACACCGCCACCGAAGCCATCTCGCACACCTTCAAGGAATATGACGCCGACTTCGCATTCGATTATCGCCTCATCGTCGCACCGTCTCGCCAGGTCAAATTCTCCGACTCGGTCCGCCTGCACCTCGAAACCGACGAAGTCAAAAAGTTAGTCAAAAAGTGGGAACCCTCCGACCTCGACTATGACGAGCTTGCCGATAATCTCATCGCCAAAATCGCGACGGAAGTCGTCAATAAGCTAAGCGACAGGTTGTATCCGCCCCGCATAGCCACAATCGCCCCCGATGGCAACGTTATCATCGACCAGGGCGGCGACCGCCTCCTCACCGGCACTCTCCTCGAGGTCTTCAAACCAGGCCAGCAGATAACCGATTCCGACACTAAGGAATCTCTCGGCTCAGCCGAAATCCTGATTGCCACTATTAGAATCGATAAGGTCGCCCCAAATATGTCATACGCCTCCGTCGTCTCAGGCGACGCATCGAAACTTTCGCAGGGCCTTGTCTGCCGCATAAAGGCGCTCCCGCCGCAGGAACCCGAGGGCGCAAAAAGTAAGGAGCAGCGAACCACGCAGGGCGGCGTAAAACTCCCCTTCGATTAGTCGTCTCGCAAGTCCCGAACCTCTTTCTTTATCCGCCCGGTTCT
>Ga0315284_10003890_pt1 | contig 21197 bp, 14 predicted proteins | sample YL17G09_16_MG_FD_203696 | JGI IMG/M metagenome (GOLD analysis project Ga0315284, IMG submission 203696) | Sediment microbial communities from Yellowstone Lake, YNP, Wyoming, USA - YL17G09_16 | ecosystem: Environmental > Aquatic > Freshwater > Lake > Sediment | place: USA: Wyoming | collected...
CAACATAGCTTAATTGCCGCTGCACTTTTGGGATAGGAGCCGCATTTCGTGAACAACTCGCTGCAAGTCTCAGACGGCAAGCAGTGCCACAGGGGCGGGGCGTTCCCGCTGACCCGCCGGCTGCGCGCACATCACGACTTTCGGCGGGTAGCCTGGGGTTGAACTCCACGGGCACCCTTCAGGGTCTCCGCCACTTCTCCGGTAAGCCGACGGTACGGACAGGTAGAGCCGTTGAGCTGTTTTTCTTGTCTCGGAGAATTCGATTTGCGCTAGGTATATCTGAAACGCTGACGAGCTGAAATGTCGCTACAAGTGATCGTCCGGAGGGCGGCTGAGGGCGCCGTGAGAGGTGCATGGACTGAAACGCAGGACTGACGAGCATTTCCAGGTTCAGGGGTTCTTCGTGTAGATGCGGCACCCGCCCGTAGTGTCTATGCCGGCGTCGGCTCGCATGATGACACCCAGCAGGAAGAGCTTGGGGATCTCTTGGTATTCCTCGATGAGGACGAACTTGTTCGATCGGCAGTGTGCGCGGCAGAGCGTCAGGATTTCTTCGTTGCTCGTTCCCGGTCGAAGTTCGATGGGGCGTACTTCTTGGAGGCCGTAGAACGGAATTGGGTGGTTTGGCATTTGCGGGAGTTCGTACTGCGGCATTCGTCCGTCGTCGAACGCGTAGATTTCCGCATATTCGTTCGTTCCGAACTCTCGTGCTGCAGCGCCCAGGTCGAGAAAGAATTTGAATGCTTGTTTCTTGATGCTGTGGCTGGGAAGGACGAACACAGTGATCGTGGGACGGTGGACGGGCGGAGTGTTCTTGAGGTAGTCCTCCAGGAATGCCTTGAAGGCGTTCAGACTCGTGGTCTTGGCGTTGAAGATGGCGACCTGGTGTTCCTTGTGGATGCCGAGCGTTCGGAGTTGGTCTGCCATGAACGCGTCCGTGCAGAGCACGTCCATGTAGGGGAGGTAGGTGCTAAGGATCTCGACGTCAGTGGCATCGCTGGCCTTTATCTGGCGCGTGGGGTATTTGGTGAGAATGGCAGCGTAGAGTCGAGCGCCGATGCCGATGACGGGAATGGTCCTGAAGTCGCTGCTGTTCGCGAACGCGAGAAGTTCCTCCCTGGGATGTTTGCAGAGGTGTGCGAACTCTTGGAGGGCGTTCTTGAGGAAGAGGTCTCGTCGCCAGTTGTACTCGTTCTCGACTTGCGCTTCGTACGTGGTCCGTTTTTGCAGGAGTCCTTGCCGGAGTGCTTCTTGTGCTTGGGCGATACTGGTCCTGTCGGTCTTGTAGTCCCGACGCTCGAGGTGCATGTCGACGGTGATGTTGAACCGTTGGACTCGTTGGTCGGGGTGGTCCCGGAATGCGGTCTCGATACTGAGCGCGTCCGTGCCGTTGTCGCCGAGGAACCGTTGAAGGGCCGCTGCGACTTGGGCGTTACTGACCTCGTCGGGGCGGTTGAGTTCTACCTGTCCCAGGTAGTTCTGGTACGAGACGATGCGCTCCTTTAGCTGTGGCAACAGGCTGGTTTCAACGTCGTGAAACCATGATTGTGGCACCACGAGTTTTTCCTCAATGAACCCGGTGTGCAGGAGTTCGTACACTTCCTTGAATTCTCGTTTGACACGCTCGTTGACCTTGGCTTTTGCCATCTCGCTGATGAAATTCTGGTCAAGGTAGACGAGCAGCTTCTTCGTTCGCTTCGGCATAATCGGAGCATAGCATCCCTCCTGATCCCTCTCATAGCGATCCCGATGGCAACGACCGCGGACGCCGATTGGCCAGACGCAGATTGGGTGCGCGACATGAAGGTGACCGGGTGCTCACATCAGCCGGAAATTGAGGAAACCGGAGCGCAGTGAGCACCGACCAACTGCGAGCGATGGCAGGCCGCTAAAGCGCGCAGGGACAATGAGTTAGTCGCCGGACTGATTGCCCACCGGAAATGGGGACGGCCTCAACTGCGTGGTTCTTCCTTGGCGGGGATAGTCGCCGCAAACTTCGAGACACTTGCTTTGGCAGCGATGGCCGGCTTACTTGGCGGCTTATCGAGAGCTGACAAGCCCATCGAGAATTAGGCGCGGCGGGACTCGCGTGCCAAGCCCTCGTGCACGAGCATCTTCATCAGCGTCTGGTAGCCGATGCCCTTATGTTCCGCGATCTTGCGGGCCTGTGCAAGGTCGGCTGCCGGCAGGCGGATCGCGATCTGCACGCTGCTCTTCTCGTTCAGCTTCCGAACCAGATTCGATCCCTTGGTTTCGATGCCTCTCGATTTGGCCTCCGCGGATTTTTGCTTCACGTACGCGCGCCCGGCCCGGCTGGCCCACCAATTGGCCTCCTCGCTCTCGTTCTTGAACTTCGGCACCTCGTGGGTTTTCTTGTTCATTGGATTCACTGTCCCTTCGTTCGTCTCTGGAGATAATCCCGCTTCTGGCCGGCATCCAGGTCGTAAGCTGTTACCACTCGGATGCTGTTGCCACGCTCCGTCACGATCACGGCAAGCAGACGGCCCGCGTTGGTTTCGCCGTAATACACAAAGCGAGGCTCCCCCTGAACGTCCTGTTCATAGACGGGAATCGGATCGTTAAGGAGCGCCTCTTCTGCCTCCTCCCGCTCGATCCGGTGTGCCCGAATCTTACGCAGGTTGTTCCAGTCCCACTCGAACATGAACTCCTATTGTATATGCAGTGCATATGCTTAAAGAAACAGAAAAAAAGCTCAACGGCCCTATAACGCGCTGTTCGGAAACTGGCCGACGGACGCGGACGCGGATTGGCCAGACGCGGATTGGGTGCGCGACATGAAGGTGACCGGATGCTCACATCAGCCGGAAATTGAGGAAACCTGCGCGTAGTGAGCACCGGCCAACTGCCGGCGATGGCAGCCCGCTAAGGCGCACAGGGACAGCGAGTTAGCCGCCGGACTGATTGCCCGCCGCGCCGGCACGTGGCTCACAGCCGAAAACCTGAAAAATCGCGTCCGAACTTTATTTGGTTTGTTTTCAACCGCGAGCGAGCCGGAAGGGCCGAAAAACTTGACAGCGTATGCTATACTGATATTATAGGACCAGAATGATGATTCCAGGGATTGTCCGGCTCCCGCCATTATATAACCATTAAACTAATGGCGACGGTGATGTAACTATAACAAAATAAACGAAGTAGAAATGGATGCAACCGTCCTATAATCCAGTAAACCAGCCAGTTAAACAGCCGAAAACAGGCGGCCGGCGCCCAAATGCGCGGGGCCAAGGGGCAGCTCTTGGTGGAGCAAAGCCCGCGGAGCGGGCGGCAGTTTGCTAGCCCAGTCGCCGCGGCGACCAAGCTGTGGGTGGCAAAAGAGGGGAGAACAAGCCCGCGAAGCGGGCGACAGAAAACGCCGCGAGATTCCTGTCGCCCGCTTCGCGGGCTTGTTCCGCCTGCTGCGGACCTTTCCCACGGCTGACGCCGTGGGCTTTCTTCTTTCGCCCGCTTCGCGGGCTCCAGGGCCTTGATTCCCCTCCCCGGGCTTGCGCCCGGGGCTACTACATGCCGCCCGCTCCGCGAGCTCCAGTGGGCCCCCGAAAAGCCCACGCCGCCAAGGCCTTTTACACTTTCGAGAGAGGAGCCAAAAACTGAGGGCGGGCTTTAAAGGCCCGCCCTCGGTGTTCCCGTCGTGGGTTTACTTGAAGGTGGCGACCACGCAGGTCCAGTTGGCGGTGGCGCTCAGGATGAACGCGCCCGAGAACGCCGCGGTCGAGGTAGCGATGCGGTCCTCGGTGGCGGCCCGGGAGCCGTACTGCACGGTGTTCTGCAACTCCATTTGATAGCCGGAGCCGCCGGACACGCCAGCCCCGGAGGAGCTGGGCAGGCCGAGACCGGCGAACACCAGCTCGTTGGCTGAAGTCGTGGCCGCGGTCAGGCCGCTGCTGGGCGCGTTGCTGCTGCCCTGGGCGTGCGCCGTCCGATCCAGCGCGGTCACGCCGCTGTATTCGTAGATCGCCAGCCAGGGATGGTTGTTGGTGGAAGAGAACCGCGCGGTCACGGTGTTGTTCCCGCCCGTGATGTTCCTGGCGTAGAAGATGTGGGTTTGGTGGCCGTCGGTGCTCTGAACCTGCGACACCGCATCCACGTAAGTGTTCCCAACGGTGTCGGTGACCGTGACAGTCTGCGAGGTCGAGGACATGCGCACGAAGGCGATGATGAGGTTGCCGGCGGTGTTGGCGGCGGCGAACGTCTGCGCCACGGAGGCCACGCCGGTGCCTTCAATCGCCCGCGACTGGACCAGCTTGATCGGCGGCGCGCTCGGGGGCGCGTTGATGGTGATGCTGAAGGCCTGGCTCGCGGTCTGGGAGTTGGCGTCGCGCACCTGCGCCGTGAAGCTCGCCGTCCCGGCCGCGGTGGGCGTGCCGGAGATGACGCCGGTGTTGGAAGCCAGCGACAGGCCCGCCGGCAGGCTGCCGGAAACCACCGACCAAGTGTAGGGCGTGATGCCGCCGGTGGCCGTCAGCGTCGCGCTGTAGGAAGCGCCGGCGGTGCCGCTCGCCAGCGAGCCGGTGGAAATGACCGGCGGGGGCGCCGGTGGGGTGCTGTCAACCGCTTTGAAGGTGGCGACGGCTGCTGTCCAGCTCGCCGACGCGCTCAGCGTGAACGTGCCGGAGTATGAGCTCGTGGCCGAGGTGGTCTGCCCTTCATTGGCTCCGGGCGAGGTTGCGCCGGAGCAGTTGTGCTGGAGCACGGTGTAGCCGCTGCCGGCCGTTAATTGCGCCGTCCAACTGGCCGGCAGGCCCGTCCCGGCAAACACCAACTGGTTGGCCGTGGCCGTGGTCGCGGTGGGCCCGCTGTTCACGCTGGCGCCGCTGCCCTGGGTGGAGGCCGTCTTGTCCAGCGGGCTGGTCGTGCTCAGTCCTCGATACTCATAGACAGCGAGCCAGGGGTGGCTGTTCGTTCCCGAGAAAGCCGCCGTCACCGTGTTGGCGCCGCCCCGGATGTTCGCGGCATAGAAAACATGGATCTGGTGGCCGTCGGTGGTGTGGGTCTGCGAGACTGCCTTGGCGTACGCGTTCCCCAGGCTGTCGGAAAGGGTGACGGTCTGGGAGGTGCTGGACATGCGCACGAAGGCAATGATCAGGTTCCCGGCAGTGTTGCCGTTGGGGAAGGCCTTGGCGACCGACGCCACTCCGGTCCCCTGCACGGAGGTGGCCTGCACCAGGGCGATAGCGGGGGGCGTTGTGCCGCCGCCTCCGCCGCTGGTTTGGACCACCGCGGTCTGCGCCGAGGTGGCCGCAGCCGAGCCCGCGCTGTTCATCGCCGTCACCGCAACGCGGATCGCGGAGCCCACATCGGCCGACTGCAGCAGGCAGGTCTGGCTGTTGGCGCCGGAAATGGCCGCGCAACTGCCGCCCGTGCTGTTGCAGCGCTGCCATTGGTAGGCATAGGAGGTGGGGCTGCCCGACCACGAGCCGGTCGAGCCGGTCAGCGTCTGGCCCTGTTGTGCGGTTCCGGAGATCGCCGGCAGAGCGGTATTCACGAGCGCGGTCGGGGCCGCCTGCACCACCGCCGTGGTCACCGAGGTGGCGGTCGCCGACCCTCCACTGTTGCCGGCGGTTACCGCCACGCGGACGGTTGAGCCGACATCGGCGGATTGCAGCGTGTAGCTGGTGGCGGTGGCGCCGGCGACGGCCGCGCAACTGCCGCCCGTGCTGTCGCAGCGCTGCCACTGATAGGCATACGAGGTGGGGTTGTTCGACCAGGCGCCGCTGGATGCGCTGAGCGTACTGCCCTGCTGGGCCGTGCCGGAAATCGCCGGCGGCGTGGTGTTGACCGGCGGGGACGGGTTGCCGCCGCCCATCACCCCCAGCGGGACCGTCGTCCCGGTCAGGATCATGTAGGTGTCGGCGTAGGTCTGCGGGGCCCCCGAGATCGACTGCAGGTCCATGTTGCTGGCGAACACCAGGCGGCTGCTGTCGCGGCTGGCCGAGAGCTTGGGCATGTAGATGTAGCTGTCGAAGGGGCGGCTGCGGTGATGCGCCAGGCGCCGCACTTCGCTGCCGTCCAGCTTGATCTGAATCAGCTCGTTGGTGTAGGCGGACCAACCCGACGTGCCGGGGGTGGGATTGCTCGGCGCGTAGGTCTCGACGAAGGCCCAGGTGTTGTCGGCGGCGGAAATGTGAACCGCCAGGCTCCAGTCCAGCGACAGCAGGCAGGTCTGCCGGCCGTCCGACAGCCGGATCTTCACGATGGCGTTTTGGCCGCAGGCCGGCGCCGGGTCATTGGAGTTGGTCCAGATCAGCACCGGGTCGCCGTTCACGTCCTGCGACATGTGCATGTGGCCGCCGGCGTGGGCCACCTGCCGCAGGAAGTTCATGTTCTGATCGAACAGCTCGATGCCGGTGTAGCGGCCGGTCCCGCTGCTCAGCCAGGTGATGGTCACGCTGTTGTCGGCGGCGATGTACACGCTGTCGAAGCCGCGCCCGCCGGTATCGAACGCCGGCCCCTTGGTGTCCGAGCTGATGGTGTAAACAAAAACGTAGCGGCTGTTGCCGGCCAGCACGAAATGGTCGCCGTCGTAGGAAATATCCATCTCCCCGTTGCCCTGGATCGACGAATACTCGCTGAAGGTATGCACCACCGATATGGCGCCCGTGGCCACGTTGTAGGTCTTCAACTGGTTGCCGCGGTGGTAGTACAGAATGTTGGGATCTTTGCGCGACCAGCGCGGCTCGGTGCTGGAATTGACTTCGAACGGCACGGTGCTGATGAAGCCACCCTGGCCGTTGTACAGCCCGTAATAGCTCTGGTGCAGCAGGATCATCCTGCTGTTGTCGATGTTGAGGGGTGAAGCGGTCGAGTACTCGGGCTCAATCCACTGCAGGTTTCCGCCCCCGTCCTGGTTGGGCGTGTTGAGCGCGTTCGTGATCCTCTGGATGTTGGAGCCGAATACCGGGTCGGTATAGCTGCTGCCGGCCGCCGGCGGCGTGAAGCTGTTGTAGTTCGGCGGATTGTGGATGGCGGTATCGGTCAGGTAAGCGGTCACGGTGGCCGCGGAAACCAGCAATAGTGTGATGGCCAACGCCGTGACGGGCCACGATTTGAACCTCATTGGTCTCCCCCTTTGGTGGTCGAGTGATTCTCCGGTCCCGCAAGACAAGCCGCGCCCGGGAACACCTACAACGTCAGCGCCGCCGCCCGTTGCACGGCTCCGCCGGGACCGTCCTAATGGGTCGTTGTTAAAGTCGGTGCGGCCCCCAAACCCTTACCGCACCGATCCTGCCGCTCGCGGAGCCCCCGGTTTCCCGTCTGTTCCGCCAGCCGCGCGACGATGTCGGGCAGCCGTCTCACGATGGCTTCCTCGGCCACATGGGCGTCGGCGCCATATCGCGGGCCGCCCCGCACCTCGTCCGAGCGGATGAGGATGAGCTTCGAACCGGGGCTGCTTCGTTTCACCGCCGCTATCGTCTCCCGAGCCTCCTTCCCCAGCAGCCTTTGATGGAGAACGATCATGTCCGGAGACAGAAGGCCCGCCTGGCGCTTGATTCTATCGATGTCACGCGGGCGGCCCACAATATGGATCTCCGGGTACTTGCGGAACAGGTGCTCCAGCACTCGCATCAGCGGCTGCGGCGTTACTCCGACAACCACTGTCACCTTCCGCAAGCCTCCTCCTCAACCGCGGTGGATCAACCCTCAACAGCAGGTTCCACCAGTTTTGTACGGCGGCATTGTTCTCCCCGCGGCCCGGCGCGGCAATAGGGCATGTGCCTTAGTCGCCGGCCTTACTTGCCTTAGCAGGGTTTAGCGTGATTCGTGCGGTTTTTCGGGGTCCGGCTTGGGATTTCGGATTTCGAGCGCATGCGTCCGCAATCCGCAATGCCTGATTTGGCCGATTGCCGTTTTGCCGCCGGCTGCGCTATCCTCGTTACTGAGGCAGGCGGGCGCCACAGTCACGATGCCGCTGCAAAGGAGGGTTTTGCCGATGAAGGGCAATCCGAAAGTCCTGGACGCGCTCCAGGAGGTGCTCAAAGCGGAATTGACGGCCATCAATCAGTATTTCGTCCACGCCGAAATGTGCGAGAACTGGGGCTACAAGCGGCTGGCGGGATTGATCAAGAAGGAATCGATCGATGAAATGAAGCACGCCGAGAAGCTGATCGAGCACATCCTGTTCCTCGACGGCACCCCCGACGTGTCGGATTATTTCAAGATCAACATCGGCCCCACGGTCCCCAAGCAACTGGAGAACGATCTGGAGGTCGAGTGCGCCGCCGTGGAGCGCCTGAACCGGCACATCAAGACCTGCGGCGAGACCGGCGACGCCGGCTCCCGCGAATTGCTCGAAGACATCCTGACCGACGAGGAAGAGCACATCGACTGGCTGGAAGCCCAGCTTCACGCCCTCGGCGAGATGGGCATTGAGAATTACCTGGCCGAGCAAATGAAGGATTGACCAGAAGTTCTCAGTTGTCAGTTCCCGGCCGGGCGGCAAACTGAAGACTGAGAACTGACAACTGAAAACTGAGAACGCCAGAACGGACCAACGTTCATGCCTGCCCTGCCTTCCTACGAAGAACTGGCGGCGATGATCGACCACTCGCTGCTGCGCCCGGAGCTGACCGAGGCGCAGGTGGAGGAGGGGTGCGACCTGGCCATGCGCTACCTGGTGGCGACGGTATGCGTGCGCCCCGCGGATCTCCCCCTGGCGGCCGCCCGGCTGGCCGGCTCCCCGGTGCGTCCCACCACGGTGATCGGGTTTCCCCACGGCGGCCAGACCACCGAGGCCAAGTTGTTCGAGGCCCGCCAGGCGCTGGAAGCGGGCGCCGCCGAGCTGGACATGGTGCTGAACATCGGCAAGCTGCTCTCCCGCCGCTTCGACTACGTGGAAGGCGAGATCCGCAGCATCAGAGAAACCGCCCATGCGGCGGGCGCGCTCCTGAAAGTCATCTTCGAGAATGCCTATCTGACCGACGAGCTGAAAATCGAGGCGTGCGCGATCAGCACCCGGGCGGCGGTGGATTTCGTGAAGACCTCCACGGGGTTCGCGCCGGGCGGGGCCACCGACCACGACCTGCGCCTGATGCGCCGCCATTGTCCCCCATCCATCCAAATCAAAGCGGCCGGCGGCGTCCGAACACTGGACCGGGCGCTGGAGGTGCGCGCGCTGGGCTGCTCGCGCTTCGGCGCCACGGCCACGGCCGCGATTCTCGACGAGCTGACGGCCCGCCTGGAAAAAACCAGCCGTTGAGTTTTTCCGCGCAACGGCGACTCCGGAGCCAGCGTCTAAAGTCAAGTTGAGCGGGCGGTCTGCCGGCCCTCTTCAACGGAAGGGAAGCTATTCCGCGGAGCGCTTCGTCAATACCAAAAATGGGTTGAGCCGCCTTCGCCGAGACAACTGGGTGCCCTATGGAAGTCGATTTGACTGGAGAATTCCGAAAAGCGTTAATCAGGTTGCGGAGCCGACTGAACGAGCCGGCCACATCCATCCGCCCCATGCCCGCGTCCCGCCGCCGGGCCATAACGGGGCAGATCGAGTCGGCCTTCCAACGCCTCGATGAGGGCACCTACGGCATCTGCCGGAATTGCCTGCTGATCATGCCGCGCGGCCAGTTGCTGATGCAGCCCTACGCGGAAGTGTGCACGGATTGCCGGTCCCGCAAGGCCGCCTGACGGCCGGCGACGCCGGGGAATGCGCCGAGACACGCAGAGGTTCGGCCTTCTCCGCGTTTTCTCGGCGTGCTCTGCGCCTCCGCGTTGAATTTTCGCCCGAAAACCCGCGCGTCATCGGGTACAATCGCGCGCGGGATGCACAACACCGCAGTGGTTTCCGAGGTGGGGGAGCGGGCGCGGCGGCGGATCGCGCGCCGCATCGTCCCCTTCCTGTTCATCTGCTACGTCATCGCCTACCTGGACCGCGTCAACGTCGGCTACGCGGCGCTGGAGATGAAGAACGCCCTGGGCTTCAGCGACGACGTCTTCGGCCGCGGCGCCGGCATCTTCTTCATCGGCTACTTCCTGCTGGAGATTCCCGGCGCGCTGCTGGTCGAGCGCTGGAGCGCGCGCCGCTGGTTCGCCCGCATCATGATTTCCTGGGGGCTGATCACGGTCCTCACCGCCTTCATCCGAGGCAAATGGGACTTCTACGGGGCGCGGGTCCTGCTGGGCGCCGCGGAGGCCGGCTTCTTTCCGGGCATCATCGTGTACCTGACGCACTGGTTCCGCTACGAAGACCGCGCCAAGGCCGTGGCCGGCTTCATGACCGCCATCGCCCTGTCCAACGTGTTCGGCTCGCCGCTGGCCGGCTGGCTGCTGGGCGTGAACTGGTTCGGGATTGAGGGCTGGCGCTGGCTGTTCATCGTGGAGGGAATCCCGGCCGTGGTGCTGGGCGTGGTTACACTCGCCTACCTCACCGACTGGCCCCACCAGGCGCGCTGGCTGCCCGAGGACGAACGGCGGTGGATCATCGAGGAACTGGAGCGCGAGAAGCAGGCCAAGAAGGCGGTCAGGAATTACACGGTCTGGCAGGCGTTCCGGAAGCGGGATGTGATCCTGCTGGCGCTCCTCTACTTCCTGGCCGTGGCCGGCCACTATGGTTTCATTCTCTGGCAGCCCACCATCTTGAAGCGGGCCTCCGGATTGCCGAACTTCACCATCACCATCCTGGCTTCGCTGCCGTTCCTGGCCGGCGCCGTGGCCATGGTGCTGAACGGCTGGCATTCGGACAAGACCGGGGAGCGCCGCTGGCACGCGGCCCTGCCGCTATTCATCTGCGCGGCGGCCTTTCTGGCCAACCTGGGTACCGGCTCGCATTTGTGGATGACGGTGGCGCTGTTCATGCTGGTGGGGGCCGCCCTGCACGCCTACCTGCCCTGCTTCTGGGCCCTGCCGACCATCACCCTCAGCGAGTCGGCGGCGGCCGCTTCCATCGGCCTGATCAACTCCGTGGGAAACCTGGGCGGGTTCGCCGGACCGTTTATCGTCGGGTACCTGAGCAGCCGCACCCACTCTTTCAACGGCGGACTCTTCTGCCTGCTGAGCGCGCTGTTTTTGGCCGGGGTACTGGTGCTGCTGCTGCGTGTGCATCGCCGCCCGGCGGTGCTGTAAGCAGAGGGCGGAAGGCAGAAAACAGTAGGCAGAAGGCAGTAGGCGGAAGGCGGAGGGCAGAAGGCGGCACACACCTGGTCTTGCTGCCTTCCGCCTTCTGCTTTCGCCCCCGGCGAGCAATCCAGGCGACAGTGCGCTAGCTTTCGGGGCGGCCGGCTGCCTGCAGTTGGTCCAGCAACGAATTGATCGAATTGATCTTTTCGCCGACGGTCTTCAGGTATCGCACGCGCGTATCTTGGCCGTGAGCGTGCGCCATGAGCAGAGCGGACGATTGCACTATTCCCAGTTCGTCGCGGATCTTCTTGATTATTTCTCCCGGTGTGGCCATGTTCACCTCGGTGCCTGGGCGGCTTGTAGAATAGCACGGCGTCTGTCACCCGACACCTGGCACCTGACAAAAGCCCGAAACCAAGCCGATGAACGCGGGTTTAGAAGGCGGGGGAGTGTCCTACCCATGCGGCGAAACTTGTTGTGTGCCCTGACTTTGTTCTGTCTGGGGGCGGCGCCGTCGCCGGCTGAGCCGCCCACGCTCACCGCTGCGGGCATCGTTCATGCCGCGAGCTTTGTTCCAGTAGCCGGGAGATTGCCGCAAGGGGGCATCGTGTCGCTGTTTGGCACGAACCTGGCCAAGAGCACCGCCACGGCCGGCTCGGTGCCTCTGCCTATCGTGCTGCCTGCCGCGCAGGGCCAGGGGACGCGGGTGATGATCGGCAACATCCCCGCCCCGCTGTTCTACGTCTCGCCCAACCAGATCAACCTGCAGGTGCCGCTGGAGTTGGCCGGCGGCTCGACCGTCAACGTCCAGGTGGCAACGCCGGAGGGAACCAGTGCGCCTGTCCCGGTCACCATCACCACGCACGTTCCGGGCATTTTCAGCCTGAAGGGCGGTTACGGCGCCGCGGTGGCATTGCTGGGGAGCAACCTGATCACGGCGGCGGCGCCGGCCAAGGCGGGCGACACCATCGTGATTTATGGCACGGGCTTCGGCCCCGGACAGCAGAACCCGCCGGCGGGCCAGCAGGGAAGCCCGGCATCCGGCGACGCGCCCAGCGCCGCAGCCCCGGTCGCCATCCCCGTGCAGGTGACGATTGGCGGCAAGCGGGCGCGCGTGGTCTATTCAGGCTTCACGCCCGGCTCCGTGGGCCTCTACCAGCTTAATGTGGTCCTGCCCGAGGGCTTCCTGTTGGGGGACCCGTTGGTGGTGGCGCAGGGAGGAGTGCCGCTTGGCGCCCAGCCGGTCGCCGGCCCCCGGCCCGGCCAGCCCGTTGTACAACCCGCAGCCGCGGCCCTGGTCGCCGCCAACGATACGATCATCGGCGAAATCCCGCCCGGCGGAAACGTGAAACTGTTGCCGCTGCCGCAAGGCGTGCAGGCTTTGGGCGATCCGCAACTGCAGACCGGCGACCTGTTCCTTGCCTGGGACGCCTCGCCGTGCGCCACCAGCTTTTATGCTTACCAGTATCACGATCGGCAAACATTTACCCGGCTGGCCGCGCCCGACGGCGTGCCCTGCCTGGCCCGGCGGCTTCAACCGGTTTCCATAACCACCGGAACCGCCGGCGCGCGGATGATGGCGGCCGGCCTGGAAGGGCAGCCGCCCAGCCTGGGCGCCTCCCTGGTGCTGTTCAATCTCGCCGACGGGACGGCGGAGACGCGCACGCCGCCCGCCGGCCTCAGCGCCAGGCGGTTCGATGCCAACTCCCTGGCAGTGGTGGGCGGCAGCCAGGCGGTGGCGTTCGGTCGTAACAGCGATGGCAGCGGCGGCGCCGGCCTGCTGCTCCACGACCTGCAGAAGAACGCCTTCACCGCCGCGCCTCAGCCTGACGGCATCCCGTTCTATGGCGGTACGGTAAATATTCAGCCGGCCACCGCCGCCACCCCTTACCCCACCATCGTGGTCGGCGGCGGGGCGTCGGCGAACGGCCCCTGGGACAAGCTGGTGGCCGTTCGCCTGAAGCCGGAGGGTCCGGAGGTCGAGGTCATGGCGCAGGCGGCCGGCGGCGGCGGAGCCGCCGCGCCGGGTGGACGCACCGTGCCTGTCCCGGGCCAGCCGCTCCGCCTGACGCTATCGAACGACGGCGGCGGTTACAGCGTGCGCGTCGCCAACACCCAGACCGGCGCCACCGACGTCATCCCGATGCCGCCCGCTTTCATCCCCGCGGTCTCGATTGCCGGGCAGAACCAGCAAATCCCCGAGGTGATCCTGGTCGAACAGAAAAATCTGCTGTACGCGCTGGCCGCCAAGACCGCCGGCTCCCGCGTGGTCAATTCGGTTTTTCTGGTCAATTACCAGACCCGCACCGTGACCGAGAAGGCGCTGCCGCCGAACGTGCGCGACCTGAGCCAGATCGCCGAGCTGAGCGCAGATTACGCCGGGACGCTGATTGGACTGGCCAACTCGGATGACAAGGGCGGGGCGGCCGGCCTGCTGATGTGGGACCCGGGCAGCGGCTCGAACGGCACGCTGTTTGCCCTGCCTTCCGGTGTCGCTGCCATCGGCGGCGGCGAAGCGGGCAAGGCCGCGCTGCTTGGCCCCGCCGGCCGCTCCTACATGGTGCTGGAGAAGCGCAGCGTGGCGGTCGCGCCGGGCAGCCTGCGCGATCCCTCCGTGGCCGATGGCGGCATGGTGGTCTTCGACCTGAAAACCGGCGCCGCGCGCCGCCTGCAGTTGCCCGATAGTACCGCGCGCCTGTCCGAGATCGGCGGCCTGATCTACAAGCCCCAGACCAACAAGGTGTTTGCCCTGGGGGAAAGCTTCGGCCAGGAGAACGCCAATCAGCTCGTCTGGTTCGACCCGGCGTCCGGCGCAACGGCGTCTTCCGGCCTCATCGGGATCGGCCAGAACCCGATCGTCCGCAGCCTGATCTACGATCCGGAAACCGGGATGGCCATTCTCGCCGCCCGCAACGGCTACATCGCCATCCAGTTGCCGTAGACGATTCGAGCGTCCTCACCTGTTAAAGAGTGTGGAATGCGGAGTTGGGAATGCGGAGTGCGGAATGTTCTACATTCCGCATTCCGCACTCCGTCGTCCCTACGGGACTTGCGCCATGCCACCCGCAACCGGCTAGAAGTAGAACTTCAGCGCGAACTGGATGTTGCGCGGAAGCGTGGTTTGCGAGGTGATCTGGCCGAAGGTCGCCAGGGAGGCGAGGTTGCGTCCCGGCGGCCCGAAGCTGGCGTGGTTGAACACGTTGAACATCTCGGTGCGGAAATCGAGGTACTTCTTCTCGGTCACGTTGAACTTCTTCCCGATGGAGAAGTCGGCGTTGAAGAAGGAGGGAGCGCGCTCGGTGCCCACGCCAGCGTTGCCGAAGGCGCCGATGGCCGGGTCGCCGTAGGCGCACTTGCCGTCGTCCACGCCGGCCGCGCAGAAGGTGTTGCCCGTGCCGAACCAGTTGTCGATCGACTGGCTGGCATAAGTCAGCGCGCGGTAGTGGTTGCCGCGAACGGTGCCGGCGCGAACCGACTGTTGCGTCTGGTCTCGGCCCTGGATGGTAACCGGGAAGCCGGAGTGCGCCATCAGCAGGTAGTTGGTGCTCCAGCCGCCGATCACCATGTCGGCCCATTTGGGAACGCTCTTGCCGATGGCGCGGTTCTTGCCCACCGGCACTTCCCAGGTGGCGCCGAAGGTCACGTTGTGGGGGGCGTCGAAGAAGGCCGGCCCATAATCGACGCGCCGGTTATAGGCGTTCTGCCAATAGGCGCCCTCGCCGGCGATGAAACCGCCGCCTCCGTAAAAGCCGCGGTTGTCGGTCATGGTCTTGCTGAGGGTGTACGACCCGATGAAATCGAAGCCGTGCGCCATGCGCTTGCGCCCGCTCAACTGCAGCGAGTTGTAGCGCATGATGGCATCCCCGGCGGTGGTGCTGATGTTGGTGATGAGCGGGGCGGCGGCGATCAGCCGGTAGCGCTGCGCCAGCGGCCGCCAGGTGCTGACCGGGCCGGGATCGGGCAGCGGCTGGTTGGCCTCGCGCGGCACCACCAGGTGCGTCCCTTTTTGCCCGGCGTATGCCGCCGTCACCGAGGTGGTGTTGTTCAGCTTGTACTCCAGGCTCAGGTTCCACTGCTGATCGAACTGGGGCCGCAGGTGCGGGTCCCAGGCCCGCACTTGCCCGGAGGGAATCAGCCCCGGCTTGACGTCCGTGAAACCGGTGCGGATGTCGCCCGGCGCCGTCAGGTCGTAGGTGATGTTGGATTCGAAGAAGAACGGCGGGTTCAGCGGCAGGCGCAGGTTGGCGCCCGTTCCCTCCATGAAGCTGATGATGCCGTAGCCGCCGCGCACCACCAGGCGGTTGTGGAGCATGGCCGGCGTCCAGGCCAAGCCCAGCCGCGGCATGAACTGCTTGTGGTAGGCGTCGTACACCGCGCGGCTGTTGCCGTCCTTGCCCGCGAACAGTTGCCTGCCGGTGGCCAGGTCGAAATTCGACTGCCGGTCGGCCACTTCGTAAACGGGTTGCGTGTACTCCCAGCGCAGGCCGAGGTTCACCGTGAAGTTCTGCCGCACCTTCCAGTCGTCCTGGAAGAAGATGCCGGCGCGGGTGTGGCGATGGCCCCACTTGCCGGCCACGCTGCCGCGGCCTTTCGTGGAAAGCTGATTGAGCAGGAAGTCGGCGAAGGCCGAGCCGGTGTATTTGCCGTCGTAGGTGAACAGGCCGAGGGCGCCGTTGTTGCCGGCATAGTAGCGGTTCTGGTGGAAGCGGATGGCCTGCGCCCCCATCTTCAGCAAATGCCGGCCGTGGGCCCAGGTCAGGTTGTTGCCCAACTGGTACTTGTTGTCGACGGTTTCGCCGATGGCCGCGCCGCTGCCGACGCTGGTCATGCCGTCGCCCAGCGCCACCGAGCTGGCGCCCGCGATGGGCTGCCCGCCGGGGATGCCCAGCTTGGCGTTCCCGTCCGGCCCCAGCAGCCCGGTGGGATCGACGACCAGGTCGCCGATCACGATGCGGCTGTAACCGGCGCGCAGTTCGTTCACGATGGTCGGCGAGAAGGTGCGCGTCCAGGTGGCCACGCTGGTGGTGGTCGGGCCGTTGGTCAGCGCGGCCATCTGGATAGGAAGCGCGGTGGCGCTGCCGCCGCCGTTGTAGCGGCTGATCGAGAAGCGGGCGGAGAGGTTGTCGTTGGGCCTCAGCCGCACGTCCACCTTGGCGTCGGCCTGGTCGTTATTGGTGGCGTTGGCGCTGCGCCCGATGTAGTTGTTGGTCACCCCGATGGCGCCGCTGCCCGTCGCGTTCGGCAGCGGGTAGAGCTTGGTATCGGCGAATAGCGCCTTGGCCACGGAGTTGACGATGCGCGCCTGCGGGATCACGTTGTTGGCGAACTGCTGGCCCGTCAAGGGGTCCCGGATCCGCGCCGCGAAGCGCGCGAGGTTGCCGGTGCGGTAGTCGGGCAGCGCCACCGACGCCGTGGACGGGCCGCTGTCGACCTGCCGCGTCCCCTCGTAGTCCAGGAAGAAGAAGGACTTGTCGCGCACGATCGGCCCGCCGAAGGTCCCGCCGTAAATGTTGCGCCGGTAGGCGCGCTTGGCCGCCCCCGCACGGTTGGCGAAGAAGTCCTTGGCGTCCAGCTTGTCGTTTCTCAGGAACTCGAAGGCGTTCCCACTGAACTTGTTGGTGCCGCTCTTCATTTGCGCGTTGACGATCGCCCCCGCCGCATTGCCGAACTCGGCCGGCGCGTTCCCGGTCAGCACCTTCACCTCCTCCAGCGCGTCGACGTTGGGCTGGTAGCCGATCCGGTTGTCGATGGAATCGTTCACGTCCACGCCGTCCAGCAGGAAGTTGTTGGTCTGCTCTCGGTTTCCATTGACGTATGGCCGGCTGCCCTGGTTCTGGAAGCGCCCGCTGGTGGTCATGTTCTGCGGGTTGGTGGAAATGGTGCCGGGTACCAGCAGCGTCAGGTTGGCGAAGTTCCGCCCGTTCAGCGGCAGGTCGGTCAGGCGGCTGGCGCTGAGCACGCCGCCGGTTTGCGCCGACTCGGTTTGCAGCACGGGCGCAATGTCCGTGATCTCCACCGATTCGGTCACCCGCCCGATCTCCAGCTTCACGTCCACGCGCGCGATCTGGTTCACTTCCAGACGAAACGGGCCGAGAACGCTCTTCTTGAAGCCGGCCATCTCGGCGGCCAGGGTGTAGGAACCGATCGGCAGGAACGGGAAGTTATAGACTCCCGCGTCGTTCGTTTCCGTCGAGTTGCTGATGTTGGTTGCTGCATTGGTCGCCGTTACCCGCGCCTTGCCGATGGCGGCGTTGGAGGGGTCGGTGACCGTTCCGGTGATTGCCCCTGTAATGGTCTGGGAAAACCCAGGCCCTGCCAGGAGCGAAATGAGCGCGAGAAGGACGAACAACCGCGCCCAAAGCCCCACCAAGAGTTTCTGGTTCATGTGTGGCCTCCTCAAGCCAGAAAAGAATGTTGCATTCCGATGCTTGGCATAAATGGCCAAAATGACCCGACTGTGACTGTCTAAGGGTCTCGCCTCGATGACCCACTGCTACATTTATTCTATAACCGCAGCGGGCGAGCGTCAACCGGCCGCTCTTGGAAAGGCGGCCGTCAAGGGGTGCGCAGCATCCGTGGTCAGCGGCGACCGGCAGTTGCTCGCCGTAACGGAATGCGAAGGCGTCCGCATCGTGAGCCCTCGTGCCTTCCTGAAACTGCTGGTGCAGTGTCTCGTAGCTACATTCACAGCGATGGCAATTGCGGATTACTGTCCGCCTAAACAGGAGTTGGGCCAGCGAAGGCGCGCACCGGGGAGACACGGGGTATCCGTGGTAGCATAGAGTTCATGCGACTTGTTGAGGCTCGTTACGAGAAGGGTCTGCTGAAACCGGCTGAACCCTTGGCACTCCGGTCAGGCGAGCGGGTCAGTCTGATAGTCGTCCGCCGGGCTGACCCGAGCCGATGGAACCTTGATCGTCTTGCGAAGAGTGGCACCGCTGAGGAACTCGCCCTTGCGGAACAGGGTCTCCCGGATTGGGCAGCGAAGCTCGATCAGGAGGACAATCGTTGAAGCGCGGGGAGGTCTGGTGGGCGGACCTCGGGCCCTACCGTCTACGTGAGCAGACCGGTCGTCGACCCGTGGTCATCTGGCAGAGCGACACGCTGACGCGAGTTCTTCAGTCGGTTCTTGTCATCCCTCTCACGACCAACCTGGAGCGCGCCAACCTTGCGGGTACTGCTTTAATCGGTTCCTCGGGGGACGAACTAGCGGAAGACTCGGTTGCGCTCGCGTTCCAGATGCGGGCAATTCCGAAGTCGGCCCTGCATAGGAAGATTCGAAATCTGTCCGACGACGAACTCGCTGAACTCGAGCTGGCCACAGACGAGGCGCTAGGACGGGTGGAACCTGAGGACACGGCTGCCGAGACGTAGACCTGTGCGGCCCAACCCGGCGCTACATCAGCGAATTCTGCAGGTACCTCAGGTGTCAGGCCTCAGGCGCGCGGGAACTTGCCGGCGAGACGGCGGCGATCTCAGGTCAGCGATTCACGCAAATGTCTTGATTCCCCCGAGATGACCGGCCTGGAGGCCGGCGCTCCGGTAAATTCGGTGTATCCTTTTCTGGCAGCGGGAGGCCAAGATGGCTGCGAGTCTTATCACGCGACGCACGTTCCTGTATTCGGGCTGTTCCGCGGTTGCCGGGCTCGAGCAGGCGCGGCGGCGGCCCAATGTGCTGCTCCTGCTGGCCGACAACTGGGCCTTTCCACACGCCGGCGCGTACGGCGACACGGTGGTGGCCACTCCCACCTTCGACCGGCTGGCAAAGCAGGGGGTGGTTTTCGGCTATGCCTTCGCGCCCAACCCCTCCTGCACACCTTCGAGGTCCAGCCTGCTGACGGGCCAGGAGACGCACCGGCTGCGCGACGCCGCAAACCTTTACGGCAACCTGGCGCCCGAGTTCCCGGTGTACACCGACCTGCTGGAATCCGCCGGCTATGTGGTGGGGTTTTCGGGCAAGGGCTGGGGTCCGGGCTCGCCCGAAAAAAGCGGACGGTCCCGCAACCCCGCCGGCCGGCCATTCGAGAGCTTCCATGCCTTTCTGTCGGCGAAACCGGCGGACAAACCTTTCTGCTTCTGGTTCGGAAGCCACGATCCGCACGTTCCCTGGGATCGCGGGCAGCAGCGCAAAGCGTCGCTGAACGCGGCCAAAGTCCGAATCCCTGCCTTCTTGCCCGACCATCCCGACGTTCGCGACGACATCACGAACTACTACTGCGAAGTGCAGCAGTTCGACGACGAGTGCGGGCCGATGCTTGAGGATCTGCAGCGGCGCGGTGAGCTGGACAACACGCTGGTCATTATGACCAGCGACAACGGCTGGCAAATTCCCAGGGGCCTGGCAAACTGCTACGACCTGGGTGTGCGCATACCGCTGGCTCTGCGGCTGCCGGGCCGAATCGCGGCGGGCCAGCGCCGCGACGACTTTGTCACCATCGCCGATCTGGCCCCCACAATCCTGGAGGCCGCCGGGGTTCCCCGCCCCAAGGACATGACCGCGCAGAGCCTGTTCTCTCCCCCGCGGCGGGACGCGGTTTTCCTGGAGCGGGAGCGCCACGCCAATGTCCGGCGCGGCGACCTCGGCTACCCCGTCCGCGGAATCCGAACCAGGGACTTTCTGTACTTACGCAATTTCGAACCTGACCGCTGGCCGGCCGGCGATCCGGAGTTCTACTGGGCGGTTGGTCCGTTCGGCGATATCGACGACTCGCAATCGAAGCGCCTGCTGATGGCCTCGCGGCCGAAGCCCTACTTTGACATTTGCATGGGCAAGCGGCCGGCCGAAGAGCTTTACGACGTGCGCCGCGACCCCGACCAGGTCAGAAACCTGGCATCGGACTCCTCGTACGCCGCCGCCAAGCGTGACCTGCGTGGCCGCCTCGATGCCTGGATGAAACAAACCGCCGATCCGCGGGCCAACGGCCCCACTGATTTCTGGGACCGCGTTCCTTACATCGGCCCTAAGAAGCAGTAGGCGGAAGGCAGAAGGCGGCAAGACAGCCACAGCCCACGGCCTACAGCCTGCAGCCCACAGCCTGCTACAATGCCCGAATGCGCGTTCTTGTATTGCTGCTTCTGTGCTGTCTGGCAGCCGGCGCTGCCCAGATCACTTTTCGTAACAACTTCGAATCGGGGATGAAGAACTGGCTGCCGCCGCGGCCGGCCGATTGGGAGATCGCCGCCGAGGGCGGGAACCATTTTCTGCGGCTGATCCGCCCCGGCTACGGCCCTGGCGTGCCGCGCCGCCCGCTCAACTACGCGTTGCTGCGCGACCGCTGCTTCAGCGACTTCACGCTCTCGACGCGGCTGCGGCGCGCGGGCAAGTCGCTGATGATCGTTTTCGGTTACCAGGACACGCTGCACTTCAACTATGTCCACCTGTCGGTAGACCGCGGTACGCAGCAGAAAGTGCACAACGGCATCTTCCGCGTGGACGGCGGCGAGCGCGCCCGCATCGACGACCCCGACCGGCCGCCCGCGCTGCCGGACAAGGAATGGCACACGGCGAAGCTGGTGCGGCAGGGCGCGCAGGTGGCCGTCTACATGGACGGCTCGGCCGAGCCCCTGCTTTCCGTCAACCAAGGGCTGTTCCCTTATGGCCGCGTCGGCCTCGGCTCGTTCGATGAAAGCGGCGACTTCGACGATTTCCAGATCACCGGAACGCCGAGCAGCGCCTGCGATTCGGCCGACACGAAGCTGCCCGCCCTGGCCGATACCGCGCTTACGGTGAAGGCCGCCGCCGAGGTGAAGAATTACGGCACGGAACAGGCGCTTCCCCTCGGCCCGGACGGATTTGCCCTGCTCGACTTCCCAGGAATCCGGCAATGGCCCGGCTACCAGGTCAAGCAGGCGCTGCTGTTCCTCCACGCGCCCGGGCAGACCGCCGGACAGCTCCGGGTTTCAGCCGTCAAGGGCCAATGGAATGAGAAAGCGCCGCCGACAAGCCTGGGCTTGGCGTGGAAGGCGGCGACCGCTCAGGCCCGCCAAGAAGGATGGCTGGCGGTCGCGGTGGACGCGGCGCTGGTCAGGGGCATGATGAACGGCGAATCGGACGGGCTGGCGCTGGCGGCGGCGCAGCCGCTCACCATCGACTCCCGCGAAAGCACGTTCATCCCGTACCTGCAGCTTCAGTT
>Ga0315284_10003891_pt1 | contig 21196 bp, 19 predicted proteins | sample YL17G09_16_MG_FD_203696 | JGI IMG/M metagenome (GOLD analysis project Ga0315284, IMG submission 203696) | Sediment microbial communities from Yellowstone Lake, YNP, Wyoming, USA - YL17G09_16 | ecosystem: Environmental > Aquatic > Freshwater > Lake > Sediment | place: USA: Wyoming | collected...
CGCCTGGACGCGCTCGGGCCGGCCCAGGAGACGAGTCTGGTAGGACATCGGGCCGAAGCGGCCGACGACCGCCCCGTCTTCAGCCACCACCACTCCGCTCGTGCCGAGGTAGGGGGCCAGCGTTCCGAGGGCGATGATGTCCCGGCCGCTGGCCAGGATCACGGGTAGTCCGGCCGCCTCGAGCAGGCGGATGACGCGGATGGCGTCGAGGTCCATGACCAGAGCGTCGTCGGTCAGGGTCCGGTCAATGTCGGTGGCGATGGCTCTAAGCTTCACGGCCGGTCTCCTCGCTCGCGCCGCCGCTTATCCCGCCGCCTGTGCCCGCGCTCGCGCCGCCGCTTGTCCCGCCGCTTGTCTCGAAAAGCTCCTCGTCGCTCATCTCCAGCAGCCGCCGAGCCGACCCCCGGTCACCAAGCTCCGCAAACCACTTCCCGGCTTGGACGGCGACCTCGGGCCGCGCGGTCAGGCGCAGGCGCGCGCCGCCGGGTGAGGTGGAGGCGGGTGCCGACGCGTGGCCGGGCGAGGTGGAGGTCGGCGCCGCCGTGGCAGCCGACTCGGTGGTGGCTGGCGCCGCGGCGGCCGCCGGCTCGGGGGGCGACCCCGGGCCGCTGCGCGGGCGGGTCCGGAACTCGACCGCCGCCGCCAGTCCGGCCTCGCCGGCTTCGACGACGAGGTTCCCCTTGCCCGTCGTGCAACCCGAACCAAGCTGAACCCCGTCGGCAAAGCACGACAAAGGTGGTTTCGTTCCGCTCCAGACGCGGGCCTCAAGGTCGAAGTAGCCCACCGCTCCGAGGGAGCGCAGGGCCAATTGCCCGGCGCGGAAGCCCAGGATCACATAGGGACCGAGATGGCCATGGAAGTCCTCGATGCGGACCAAGATTTCCTCGCGGTTAAGTCCGGTTATCTTCACCGCTGTCCACCTCCCGAATTACCTTTCACTCCTCCACCACCCGATGGCCGCGCGCGTCCGGGGTTCCTTCAGCGGCCCGAGGTCGCCTTGCGGTTCGACATCCGCTCAACAGCGTAGATGATGGGCGGAACAAGCACGGCCTGGACCGCGAGACCCGGCAATCCGGAGACAAGACCGGCCGTGAGAGGGTAAAAGAGCGGCACGCTCGCGAAACCGAACAGGGGCAGGACCGCGGCGCCGAAGAGCCCCAGGACAAGGCGTCCCGCGATGGCCCCGGCGGCCCAACTCAGGTAGATGCGCCGGGTGGAGCGGTAGACCAGAGCCGTGACCAGGGCGTAGCAGGCCAGTTCGAACACCATCCCCTGGGCCACCGGTGGCGACAGCGGCGGCATCCCCGTGAGAAGCGAACTGAGGAGCGGAACGGTCAGTCCCACCAGAACCGCGACCCAGGGCACTGTGGTGAAAGCGGCCAGGAAGACCGGGATGTGCATCGGCGAGAAAGCCTTCCCGGCCCCGAGAAGATGGAAGGCCATGGGCAAGACCAGGGCCAGGGCGATGAAAAGGCCTCCGAGAACGAGATCGCGAGCGGGCGAGGACGAAAGACTCCTTGAGGGAGTAGCCACGGGAGACACCGACTCCTTCTACGTAGGGTGCATCTGGCTCCCATGATAGCACGAAGCGTGGAAACGTGTCACGATCTAGACGAGTGCCACGGTCTAGACGAGTCCCTCCACCTAGACGAGGCTTTCCCCGGTGCTCGTCAGGACAAGCTTCCCGTGCTTGACGCCTCGGGAGGAGAGAAGCCGGTCGCTCACCTGCGTCAGCGTGCTGGCCCGCCCCTTCATGGCCAGGACCTCAAGACAGTTGTGCTCGTCCAGATGCACATGGAGGGTGGCGACGATGAGGCCAACATGCTCGTGTTGGGCCATGGTCAGCCGATCAGTCAGACCGCGGACGCGGTGGTCGTAAATCAGGGTCAGGGTGCCGGCCACGTTCTCATCGCCCCGCTCCCATTCCCTCTGAACCAGACGCTCGCGAATGAGGTCGCGAATCGCCTCGGACCGCGTCCGGTAGCCCTGGTTGGCAATCAGCTCGTCAAACTGGGCCACCAAAGGCGCGGCCATGGAGACTCCGAAGCGAACCAGACTTGAGGCCATACCCGAGATCTCCTTCCCCGGCTAGACAAACCGTTGGATCGACACCGCGGAAGTAGCCTACCCCTCCGCCTCGCAGGCCTCGGCGAGAAGGTCAACCAGGTGCCGGACCGGACGGCTCCTGCCGGCTTGTGCAAGACCGTCCGAGATGTGCATCCGGCAGGACGGGCAACCCGTGATGACGGTGCCCGCTCCGGTCCGGTCGATGGCGGCCACCTTTTGGTCGCGAATGGCCGAGGCGATGGCGTAGTGGTCCAGGCTGAAGCTGCCCGCGCCGCCGCAGCAGACTCCGGCCCCCTCCATCTCCCGCACCTCGACCCCGGGAATGGCTCGGGCCAGTTGCCGCACTTCCCGGCCAAGACCCTGACCCCGGGCCAAGTGGCAAGGATCGTGGATGGTGATGGCCCCTCGCGTGCCTTCTCCCCCCGCTCCCGGCGCCCGGAAGCGAACTTCGCCGGTCAGGAAGGCGTGAATGTCGCGGGTCTTGGCGACCAGGTCCCGAACCCGAGCCACCTCCGCGGCCGCCTCCGAACCCGCCGCCTCCGAGCTCGCCAGTGCGGCCGCCTCCAAAACCGCCGCCTCCGAGGTCGCCTCCGCGGCGGCCTCCGAACCCGCCGGCGGCGGGGCCAGGGTAACGGCATCGGGCCTCTGGGCCAACCGGGGATATTCCCGGCTGAGCACGTCGCCACATGAAGCGCAAGCGGTCACGACGAAGTCGGCCCCGGTGGCCTCGAAAACCCTGGCGTTCTCGGCGGCTAGGCGGCGCGTTGTCGGCAGGTCGCCGCTATAGAGGGCCGGCGCCCCGCAGCAGACCTGTCCGGCGGGAACAACGACCTCCCGGCAGTGCCGGCGGAGGACGCCGATCAGGGAACGCCCCGTGTCGGTGTAGGCGTAGTTGTAGAGACAGCCGGCGAAGACAGCGACCTTCGGCCCGTCGGAGACCTCGCCGGGAATCGCGGCCGGGAACTCCGCCGCCAGGGAGCGGCGAGCCAGGGGCGGGATGAGCCGGTTCCCCAAGGGCCCGAGGGGAATGGGCACACGGGCTTTCATCTCCCCGTCGGCCGTTCTCTTGAAGGCCAGGCCCTGCAAGACCGCGCCCCAGCGGGCCGCCTGGGCCATCTTGTTCCCGGCGAAGAAATCCACCACAAGTCGTTTGACCCGGCTCAGGGGCTCCTCACCTTCGAGGGCCTTCTGCTCGAAGTTCTTGGCCCGCATCATCAGTATGGCCCGGTAGACCGGAACGTCGCCGGGGCAGACCTCTTCACAGGCCATGCAGGTCGTGCAGAGGCCGGCGATGTCGGCCGAGGCCCAGAACTCCGGTAGCGACCTGGAAAGGCTCGTCGCAACCGAGCGCGGCCCGGGATAGGAGTGGTCCGCCAGCGCGGCCACGACCGGGCAGGCGGGAAGGCAGTTCCCGCAGCCCAGGCAGGCTTCCAGAGAAGACACAAGCTCGCTGTCGGCCGGAGCGAAGGGTAGGAGGCGAGCGTCGCGGTAGATGTCCAGGAAACGGGTCAAGCCGGGCGAGCGCGACGCGGCCCGGCGGCGCAGTTCCTCGGCCTTCCCGGCGGCTTTCCCGCGAGCGGCCCCGGCCCCATCCGTGGAATGGTCGCTCATCCGGACCGCCTCCTCTCCACGGCCGCGGCGGCCAGGTGGCCGGCGGCAAGCCCTGTCACGGCGGCCACGCCCGACCCCGCGCCGTCAGCAAAACGATTGTAGCCGCCGATGACGGACCCGGCGGCCCTGAGATTGGCGAAGCTGACCCGCCCCGACGCCTCCAGCGGCCGCAAGTCACGGTCGACGGCCAGACCGGCCTCGAAGATCGGGTGCCGGGCGTCAAAGCGTTCCCAGACCATCTCCCGGACCGGGCGGTCTCCCACCGGGATCTCGCCCGGTGGCCACCCCGGGGGTGGTGGAGCGAAAACACTCAGCCCGAAGAGCGGCTCGGAGACCCTCTGGCCCACGGAGCGCAGGCCCCCGGCGATAAAGGTTCCCGCGGCCAGGACAAACTCATCGGCTTCCAGGACCCAGGTCCGGCCGTGCGAGGCGATCTCCAGGGAAGTCACGGCCGTCGTCGCCCGCGCGGCCGTCCCGAACCCCACTACCCGTCCCGGAACAATCTCGACTCCGGCCGCCAGAGCCGCCCCGTCCAGGAGTCGCTGCAGGCGTTGGCCGGGCAGGGACGGCGGCGGGGAGAGAAGCTCGAAAGCGGTCACGGCGGGGCCGGGAACCCCGGAACCGGAAGCGGCCCCCGCGATGGCCGCCATCACGGTCTCGTAAACCCAGGCCGCCCGCTCGAAGCCCAGGACGGGAGGCAGGGCCACCAGTTCGGCGCCGGCCTGGCGGGCGGCCTTGGCCACCCGGAGGCCGAAACGCGTCGCCGTGTCGCCCTCTTCAAGAGCCCGGGCGATGCGGGCGGCCGGAAGATTGGCTTCGCCCTCAAGACCCGGGACGGCCACCACTCCGGCGGTCACCCGGTCCCTGACAGCCAGGCCGCGGGCCACGACCATCCGCTTCACCCACTCCGCGCGAAACGGCGCGTAGCCCTCGACCTCAAGAAAGAGAACCCGCCTTCCGTCCCAGCGATCGACGCGGCCGGCGGCGTGTTGGACGAGAGCCAGGTTGGTGGATCGAACGTGCCCCGCGATGTCCAGGAGCGGTAGCGGCTGGCCCGGATGTCCGGCGAGTTCGGCCCCGGCGGCGGCGCACCACCCGCGCAGGATCTCGGCCGCTTCGGCCGGCGCGACCCCGGAGGCCGCTTCGGCCGGCGCGATCCCAGCATCCTCCCGCCCGAAGAGGCTCGGAAGCCGATCCGGGAAATCGAGACCGCCCGAGGACATGGCCGTGGCCCCCAGACCGCGGCGCACCACGACCACCCGCAGACCCCGGCCGGCCGCGGCTATGGCCGCGCAGAGCCCGCCGAGTCCGCCACCGATCACAGCCACGTCGACATTGCCCCCCGCCGCGGCAAGCTCGGGTTCCGCGTCTTTGGTCACCGGCCGTCCCTCCCTCCGGACCGGCCGCTTCGGAAGGGTGCGGCGGCATGGAGCCAGGCGGCCTGGTTCAGCTCTTGCTGGCGAAGTTGGTCTCCGTCGAGCGAACCCCGCTGGCCTTTCCAGCGCTCCTGTCGAAAGGAGGCCAGGTCGGTCAGAACGGTTTCGGGGTCAAGATCCAGCGCGAGACCGAGGATCGCGGCGGCTTCGGCCGAACAGCCCAGACCCTGGCACGGGCCCATCCCGATGCGGATGCGACGGCGCAAGTCCCCGACCGTGCGAACCCATTCGTGAGCCACGGCATACCTCACCTCGGCCTCGAGCACCGGCTCGCAAGTGCAGACGATTCTTCGCCCGGACGCCTCGCGGCAGCCTTCCTCCAGAACGGCCTCGGCCCGGCCCCCGTGCCGGAAGACCAGGCGAGCGACGGCCGAGACGGGAACTTTGAACCGCCTGGCCAGGGCCTCGATGTCCTTTGCCCCCGGAACCCGCTCCCCGCCCGGCAGGGGCAACTCGGCCGTACGGCACCGCGCCGCCTCGCCGGTGAGACCCAGACGGGAAGCCACGGCGTCGGCCGTCTTCTCGGCCATGATGCGAGCGATGGTCATTTTCCCGCCGGCGATGGTGATGAAGCCGGCTAGGCCGTCCCGGTCCTGGTGGTCCCAGACCTCAAACTCGCGGGTAACCTTGTCCTCGTTGATTCCGTACTGATAGAGAGTCGGGCGCAAACCGGCCATGACCCGCAGAATGCGAGCCCGGCGAATGTTGGGAAGAACGGTCTCGCAACTGGTGAGAACGTACTCGACCTCCTGCGGGTCGGGCCCAACCGCATCCTCGTCCCCGAAGTAGTCGTCGTCGGTGCAGCCGATGAGGGTGGTGTTCTCGTGGGGGAGGATCAGCAGGGATCGACCGTCAATGGCGTAGCAGGCCACCCCGACACTGGTGACGCGCCGGTCGAGGATGATGTGGATGCCCTTGGTCGGACGGAGACGGTAGCTGAGCCCGGCCATGGCCGTTACCCGCGGGACCCACGGCCCGCAGGCGTTGACGGTGATCCTGGCCCGGATCTCGCCGGTCTCCCCAGTGAGGCGATCCCTGACCCGAGCCCCCAGGACGCGCCGCTGAAGCGCGGGTGGAGAAGGGGGCGGAAGATCCTCGAGAATGAGACCGGTGACCTCGGTGTGGTTTCGAATCATGGCCCCGTGTTCCGCCGCGTCGAGGACCACCAGAGCGTTGAGGCGGAAGACGTCGACACCGGGCTCGTCGTTGGTCAGGGCGGCGGCGAAACCCGGCGTGAGAGCGGGCTCAAGCTCCAAGGCCTCATCTCGGGTCAACCTCACGTGCGGCCGCCCGAACTTGGTCTTCTGGAACTGATCATAGTAGCCGAAGAAGGCGTCGAACGTGTCGACCTGCTCGGCATTGGGGATGAGGTAGAGAAACGGGATGGCAAAGGTGAGGTGGGGCGCGGCCTTCTGCATGATGCCGCTCTCCAGGCACTCGGTCTTGGTCAGTTCCGGACGGGACTGAAGATACTGCAGCCCGCCGTGAAGCATACCCATGCACGTGCCGGTGGTGCCTGAGGAAAAGTCGTCCCGCTCCACCAGGGCCACCTTGAGTCCACGCAGGGCGCAGTCGCGGGCCACCGAGGCGCCGGTGATCCCGCCGCCCAGGACGAGAACGTCGTAGTCTCCCTGGTCGGCGCAATGCCCCTGGTCGAGGCGGCCGATGTGGTTCAAGGTCCTCTCCCCTCCTCCGGGAGGCGTGCTTCCCGCTAGCGCTCCCGCCAGACGCCGAGGCGCTCCGCCAGAACCTCGGTGATGTCCCGCACGAAAAGACCCCGATCGCCCGAGCCGGCGCCCACGCCCGCCTCCGCGGCCGCCCGCAGCATCTCCAGGCAGCGCGGGCAGGCCGTGACCAGAGTGCCTGCGCCCGTTCGGCCGGCCTGGGCCACGCGCCGGGAAGCCATGGCCGTCGCCGTGGCCGGGGCCGTCGCGTCGATAGCCGGGGCGCCGCCGCAGCAGGCGGCCAACTCCCGGCCGCGCTCCATTTCGACCACTTCGAGCCCGGCTACCTCGGCCAGGAGACGGCGAGGGGCCTCGTAGACACCCTGGTAGCGGCCCAGGTAGCAGGGGTCATGGTAGGTCACGGCCAAATCGGTTGGCGGGTGGCGGCCACGTAACCCGACAAGGCCCGCCTCCTGGCCAAGCCCGTCCAGGAACTCGGTGACGTGCTTGACCTCGACCCCCAAGGTCACCCCCCCCGGGTAGCCTTCCTTCATGACCTGGGCGCACATGGGGCACCCGGTGACGATCGTCTCGTAGCCGCCGCCCGCCACCGCCTGAGCCAAGCCCCCGGCGAACTCCGAGGCCTCGTCAGCGTAGCCGAGGACGTCGAGGGGCAGGCCGCAGCACTCCTCCGGCCTGAGCATGGCCACCTTGACCCCGCCGGCCTCGAAGAGACGCAGAGTGGCCTCGATGATCTCGGGGTGCAGCGCGGCCGTGGCGCAGCCGGCGAAGTAGAGGACTTTGGCCCGCTTGTCGAGGAGGGAGCGGTAGCGGTCCGTCTCGGCCAGTTCCGCCGCGGGCCGGTAGAACGATCGTTCTCCAACCAAGCGAGCCGCCAGGGTTCGCGCCGCCTTGGGGGCCACGCCCTCCCGAGCCGCCCTCCGCCGCAGAGAGGCGGTCGCCTCGGGCAAGTCGACGCCACTGGGACACCACTCGCGGCAGATCTTGCACTGGGCGCAGCGGTAGAAGACAGCGGCGGTCCCGGCCGTGAAGGGGATGTCGCCGCTCTCGGCGGCGAGGGTCAGGGTCGCCTTGCCGCGGGGCGTGATTGTCTCAGCCTTCTCGACCGTCGCGACGGGGCACAGAAACCGGCACATGTTCGGGCAGAGGGCGCAGATGCGAATCTGGGTCGCGAGATCGAAGCGCTTGGCGGCTTTGTTGGGCACCTAGTCCACCTCCCGCGGGCCGGAGGCCTCATCCGACCCGGGCGCCGCCTCCTGGCTGAAGAGCTTGCCCGGGTTCATCAGCCCCTTGGGGTCGAGGGCCTTCCGCAAACGGCGCAGGATGTCCAGGGCCGGACCGTGCTCGGCGGGCATGAACTTCACCCGCTGCAGGCCGATCCCGTGATGGTGGCAGATGGTCCCGCCGGCCCCGAGGCATGCTTCCATGGCCGCGGTCCAGACTTGCTGGTAGAGAGCCTCGGCCGTGGGATCATCGGGTCCGAGGGTCAGGAAGGTGAGGTAAAGGTTCGTTCCCTGGGTGTAGGAGTGGGAGCTGTGGGCGGAAACCGAGACAACGCCCTTCACCGCCGCCATTCTCTCCGTCATGGCCCGATAGAGACCGGGGACCAGATCCCAGGTGGCCGCCACCTCCAAGGTGTCGACAACCAACCCCTGGCTCATAAACTCCGGGAGCCCGCTAACAACATTGCGATTTTCAAGCCAGTGCCGGCCCGGCTCAGGGCCGAGTTCGCGGTGGGGGAAGCTCGTCAGGACTTCGCCGATGGTCTCCAGCTCGAGATCGACCAGGCGGCTCCGACCCTCGGAGATGAAGAGGAGCAGGCTCTTGCCCTGGGTCACCCGCTCCCTGAAGGAGTGGGCGCTCTCGATGGGATCGTAGAGACGGATGACCGCCGGGCGCAGGCCGGTGCGCATCACCAGCCGGATGATCTCCAGACCGTCCAGGAAGGTCTCGACCTCGTAGGCCTGGGTCGCCCGCCTCTCGGGACGAGGGTGGATGCGAAGAGTAGCCTCGGTCAGGATGCCCAGGGTTCCCTCGGATCCTATAAACAGGCTCTTTATGTCGGGGCCGGTCGAGGCCCTGGCCGTACGCTTCGTCCGGATGACCTCGCCGTTTGGCAAAACGGCCTCGATGGCCAGAAGAATGTCTTCGATGTTGCCGTACTTGGTCGAGAACTGGCCGGCTGACCGGGTGGCGATGAAGCCCCCGAGGGTGGCCACGTCGATGGACTGCGGAAAATGGCCCAGGGTGAAGCCGGCCCGATTGAGACCGGTCTCCAGATCGACCCCCAGGATGCCGGCCTGGGCCGTTACGGTTAGACCCCGGTCATTGATCTCCAGGACCTGGTCCAGGCGCTTCATGTCGACAATAACCCCTCCGCCCAGGGGCAGGGTCCCGCCGAGAACGCCCGAACCGCCTCCGAAGGGGATGATCGGAACCTCGACCTGATAGAGGGCCCTCATAACCGCCGCGACTTGGGTCGTATCCCCGGGGAGGACCACGGCCGAGGCTAGCGGTAGACTCTTTCCGTGCAGGACACGTAGGGCCGCGATGGGCCAACTATCGCGGGCGTAGACCAGGAGATCGGCCCGACCCGTCAGGACGTGCTCCCGACCGACGATCTGGGCCAATCGCGGTAGAAGGCCCGGGGGGATCGGTCGGCGGGCGACCGCGGCCTGAGCGACAAGAGCCTCGAACTCGGTCGGGGTCATCGGATGACCTCCCGCGGGGCGCGTCTCTGTGTCGCGCAGGTTCGGGAGGAGAAGCGGCAAGTCCTGCTTCACGATGGCCGGAGACGCCGCTCCCTCCACTGTGGCGGTCACCGGATAGGATGTAGCCGATTCGTCGCCTGGCGCGCGGACGTCTAGTTCCTCCGGAGGTGCCGCCGCTGGAAAAGCCACACGCCGGCGGCGAAGTAGACGGCCGACAGGACGACTAGGGCGCTAAGTTCGTAGGCCACCTGGCCGAGGCCGGCGCCCAGGGTCAGGACCTTGTTGAGGGCAACCACGGCGTGGGTGGCCGGGATGAAGTCGTAGACGGCGACGTTGTGGCCGGCCAGAGTGAAGAGCGCCGTTCGCGGGAGCGGGTAAATGGCCCCCGAGAAGAACATCAGGAAGATGAGTGGGAAATTGCCGATGACAAACGCGTCGGTCACGCCCCGGGAGAAGGCGGCCACGACCAGGCCGAGGCCGACCACGGAGAGGGTTGTGACCGCGCCCACCAGCACGGCCACCCAAAGCGGCCCCTGGCTGCGGAAACCGAAGAGATAGGCCGTGCCGAAGGTAAGGAGGACGCCCGTGATTCCGACGAGGACCTGGTTCAGGCTGATGCCGGCCAGGAGGTCGAAGGAGGTCATCGGTGTCACCCGAAGGCGCCGCAAGGCGCCCGTCTCAACCTCGCGGGCCACCGTCATGGCGGCGAGGAAGATGAGCAGGGTGACGGAGAGGATGAGGAGCCCCGGCACGTAGGTCTCGAACTCGGTCCGGACACCCGAGGCGCCGAGCGGTTCCTCGGCAAGCTGGACGGGGCGGATCTGGCCGGTGGCCGTCTGCAGGTACTCGTCGAGCGTGGCCATGGTCAGGACAGAGCTGACGGCGTAGGCCGCGCTGGTCAGGTCCCCGATGAAGGTGATGGTGGGGGCCGCCGGTAGGTCGGACGGCCCGTCCGAGCCGCCGACGGGAGCGCCACCACCTCCGGAGGTCGCCTCCCGGAAGGCCAGAATGCCCCGGGAGAAGTCCTCCGGCAAGACCAGAAGGAGCGCGGCGTCGCGGTTGGCCAGGGTCCGCTTGGCGGACTCCAGGTCAGAGGCCCGGCCGACACGGAGAAGCGGGCTGCCGCTGGCGTAGGTCACCTTCCCGAGCTCGGCCAAGAGTTCGTCGCCGGCCGAGAACACGGTCCCGTCGGCCAGGACGGCCCCATGGTCCGCGCTCAGGACCAGCACGCCGTAGGCGGTGGAGCCTCCGATGAAGAGAAGCCAGTAGAGGACAACGAAAACGGGGGCGGCCACCAGCGTGAGCGCGAGCAGCCAGAGGTCGCGCGACTGCTCGCGGAGGGTCTTGCGGAAGATGGAGAGGAGCCTCATTCGCGTAGCGACCTCCCGGTGAGGGCGATGAAGACGTCCTCCAGCGTCGTCTCGCGCAGGTGGACCGCGCCGGGCCGCAGCCCGGCGAGACGTAGGGCGTCGAGCACGGGGGGAATGAGGTTCACGGCGTCGGGGGCTCGGAGGGTGATCGTGTCTCCGATGCGGGAGACGGCGAGGGCCTCGACCGCGCCGGTTCCACCACCCCTGGCCCGGGCCAGTTCCGCGAGGGCCGGGAGAAGGAAGGGACCGGCGCCCCTTCCGGGACCGCCGGGGACGTCCGAGACCTCTATCTCCAGCACGTCGCCCTCGCCCACGCGGTGCTTGAGTTCCTCCGGCGTGTCGAGGGTCAGCAGCAGCCCGCGGTCGATGATGGCTACCCGGTCGGCCAGGCGGTCGGCCTCGTCCATGTTGTGCGTGGTCAGGATGACCGTCTTGCCCCTCTCCCGGGCGAGCGAGCGGATGTAGTCGCGGACCAGGACCCGTCCCTGGGGGTCAAGCCCGGCCTCCGGCTCGTCGAGAATCACTATCTCGGGGTCGTGGATAAGAGCCAGGACCAGGTTCAGGCGTCGCTGCATGCCCCCGGACAGGGTGCGGGCGAGCCTGCCCGCCTTCTCGGCCAGGCCCACGGTCTCCAGGAGTTCCCGGCCGCGGCGGCGGGCGTTGGGGCGGGGCATCCCGTACATCTCCCCGACAAACTCGAGTTGTTCAAGGCAGGTGAGCTTGGGCCAGAGGATGACACTCTGGGGGGCCAGGCCCACGCGGACCAAAGCCTCCGGGTCGCCGCCTCGCACCGGCCGTTCCCGGACGAAGGTCTCGCCGGCGTCCGGCCGGAGGAGACCGCACATCATGCCGATGGCGGTCGTCTTGCCGGCCCCGTTCGGACCGAGAAAACCGAGAATCTCGCCGGCCCGCACTTCCAGGGACAGCCGGTCCACGGCGAGGATGTCGCCGTAGCGCTTCGTGAGACTCTCGGCGCGCAGGACGGTTTCAGCGGTGTTCGGGGGATTGGACGTCATAGCCTCGCAACTCCTCCACCGGCGGTATTCTTGCCCTGGCGAGGGCTTTCCTTTGGGCCTCGCTGCCGCGGGAGCTCGCGCCCGCTGGTCTAGCGGGTAAAGCCGAGCCGCCGGCGAAGACGGGGAGTCGACACTACGGAAGGTGCGAGGTGAACTGCGCCACATGAGCGGCTCCACGAGTACGAGTGGCCCGTCCAGCGACACCTTGGGCGTCATCCTTCGCCGGAGGAGCATCCGCAAGTTCCGACCGGATCAGATCCCGGACTCCGATCTAGAGCGGATCGTGGAAGCCGGGCTCTGGGCGCCGAGCGCCATGAACCAGCAACAGTGGCACTTCACGGTCGTTCAATCGCAGGACTTGCTCGCGCGCTTGGCGGAGGACATCAAGGGGAAGCTGCTGGTCTCGGGCATCGAGCACCTGGCGGAGAGGGCCGGCACTCCCGGCTACAGCCCCCTCCACGCCGCGCCAACGGTCATAGTGATCTCCGCCGGCGCCCATGCCCCGTGCATCCAGATCGACTGTGGCGCGGCCGCGGAGAACATGGCCTTGGCCGCCGAAGCTCTGGGTATCGGGTCGTGCCTGATGGCCATGCCCGGCCTGCTCTTCGCCTCGGATGAGGGCGGGCAATGGTCGAAAGAACTGGGCTTCCCCGACGGCTACAGCCACATGATCACGGTGGCTCTGGGCTACCGGGAAGGCGACAGCCCGGCGCCTCGGCCGAGAAAGCCGGACGTGGTGAGATACGTGAGGTAGGAGATAGCGGCAGATCCGCCGCGGCCAAGGCCGCCTTCTCGATTCGTAGGCCGGGAGGTTGCGCTCGTAGATGTCCCCTAGGCGCCGGAGGTCGTCGCGCCGGCCGGTCTGGGTTGAGAGCCAGTCCCGGTCCACGGTTTCGATCCAGTCAGCGGTCCGGGCCAGGGCGGGTGAGTAGCGGCTCGGAAGGGCTCGTGCTGGCCGGAGAGAGCCTGGTCGAGGAGACGTAAGTGCTCGGCGAAGTCGGCGGCCGACCTCAGGCCGAGGAAGGCCGGGAGGAAAACCCCCGCCGGCGCCAGGTCGGCCGAGTGCCCGTCGGCCGTCACGAGGCGTTCGCGCCAGAGGCGAGCCAGTGTCCCAACACAAGGAGCCCTAGGGATAGCGCGTGCGCCGTCCTCCTTTGGCCAGAGGATCGGCTGCGCAGAAGAGTTCCCAGGGTATGCCGCTGGCGTCGGTCCAGTTCTGAAGGTCTACCGAACGCTCCAGCCTGGTGATCTCGTCGCTCAGTTGACCCAAGAAGGTCGTCTCGCCTTTCATTTCGGCCGCCTTGAAGGCTTCGTACGATCCCGTCCAAGCCGTTGATGCGTGGTGCCTGACGGATGCCAAAGATGACTCCAGAGAGCGTAGTAGATCCTCGCATCTGTGTTCCTGCCATCCGATCGCCAGGGTCCGCAAGAGGTGACTCGTCGCGAGCGCCGCTTCCGATGCCGCATAGGCGCTGCTCGCAAATCCAGCCGGCCGAGCGTCAGGATCTAAGTCATCCTCCCATGTCGCTCTCGCCGCGTCCGCAGCAACATCGGCGGTCAGTGCCATTCGCACGGGGACACGTAGAGATGCCTTTGCAGTGGAGCCCCCGGTCACAGTACATCGCTCCGCGAAGAGCAATGCCTCATCAATGGCTCGGACGTAGGTTGCGTAGATTCGGCCGGACATCCAGTGTCGGAAGTTGGGCTCAACCAGACGCGCGGCCCAGATTGCGAGGGCGATCCGCGCCCAGTGAGGAAGACGCATTGCGCGCTCAAGCAGTGGTTCTTTGTCCATTGCCTCCTCTTCCCCCCAATGCTCATTGCCGCGCGTCCTGGGTTAGCGCGCTGAGAGACTCAATCCGCGACCACACCCGGCCCGCCGCCAAGCTCCACGATCAACGAACCCTCGACACCCAGCGGAAGACGCGCCCTCACTTCGCCCCCGGCAGAGATAAAGAACGCCCCACCGAAGCTGTTGTCGTCCGGGAGGCTGTTGTCACCGATGTAGTTAACCATGAGCGCCGGCGTCCGGGCCAGCTTCACGCGCTGGGCGTACTGCGGCAGTTCCTCGGCATCCCAGCGGACCTGGTCAACCGCACCGTCCGAGAAGCACCTGGCGAAGGGAAAGAGCAGCCAGTCGGGACGAAGGGCGCGGAAGCGGGAGACGATGCCGTCGTCGAAGAGATCGCCGCAGAGGAGGAAGCCGACTCGGCCGAAAGGCGTCTGGGCCACTCCGATGTGAGAACCCTGACGATAGACAGCCGGGTCCGCCGCTTTCGCGTGCCACTGAGGCTGATTGCGTCTGTAGGTGAGGACGACGGCGCCGTCCGGCCCCAGCAAAACGGCGGAATCGTAAAGGGTGTCGCCTTGCCTTTCGAGCAGGCCGAACCCGAGCCAGGCGTCATGGCGACGGGTGAACGCTCCGAGACGATCGGTCGCCGGACCGGGAATCGATTGGCCGAGCGGGAGGTCGTGGGCCGGGTCGTCGTTGTTGTTCAGGCCGGTCAGGACGGCCTCCGGCAACAGGATAAGCCTCGCCCCGGATGCGACACCATCGGCCGCCATTCGCTCAATCCTGGCGAGGTTGACCGCGGGATCGGCAGTCACCCGGGGCGCGAGGAGGGCCGCTTTCATGCGCCCCGGCCCCGTCTGGTTCGCCCGACCTTGATGGTCAGGCCGCTTCTCCCCATGAACAGAGCCTCCGCCGCCTCGGGCGTGTCTTCGAGCACATGGAGCAGCCGGGCGTTGATCTCGTCGAGGTAGAAATGCTCGGGGTCGAAGAGCCGGCCCCCGGTGTCCTTGCGGGCCCAGGTGAAGTTCTCGTCCCGTTCGGGGTCGCTCTCATCCTTGATACTCGCCAGGAAACGCTCGTAGCCACCCACGCCGCCCACGTCCTCCGGCGGGCGGTGTCTCGCCCCTGCCAGACACACAGGGCAGGGGACGCTCTGGTCCTGGAGTCTCTTCTCCACGACAATCTCGTGCTCCCAGGAGTCCCCGAAGTCGTACTCGTAGACGCACCGGCGTTGGCTTTCGAAGAGTGAGCCGATGGTGGTGGTCGCCGGGTCCACCTGCCGCGTTTCCTCCGCCTGGAATTCACTCCAGGTGGCGTGAGGGTCCTCCTCGCAAACCTCCAGCCCGTCGAAGGCGAAGCGATACAGGTGATAGTCGAGCCACCCGAACGCCACCTGGAGGACGCGGTGGAACTGGGTGAAGGTCAGGGACTCTTCCACCTGGAGCCTGCGCCAGATTGGGGGGCGGATGTCCTTGATGGTGACCTTGATGACGTAGCTCACGGGGCCAACTCCTTCGGTTCATCCTGTCGCACGCGGCGGGCCTGGAGACCAGGCACCGCCCTTGCCTAGCCCGGTGCGCCGTGCCTGCGGTCGATGGCCGCCTTGAGGATGGCCGCGTAGTCCCGAAGGTCGGCCTTGTGGCGCAGGGTGTGGTTGCCGCCGTGGATACGCCGGTGGGCCAGGACCTCGGGCAAGACGGTCAGAGCCAGATTGGCGGCCTTGGCCCGCGCGTACCAGTCGAGAAACTCCCCGACCTTGCGATCGGTGGGAAAGAACCCCACTTTGAGGAAGGCCTCGCGCCGGATGAGAAGGGTTCCCGGGTAGAGCCCAGCAACGGGTTCGGGCGGGCAATCGAGGGTTGCCCGGACGCTACCACTCACGTCGGGGCTGACAAACTGCCTGACGTGGGTGAAGACCGCGTCGGTCCGCGGCCGGCTCTCGAGCGCGGCCACTTGGACGGCGAGCTTGGCGCTCTCCCAGAGGTCGTCCGCGTCGAGAAAGGCCAGGTAGCAACCCTGGGTCGCCTCGACCCCGCGGTTGCGCGCCGCTCCGATGCCGCCGTGTTCCTGCCGGACGCAGCGCACCGGGGGACCGAAGCCCTCGGCGATGGCCCCGCTGCCATCGGTGGAGCCGTCATCGACGACGAGGATCTCGAGCGGTCGGTGGGTCTGCCCGGCCGCGCTCTCGATGGCCGCCCTAAGGTAGCGCTCGCCGTTGAAGACGGGGATGATCACGCTGACCGAAGCCGGCTGGCGCTGAGCGGGCGCCGGCTGGCGCTGAGCAGGCGCCGGCTGGCTCGGGGCGGGGGCCGTCTGCCCCGCCGCCACCCGCCTGGCCAGGGAAGCCCGGGCGATCCTTAGGAGGTTCACCCGGCAGTCCTCCACGCGGGAGGTAAGGTTCGAACCGTGAACCCGCTTCAGCAGGAGGGTCTCAGGGACAACCGCCAGGGCAAGCCCCGAGTCCCGAGCCCGCACGAACCAGTCGTAGTCCTCGCCCACCTCGTAGGCGGGGTCGAACGGGCCGACGGCCCCGAGAACCTCGCGGCGCACGACCAGGGCGCTCGGAACGAACCCGGCGTGGTCTCTCTCCATGAGGTCCCGCGCCACCCAGCCCGGCACCTCCGGCGTGTCCGGCGAAAGGAAGAGCCGCTGGTGGGTGAACACGAGGCCGGCCTCCGGATGCTCCAGAAGATAGCCCACCTGGCGTTCGAGCTTGGCCGGGAGCCACAGATCGTCGGCGTCGAGGAAGGCGAAAAACTCGCCCCCGGCCCGGGCCACGCCGGTGTTCCGGGCCACGGCCACGCCCTGGTTGGGCTGACGGATGTAGACCACTCGCGCATCGGTCGTGGCTACCAGACCGGTGCCGTCTGTCGATCCATCATCGACCACGATGACTTCCAGCGGAGAGTAGGTCTGGGCGAACGCGCTCCCCAGGGCCTCAGCCAGATACTTCTCGCCGTTGCGGACGGCGACAATGACGCTGACCAAAGGCCTGGCCGCGCCTGCCCCACCGCCGGCGCCGCGCCCCGCTCCCACGCTCATGCGACCACTTCCCCTATCAACGCCGGCACCGCTGACATGTCCGGCCCGAGTTCGAGGACATAGGCCGGCACTTGCCTGACCAGCTCCGCCACGGTCGCGAAAAGCGCGCCGCGGTTCCCCGGCATCTGAAACAAGGTGCTCGGCGCCAGGGCGGCCAGAGCCGTCGCGGCGCTGGTCCGCTCCATGGTCGGCCGCTCGCGGCCGACGATCTTGGGGATAACGATAGCCCGCAGGGGAAGGACGGGCTTCAGGCGCGGCCCGAAGGCGGGGGCCAGGTAGAGGAGGACCTTCTCGCCCGCTAGGCGCCCCGGGTCGTAGCGGCGGCCCGGAAACCCGCTCGACTCGGTGGGTGAGGAGGGCTCAGTCGCTGCGGCGAGAGCCGCGAGCGCCGGGAACCGTGCGGTGTTGTCCGGGTCGAGCTTCGCTGTGCCGTAGAGGCCGTAGACCAGGGGTGCGGGCCCGGCCTGGACCATGACGTAGTCGTCCCCGAGGTAGTCGAGGCCGGCCGCCAGGCAGGTGAGGGCCGTGGTCGACTTGCCCGACCCACCCTTGCCCACGATCAAGGCCGCCCCCGAGCCGACGCCCACGGCGGCGCCGTGGATGAGCGCCCGCTCCACGGTGCCCGACCACCAGTGCAGGATGGGGCGGAAAGGCGCGGCCCTCTCGTGGACCGTGGTCGCCTCGGCGTCGGGCACGAAGTAGAAGGCTGTCCGGCCGGCCAGGTCGAGCAGGTTGAAGGCCTCGCCGGCCTGGTTCAACAGGCGGAGAGTCCCCTGGTCGGAAAACCACTGGATGGGGTTGGCGGCGGCGATGGGCCCCGCCGGAGTGGGGTCGCCATCCGCCACCTCGATCGCCGACGCCTCCGGCCAGGGGGTGGGCGGCAGCGCCACTCCGGTCGACCTGAGGTCGAAGACCCTGATCGTAAGGGCGGGCGAGCCAACGGGCCGCGCCCGCAGATGAGCCAGAGCCGGTGTGAGCACCGGCGCCATCGCCCGGTTGGCGAAGCTCAGCCGGACCACGTATCCTCCGAGGTTGTAGTCCTCGTCCACGGCTTCGCTGCCGGCGCGGCGCCGGACCTGGTCGAAGGCCCGGCCCACCCCGGCGAAGTAGGAGGCGGCGGACGCTCTGGGCATGGCCTAGTCCCTCCTGCCGCCGGAGGCGGTCAGAGCCCTGAGGTTCCGGGCTCTCTCGGCAAGCTTACCGATCACGTACCCGGGCATCTGCCAGTAGTGCTCCAGGGACCAGAGGTTCCGGAGGTGCCGAGGGAAACCGAGGACCCGCCGCGGGGCGCCCATCCCGCGCCTGGCTCGAGCGTAGAAGAGCCAGGTCACGATAAAGTAGCCGGGGTGAGGCTGGGGCCTAGAGAGGATGGCGTGGACGGCCCGGTCGGAGCGGGTCACGGATTCCCTCCCCAGGGTCTCCAGCACCGCGCTGGGGATGGGGGCCCCGAAGATATCCCGCAGGTAGTTGAATGTCTCCCTCACCGGCAGGACCAAGCGACGGCTCACCGCCAGGTCGAGGATGTGGTTCCAGTCGATCGCGTTACGGCCGGGGGCGTCGCGGCCGGCCGCGGCCCGATGGCCGGGCTCGGCGGCGGCTCGATGGCCGGGGTCGGCGGCATCAAAACGGCACCCGCCGAGGATGGCCAGCGCGTCCGGCACCCAACGCACCGGGGGCACGTCCTTCCACCGACTGCCGTGGACGCAGACGTAGAAGAGGTGGTCGGCCGCTCCCAGAGCGCGGGTGGGAATCCCGTTCAGCGAGAGCGGGACGGCGTTGTGCCAGAACGGCTGGTCGGCGCCCTCGTAGCAGCACTCCTCGAGCAGGTGCCAGTGGAGGTCGACTTCCTGGCCGTCGCCGCTGACGAAGCCGGCGCAATCGCGGGAGAGCCGCTGGGTCTCAAAGAGTAGCCTCGGCCGCCAGCCGTTCCGCTGCAGGACCCTGGCGGCCTCGGTGGCCCGCTCCGTTGGGACCAGGACGTCGAAGTCGCCCATCGGGCGAAGGCCGAGGTCCTTGTAGTGAAGGGGAATCAGGGCGCCCCCTTTGAAGAGGAGAGTTTCCAGACCGGCTTCCTCCAGGGCCTGGACCAGGGCCGCCGCCCGGTGGAAGAGGAGCTGGTTGGTGTACCAAGTGCGGCGGTAGACGCCCTTGAGCTTCTCGGTGAGGGGGTCTGTCGACCCAAGGTCGTGGAGATTGGCGTAGAGCAGTGGCAGGAGCCGGTAGGAGCCGTGGTCGAGGCGGTCGATGTCGGTCCGCGCCCGCCAGAGGTCGAAGGCCCGGACAGCGTCGTCACCTTTCAGCAGGCACGCCTGGAGGAGTAGCTCCTGGTCCGGTGTGGGCCGGCAGCGAAGCCTCTCCCGTGGTCTATGAACATCCCTGCCGGAGCCGGCCATGGCGTCTCCCGCCTACCGTTTCGCCGGTTCGGCCCGGTTGGCGTCGGGAGACCGCGGCCGGTTCCCGGCCCCCGGCTCGGGCTTCTTCTGGGGCCAGCCGCTATCGGCCACCTCGTGGATGGGGTCGAGCAGAAGCAGGTCCTGCATGTCCGAGTACTTAGTGAAAGCGGGTTTGCCTAGCGCCGGGGCGTCGCCCGGTCGGGGAAATGCCACGCTGGGCGCCGCCGGGGCCTCGCCGCCCGCGCGCGGCCGAATCAGTCCCTCCTTGAGAAGCTCGGCGACAAGCCCCAGAACCACGGCCTCCGCTTCGGCCGGCGGCAGCCCCGCCAGGGCCTCCGCGATCGCAAGCGCGGACAGCCCCTCGCCGAGCAGGTTCCAGACGAGGGAGGCGCTCGGGTTCAGGCCGTAGTAGTAGCCCGAGCCGAGGTCGATGATGACCGCCTCGCCGTCGATGGTTTGGCTGATAACGGCGGGAGAGTTGACCTCGTAGCGGCCGGTCCCCGTGGGTTCACTGTAGGTCATGCTGGAAGGTTCAATCCGTTGGTTGTCGTTCCTGCCCTGAGACGAACCCAGGCCCTGGAGCTTCGGCTCCCCGGGGCGTCTCATAACTGACCCCAAGGTCGGCCGAGATCTGCAGCATCAGCGGGGCAGCGACACGACCCGCGTCGAACTGAGTCGACAGGCAGGGATGGAAGGCCCATCCATAGAAGCGGTGCCGCGAGAAGTGCTACCGCGTATCGTCCACGAGTGGAGGTCACCCAGACCGGTGGCGAACGAGCAGAGGGCCGTGGCCCATAACGCATCCCGCCCCACGATCGGCGCGGCTATGCCCTGGCAGGTCTTTGAACCGCTTCAGGGTCAGAGCATGACTACCCTCGTTTGGGGTAGGCAGTTCGAGGTGACCCGCGTCACGGCAACGTCCATCCGAGTGTCGTTGGAGGAGACGAAAGGGACCCGATACGTCGGGAGGGCCGAGATGGAGAAGACCCTCGCGGCTCTCAACGAAAAGGGCACACTTACCATCGAGGAGGTCCGGCATTTCGCCCCGCAGACTGCTTCGTATGTTGCCGCTCTGATGGTTCGGCTTCCCGGAGTGACGTGGGATGGAGCTAGCCGCAAGCTAGTGACCCGAGCCGGCGCCCCACAGGACGTAGGTAGCTCGACCTCCGGCACATCGGTCGCGGGCCCCGCGGCGGCCGAGACCCAGACGAGGCAGGTATCCACGGCCAATCCCATTTCCTTCGACGCCCTCTGGGCTGAGCAGCCTGGCGAGGTTCACGGCGTTTGGCGGAAGCTAAACCCCATGGTCCAGACGGAGCTTGCGGCCATGGCTCTGGCCGATGTCTCGCAAACCCTTCGCATGCTCAGAACCTGCGAGTCTCCGCCCGAGCAACTCCTCGCGGCGCGGTTGTTTTCGGTGGCTAGATCGGTGTCCATAGTTGAGGATTTCGAGTTGGAGCCCCAGCACCCCGTACACACGAGAACGGGTCAGGTGCGCGTCGACCTGCTGGCCAGAGGCAAGGTCGACGGCTCCACTGTGAACCTGGCCGTTGAGTGCGACGGTCACACCTACCACAAGACGAAGGAGCAAGCGGCCCGCGACCGGCAGCGCGACCGCGATCTCCGGCTTGAGGGCTACGATGTCGTGCGCTTTGCCGCCACTGAGATCATGGATGACCCCGAAGAGTGTGCGCTCGAGGTCTTTCGGCAGATGCTCGCCCGGCCAGCGCCGGAGCAGAACCGTCCCGCGCGGTAGCCGGTTGGCGCGAGGTCGGGGGCAGGCACTCACCTTGGTCTGACGACTTAGCCCCAACGGAAGGAGTTGTCCCGATTGCCTGAACAGTTGCCTGAGGTCGTGCTTCCTGAACTGAGATGGATCGGGCCGTACCGGCTGTACCAGGGAGCGCCCGGTGGGCAGGTAGATGACATCGACCCGAGCCTGCGAGGCGTGTACCTGTGGGCGATTCCAGTCGATGGACGCTTCTACCCGCATTACGTCGGGGAGGCCGAGAGCCTCCACAATCGTCTCGTCATCCACCGCGGGAACCTCACCGGAGGCTCGTACTGGATCTA
>Ga0315284_10003892_pt1 | contig 21193 bp, 21 predicted proteins | sample YL17G09_16_MG_FD_203696 | JGI IMG/M metagenome (GOLD analysis project Ga0315284, IMG submission 203696) | Sediment microbial communities from Yellowstone Lake, YNP, Wyoming, USA - YL17G09_16 | ecosystem: Environmental > Aquatic > Freshwater > Lake > Sediment | place: USA: Wyoming | collected...
TCCTCACTTCAGCCACTCAGGCCCCTTGCTCCCGCTCTTCCCCTCCACGCCCTGCGGCGAATCGTCCCACGCCGGGTGCTCCAGGATCGCCTGGAGCAGCTGCGTGCCCCTCAAGGCGTTCGTCAGCGGGAGGTGGCCCTTGGGCGCCGCTTTCGGCTCCATGGGCGAGTCGTAGTTGAACTCCCCGGGCCACTTGCGGTAGACGTTGAACTCGCCCTGAACCCAGTCGATGGCCTTGAAGAACTTGTCCCACCTGGGTAGGTTAGTGATTGTCGTTTATAGAGAGTATGAGATCAAGAGAGAGAGAGAGAGAAAGAAAAAGAGAGTGAGATTCGGAGTTTTTTTTTGTTCAAATCAAAGAAAAGCCCGAAAAAGAACTGATTTTTCCGGGAAAAACTTTACTTACCTCTTCCTGTTGGTCAGCCACACCTCGCGCTGCGCCGAGAAGCCGTACTTCCCGTTGGAGCACCCCCTCCACAGCGCGTCCATCACCCGCAGGTCTCGCGCCGGGATCGTCTTGACTTCAGAAAAATAAACCCAGTTGCGCTCAACGGCCGCGGGGCCCGCGAGCTCGATCAGGCAGGCACGGTGCTCATCGTCCGCGGCGCGGAAGTCGCCCGAGGCCAGGAGGTCGCGGAGCTGGGTCCAGTCGATTCCCGCCTGTTTTAGATTTTGGTTTTATACCGTGATCGGAGCGTGGAGGCGCGGAAAGTCAGTCGGGAGAGGTTGGAGAAGAAGATGAAAGAGATAAGGATAAACGCGAGAGAGGGTCGAGGGACGCGGTGGTGACGGAAGGGAAACGTCCGTCGCCGGAAGAGTTTTGTTTTCCCTTCCGATCGAATCGGGGTCTCGCATTCGCCCTTCCGCACCCCGATCGCGGGCTCAAACCGCGAATTACGATGAGAAACTAGTACCAGCCCAAACTTTTGAAGCTCACCTCCGACGTCAGGTCGACCTGGTCGAGCGGCAAGACCGCGGTCGCCTTGCTCCCGCCGATGCCGCCGCCGGACGCCGGCGCCGGCGCCGACGAATTCGGAGATGAGGAGGGTCCCAGAGAGACCGACGAGAGAGATCCTCCGTCATTAGCCCGGGAGACGACAGATACGCGCCGTGCGCTATGGCTGCTCCGGGCGAAGGCCGCGAGAGCAGGAGCCCTGGACGTGGCGACGCCCCCACGGACGGCAACGACAAGCGACGGCGACGCCGACGCCGACGGCGGCAGTGGCAACGAGGCGCCAATCGAAGGAATGCTCGCGGCGGGCGCTCCGCACGCATTTCCGAGAGCCGCAGCGCGCATGATTCACAGTCTTCTTGAGAATGGGCGCAAGAAGAGCTAACGCGAGTTTTGTTAACTCAGCGCGCGGGGAGGCAGAGATCGAAGTGATGGACTAGTTTTTTCTTTTTTTTGTAGAGAGAGAGAGAGAGACTTGAGAGCCTCAAATGTTGCCTCTCCAAGGAAATCAAAAAAACGCCCCCACCTCCGATTCGCGTGTTCCTCTCTTGAGAGAGAGAGAAGAATTGCTTGCCAAACCGAAGGCAACGGTCGCATTCGAACAACGGCGAGAGCCTTTGAAACAAAACAAGACCGATAGACTTTCTGCCTTTTTATTACTTTCTCCTTTTTTATTACGCCGGAAGGCAGAGGTTGGATTTGACACTTTTTTGTTTCATCTCGCTCTCTACTTCCCTCCCGACTCCACTCCCCGTCCCCGCCAGGGTTAAGATGAGTTTGTTTGCTATTGTAAAATGCATTTGAGGGGTCTCAAAGACTAAAAATGCGCTATAAAAAGTCGAGTAGCTGTCAAGAAAATGAGGGAACAGCTTTGGGTGGTAAAACAAGTCGGGAAGAAAAAAAACGAAACCGACTCCCACCTTTATCGCCCGCTGCCCTCCCCGTTCGCGAACAAGACGCGCGCGCGCGCACAATAGTGAGCTCTCCCAGTCGCCTTCCGCGCACACTGACCCATCTGAGACGATATGGTTCTCGCGTGCGGACCAGGAAAAGGGAAAGATCGCTCGTGTGAGAACGCGCGTGTTTTTGCCCGAAGAGAAAAGGCAAAACAGGGAAAGGGGGGAGGAAAAAAAAACAAAAAAAAACAAACGAACTGAACTCGGAGGGAGTCGCGCTCGCGTGAAGGGGGTGTAAAAACAACAACTGCCGAAGGCAAAGAATCAATGGGAATGGTTTCTCCGAAATGAATGGTGGTCGGGGGTTGGGTGCTGCTGGAACGGCGGTTTTGTCGCTGCTGGAAAAATATGTGGTGTTGTCTGCTAACTCGTCCGCGTTTTTTTTTTTGTATGTAGTGTACGACTTGTTTGTATCAAATGGTTCGAGAGGAAAAGAGACAGGCGCGAAGGAGGAGAAGGAGTAGGAGGAGCAGGGAGGAGGGAGAGGAACAGGAGGAGGAGGGAGACGAAGAGAGGGGTCTTTCGGCAAAGGCGCACTCGACCCATCTCGTCACTTTCCCTTTTCTTCTCCTCCACCTGTCTCTTTCTCAACTCTCTCTCTCTCTCTCCCTCTCTCTCTCGGCTTCACTCCTCGCGCCTCACGGCGCGAGCGGCGTCCCACACACCGCGCTCGTCAGCCTCTCGTTGATCATCTCGAGCAGCGACGGCGACTTCTTCAGGGAGAGGCCCAGCGGGGCCGAGGTTGGAGGAGCCTGCGCCCGCGCCTGCGCCTGCACCTGGGCGGCTTCCGCGGAGGAGAAGAGCGAGGGCCCGCGAGGGGGCATCCCCGCGCTCGCGCCGCCCCTCGCCGAAGCAGCAGCGGCGGCTGCGGCAACGGCCTTGGCGACCACGCCGTCCTCCTCGTCGCGGTCGTCCTTGCCGGCCGGAGGCACCAACGCGGGGAGCCCCAGCGCGAGCGAGACGTCGTCGAGCGCATCGGCGAGGTCGACCAGGGGCACGTGCCCGTGCTGCTGCTGCCCCGCCTGGCCCCTCGACCTGACGTCGTAGCAGACGTCGAAGGCCGAGGAGGGGGAGAGCAGTGACGACGGGGGCTCGTGCCAGAGGCTGCCGGCGCCGCCGCTGCCGTTGCCGCCGGACTCGGAGGGGCTCAGGCCGCCCGAGCCCGAGCCCGAGCCGCCGGCGCCGCCCGGGCCGCCGGTCAGCATCGAGCTCTCCTCGAAAGAGGTTATCGGCGCGGGGGCGAGGTAGCAGTCGTCTCCGCAGGGGTTATCGCTGGCGATGGGGTAGTGGCGGTAGGAGGGGGCCGCGGGCCGCGAAACCGCGGCGGCAGCAGCGGCGGCGTCGGCAGCCGTCGAGGCAAGCAACGGCGTTCCCCACACGCACCCGGAGCCGCCATCGCCCGGGTCCGAGGAGGAGGCGTCGGCGCCGATGATCTGCGCCACGGGGGTCAGCGGCCTCGTGATGTCGAGCCCGGCCGTCATCGCCGCGGCGACCGCGCTCGTCGCGGCGTCGTCGGCGTCGCAGGCCTCCTCTCCCGGCCCCAGCGGGAGCGGCAGCAGCACCGTCGGGGGCGGGGCCGGCGGCCGCGGCGCGGAGGGCGCCGGCGCGATCGAGCGGCGCAGCGCGTCGTCGTTGGACAGGAGCCGCTCGAGGTGCTGGTCGCTCGCGGCTCGCGCGGCCCGGTGCAGCGCCGCCGCCGACGCCGCGCCGTCGAGGCTGCCCCTGCCGCCGCCGATGCGGGCCGCGGAGGCCGAGCGCGCGACGAACTTGCGCGGGGCCGGGCGCGCGCCCAGCGAGTTGGCGCGGCGGCAGGCGGCGGCGGAGCGGGCCGCGGTGGCGGCGGCCGCGCGCGCCTGGGCGGCGGCGGCTGCCGCGGCGGCCTGAGCGGCGGCAGACGAAGAGGTCACCGTCGCGTTGAACGAGCTCACCCCGAGGCCGCCGCCGTTCCCGCTGTCGAAAGAGTCCCTCGAGGTGTCTCCGATCGGCATCAGGCCGTTGCCGCCGCCATTGCCGTGGCTCAGGGACGTGCCGCTCGAGCAGCCCACTCCTGCGCCCCCTCCCCCGAGGGCCCCCGAGATGCTCCGCCGCCGCATCGCTGCGGCCGACGCCGACGGCGGCGGCAGCGACGGCGGCTGCGCGGCAGCGGCCCTCTTCCTCACCGCGTGCTGCCACACCGTCCTCAGCTTCGACTCCGCCGGAGGCTTCTCGATGACCTCCGCAGCCCCGAGGTCGAGCCCGATCCAGACGGCCCTGCGGGCCGCGGCCCCGGGGTCGGCGAGCAGGATGAGCGGGAGGTGCCTGCTCGCGGCGCAGAGCGCCGCGGCGGCAGGCGGGGGGCCCTGCGAGGGCGCCTGGGCCTCGACGAGGGAGGACTGGGGCGTTTCGAGTTTCGGGTTTTTTGGATGAGAACGGGCGTGAGTGTTTCTGCGTCTCGGCGGGACCGCGGGGCGGCGGGGGGGGAGAGAAACCAGCGGATCCCGTTCGAGGAAAAGAAGAAGAAAATCAAGGAAGCGAGGGGGGGATGGACGAGGACCGAGGAAAAACGGTCGCCGCCCCCCTCCCCGCCTTGCCCTGTTGCTCGTAAACTCGTCGCGATCCTCCCCCTCATCCTGCCTCACCTCGCACATCACGACGTCGAAAGCATTGCCTGCCACAAGCTCCAGCGAGGCGAGCTCGCACGAAGACGCCGTAGTGACTGTAAAAGAGTGTGTTGAATGTTTCGGGGGTGGTGGTGAGAATTGAGCAAGAGAGGAAGAACAGCAGCGAAAAATCGGCATGAGTATCGAGGAGGAGAAGAAGAAGAAGAAACGGAACTGATCAACGCTTTCGAGCAATTCCCTCCCCCCGCGTGTCCGCTCCTCCGTTTCTCCGCTCTCGCCCTCCCCCCCGAAGCGACGTACCACAATATTCGTAGCTCTCGAGCGAAGTCCGAAGCTGCGCGACGTCGTCGCTCGACACCACGAGCACCTGTTTTTTTTTTGCAGAGATGTTTTTTTTGTCCCCCCAGAGGGTCAGGATTCAGAGCGCGAGAGGCTGCTCTCAAAGAAAAGACCCGTGCACCCGCGTGTTCCCAATGTCCGTACCTTTAACCCCGCGGGAAAGCCTGGCCTGGACGCCGCAACGCCCAGATCGACGTTACCGAGGTTTGTCATGGACGTTAGAGGCAGAAAACAGTCGCGGGGAATGCAGGTCGTCGACGAAAGGCGGCGAGCGAGGACTTTTTGGGGACTAATTGAAAACTCCCCTTCCTGGGCCTCGACTGCGAGAGGTGGACTCTGCAAGTGCCCTTGATCCGTGGGGGGCGTCACAAATGTACTCGCGCGGAGGATGGGGGTTGGATGCGAGACGCAGGCTGCCGATGATGCTCGCGATTCGCCCCTTGAGTTTTTTTCCTTCTGAATTTGTGCGAGCATTCTTGCCGCTGCCGCCGCCGCTGGCAGAGCCACAGAAAAAGAGCCAGCGGACCCTAGATATTCTTTTTTTTTTGCTGCTGGGTTAGCAGGGAGGCGTCTCTTCGCCGTCGCCCTCTTCTTTCGCAGAGCGCGACAGCGACTCTCCGCAAGCAGCGCTCTCCGCAGCAGCACCAACGGCGATGGAGACTCGGCCGCGATGAAGAATCGGGGGTGGGGGGGGTCAAAGAAGAAAGCTCTTTCTTTGTTTCGTTTTGCAGCAGGGTTTTTTTTGTTTGTTTGTTTAACAAAGGGGGAAAAAATCATTTCTCTCTCTCACGATACTCTCTCACCTCTCCCTCTTTGTTACTAGCGGCGCAGGCCCCGAAACACACACACAAAGACCCCCCCTCAAGCGCCCTTATTTCATTTCCAAACCTCTAGAACGGAGAATCGCTGTGACGAAAGGAACACAAAAGCGCTCAGAAAGGCGAGGCCCTTGATTTAAAAAAAAGTCAAAAGAAAAAAGAAGAAACACTTTCTCTCTCTCTCCAACTCTCTTTCCTACGCATCCCTCTTCGCCCTCTTCCAACCCCGCTCTAGTACACAGCCTGCACCTCGGGCACCAGGTCGGCCGAGCCGGTGGACTTGACGGGAGAGAAGAACATCGCGAGCAATTCGCCGACGAACGACGCGAACACGGGGACCTTCTGCAGCGTCTTGAGCGGGCCCGGGGCGTCCGAGCCGCCGATCGCCGTCAGCCGCTCGGCGAGCGCGACCATTCTGTCGAGCCTCGGGAAGAAGGCCGCGTCCTCGACGTCGGGGACCTCCGGGAAGATGCGCTCGGTCGTCTTGTTCGTCTCGAGGATGACGTGCTGGTTGAACTGCTTGGTGTTGAGGCCCAGGGACTCGTAGAAGGGCGAGCGGGCGTGGTCGTTGAGGTACATGGTGACGTAGACCTGAAGAAGAAGAGAGAAGGGGGGGGAGAGAGAGAGAAAGTGAGAGAGAGGGGAGGAGCATGGGCGCGAAGAAAAAAGGAGGAAAAGAGGAAAGAGAAAAAAAATGAGTTGAAGAGGAAGGAGAGAAAGCTTTCATCTCTCTCTCTCGACGATGACGGAAAAAAAAAAAAAAAAAAGCAAACTCACCGACAGGCAGAAGAACCTCGACCACAGCCTCCCCTGCGTGCCCTCGATCAGCCCCGGCTTGGCCTTGATGATCGCGGCGAAAAAGTCCCCGTGGCGGTTCTCGTCCTGGCACCAGTTCTCAAAGTACTCGAAGAGCGGGTAGGTGACGAGGTTGGGGTTGCGCTGCAGGTGGCGGTAGATCGAGATGTAGCGCCAGTAGCCGATCTTCTCGGAGAGAAAGGTCGCGTAGATGATGTACTTGGGCTGTTAGGGTGTTGAGAGAGAAAGAGGTAGATTTTGTTTCGTTTCGAGGAGTGGGAAAGTGAGCGGGAAGAGAGAAAGAAAGAAAGGAAGGAAGGAAGGAAGAAAGAAAGGAAGGAAGGAAGGAAGAAAGAAAGAAAGAGAGAAAGAGAGAAAGAGAGAAAGAAAGAAAAGAGGCAGCTTCTTCGCTTCGCTTTGCTCGCTTGCTCGCTCGCTCGAAGAAGAAAAATAGAAAGCTTCTTCGCTCGCTTCGCTTCGCTTCGCTCGCTCGAAGGAAACAACAAAAAGCCTCTTCGCTCGCTTCGCTTCGCTCCGCTCGAAGGGACCAAAGAAAAAAAAACGCTCACCTTGAAGAACGTGTACTTGCGGTTCTTCGTCAGAAAGCCCAGGTCGAGCGCGAGGTTGAAGTCACTCATCGCCTTGTTGAGGAACCCGGCGTGCCTCGCCTCGTCGCGCGACATCAGCGTGAACACCTCCGCGACCGCGGGGTTGCTCTTCTTCAGCCTGCGGCCGAGCTCCTTGTAGAGGAGGAAGCCGGAGAACTCAGCGGTGCACGACCGCTCGAGGAACTCGATAAAGATCTTGCGCGCCGGCCCCTGGATCGAGTCGGCCGCGGCCTTGAACGAGGCGTTGCGGACGAAGTGCGTCTGGTTGTAGTCGGTCTTGAACTCGTTGAGCGTCGAGATGAGCTCGTCCATCTGTTTTTTGGGGTCGGGGTTGGGGGGGGGCGGGGGGGAGGGGATTGGAGAGAGGGGGGGAAGAGAGAAGAAAGAGGTGAGAAAGAGGACAAGGGCGGCGGCGCGAAAGATAGCGTTGGGGCGACGAGCTCTCGACGATCGCGGCGGCAGCGGGCAGAGCACCAACGATCTCGCCCCGTCCTCCACTCCCCCAAATCCCATCTTACCGGCAGGTCAGGGTTCTTCTCCAGAGAGAACATGTCCTCCATCTCGTCAAAGTCCGTGGTGTAGAAGCGCGGCGTCAGGATGGTCTCGTTGGCGGCCTCCTAACCAATTGTCATTTTTTTTTCGTTTTCGTTTTTTTTCTTTTTGGATGAGAGGAAAAGAAGCAGTCGGAGGAGGGGGCGGTCGAGCCTCAATTGTTGCTCAATTTCGCAGGGGAGCATTGAGTGCGTCGTCCCACGGCCGTGAAGTGAGCGGTCAGAGGCGGAGCGCGCCCCGAGAACGACAAAGGGGAAGGGATAAGGTTCGGGAATGCCGCATTCGACGTGTCGCGGGGAAAGGGCGACGGCGGACGCTGTCGCAAAAGAGAAAACATCGACGCCGCCGACCCCCTTGGGAATCGCCTTTCCTTGAGAGCCGCAGCGCTTCCCTCTCCCATGTCGACCACTGCCAAAGGCACACAAAACACCGTCGACCGAACGCACCTTGACTCCCTTGCGCATCTCCTTGAAGCCCAGCTCCTCGGCGGCCTGCGCCTGCGAGAGCACCGACGGGCGGCGGGCAGAAGTCAAGCCGCTCGTGCGAGCGAGCGAGAGGCGGCGCGCCGCGGGCGGGGCGGCCGCGCGCGACGAGGTGGACGCGCGCATGGTAGAACGCATGGCGGTCGACGCCATGAGGGAGTGAAGGGGGGGCGTGAGGAACTTGGAGAGGGCGGCGCGCGGGGAACCGACGGGGGCAAGAAGGAAGAAGAAAGTGAAATGGAGTGAGAGAAAATCCTCGAGGAAAGAAAAAAAATCATTATCTCTCGACCCCTTCCTCGAGGAGGAAGAAGAGGCGGGTGCCGGGGCGGCGACGACGCAGGCCGCGATCGCCGGCACGGTCGCCGCCTCTCCCTCTCTTTTCTCTCTCCCCCGCCCCGTACACGATCCAACGCTCGCGCTCAGACAAAAACAAACCCCCTTCTCTGTTTACATGTTTCTTCTCTCTCTACTTTCTTTCATTCACTCATCTCGAAACCTTCCTCATCAAAACCAGGGGCCCGCCGCTCGACCTCGCCCCGACGACGCCCTCCTGCTTCTGGAACCCGAAGAAGCGGTACACCCTGTCGCCCTTCTTGTTCGCCAGCTCCTTGTCGATAAAGGGCGACTCGGTGCCCCCGATCCCGACCTTCTGCCGCGTGAACTGAAACGTGATCGCCTGGTTTGTTGCGTCCCAGCCTCCGGGCCGCATCGGACCCTGGAACTCGAAGAACAGCGAAAACACGTTCGACCGCAGCCCCACCTGCTGCCCCAGCGCGACGTCGAAGAACTCCGGCACAGGGATGTACCTCCAGGCCTTGATCGGGGCGATCGAGGCCCAGGGTAACTCCCACGAGCCGTCGACGTCTGCGGCGGTGACGAGATCGGAGCTCGTCGCGGCGTCGCCACGCGAGAGGAGGTGGGCGAGCGCGCCGAGCAAGAGGTCGCCTTCGACTTCCTGCTTTTTTTTGTCGTCGTCGTCGTTGTTGCGATAGAGGGGGGTGAGTTGCGGGTTTGGAAAAGCGCAAGGTCCCCGAGAAACAACGGAGGAAGGCATCGACGGCGGCGACTGCAGGAAAGGTCGAAGGGATAGGGAAAGGGTCGAGTTTTTTGCGAAGAAGAAAGAAAAAAACAAACGATCGAAAAAAACGTACCTTTGTCGTCGCCGCCTCGACCATCAGCGCCTTGGCCCTGTCGTCGTCGCCGCCCTGGGACAGGAAGGCCTCGAGCGCAGCCTTCTCGTCGTCACGGAGCGAGGACGACAGCGCGTCGCGGGCGTCCGAGGGCGCGGCTCGAGGGACGATGGTGAAGGAGGCCGAGGAAGAAGAAGAAGATTGAGTCGAGGGACTCTGCGTCTTACAAAATCCACCCAAGGCACAAGCTGTGAGCCTTTTTCCGACGAGAGGTGAAGAAAATCGTCGAGAGGCTCCGAGAGGCGCAGCGAGGGCAGCAGAGGGCACCATGGAGGCCCTTGACGGCGATGCGAGAGGGGTCTTCATTTTTTTTGGTTTTTATTTTTCCCTTTTTTGTGTGGGACTAGTTTTTTTTTCATTTTTTGTATCATTCTTTCCAACAAACGGCAAAGCCATGGACGCCGACGTCGGCGAAGGCAGCGACGCCTTCGCCGCCTCCGTCGCTCCAACCGTCCCGCGCCTGGAGGCTCTGGACCTTTCGAGCCTTGTCGATGGATCCAGCGATCCATCGCTGACTCAAATCATGATGAAGAACGCCCTCGAGGGGCAAATAGGAGGCGCGGCCGTCGACGTCGCTGCAACGTCCCCGACGCCAGCAATGCCCGCGCACCAACCAGCGATCGCCCCCCTCTCCGAGGAGGAGGAGGAGGCCCAGGGCCCCTCGACGCCCACCTCTGCCCGCGCCGCACCAGTCGAGGCTGACACGTGCACGATTTGCACTGGCAACCTGGGCGAGAACGGGGGCACGCTGTCCCTGTTGTGCGGTAAGAAGAAGGGGGATGGAGAGAGAGAGTTTTTTCTCGGTAAAAAAAACCGACAAAACAGATGGGCGCTAACCTTGGGCGACCCCGGGGTTCTTTCTGTTTTTCTTTCCTCCGCTCGCTCACTCCCCCCCCCCCCGAAACAACAACCCCACCACCCCCTTCAAAACCTCAGGCCACCCCTTCTGCTCCCGCTGCATCCTCCGCTGGCGCAAGCAATCCCGCCGCTGCCCGATCTGCCGCGAGCGTGACGGCCGCGACCTCGGCACGGGAGCGGCCGCCGCGCTGCGCTCGGCCGCGCGCTCGCTGCTCGCGCAGTCGGGAGGGGACGTGTTGGATGTGCTCGCGACTCTGGTAGAAGGCGTCAGGGAGGGTCCCTCGGCGGCGCTGCTGCTACTGAGCCCGAGGGGAGAAGGAGAAGAGGCGGAAGGGGGAGAGGGAGAAGCGAGCGGTGCTTCTGCTGCTGCGGCTCCCTCGAGCTCCTCGTCGGGCGCGGCGGCGGCGGCGGCTCTCCCGGAGCTCGACAGGGAGCTGCTCGCGCAGCTGGTCGAGGTGCTCAAGGCCGCGAGGGACGCAGCGCCGAGCGGGAGCGGAAGTGGAGGCGGAAGTGGAGGCAGCGGAAGCAGCGGGGCGAGCGACGCAGGCGCTGCCGGAGCAGCGACGGAGCCTCCTTCGTCGTCTTCTTCTCCTCCGCAGCGAGCGCGACCGGCTTCGGCTCCCGCCGCTGCTGCTGCAACGGCGAAGGCAGCTTGTGGGGAGGCCGCTCCCGTCGTTGTCGCTCCCTCTCCAGCTCAGGGAATCGTTCGCAGGCCGCTCCCGACCCCTCTCGACGAGGCGGAAGCGGCGGCTGCAGCAGCCCTCGAGGAACAAAACGGATCGAGCGATGACGACGATGACGACGGCGCCCTCCCGTCGCCGTCGTCGCTCGCGCCGGCGCAGGGCATCGTCGTCTTGCGGAGGCCGAGGCCGGGGAGCGCTCCTCCTTCGAGGCAGGGATCCGCGGCCCTGCCCGAGGCGGCGAGCTTCACGCCGCCGCAGCTGGTCCGCCCGGCGAGCGCCGGAGTGGGGCCTCTTGCCGCTGCCGCCGCGCCGCCTCCTCCGACGACGACGACGACAGACGAGCAGAGAAAGACGGGAGCAGCAGCAGCAGCAGCAGGAGCGGGAGAACCGCCCTTGCTCCTCTCCACTCCCGCGCAAGGCGTCGTCGTCCGCAGGCTGAGGATCCCTGCTTCCTCTTCTTTCGGTTATTCCTCCTCGCTGGCCTCATCCTCGACGGGGTCCCTGAATCTTTCGATCCAAGAAATAGAGAGGGAGCGGGGAAGAGGAAATGACGACGACGTCGGAGAAGAAGACGACGACGAAGAGGACGAGGAGGACGAGGATGAGGAGGAGGAGGAGGGCGACAGGCGCCGCCTTCTTGCCACGGCCTTCCCTCGAGCTGCCCCTGCTCCTCCTCCCCGCGCCCGCGCTTCCACCCACGGCACGAGGAGCCCCACCCCGCTCCACCGCGGCAGCGGCAGGAGCAGCGCCGGCAGGAGGCTGCACGAGGCGGCGTTCGGGAGGCGAGGCGGCGGCGGCGGCTCGAACGCCGCCGCCGCCCCCTCTCTCTACCTCACTCCTCGACCCCGCGCCTGCGGCCCACTGCTGGCCCCCTGCCTCCGGCGAGCCGCGCTCCTCGACGACGTCGACGCCCTCATCGAGGACGCCCTCTCTCGCGCGAGCCGCGTGAGCCCCGTAGACCGCACCGCGGACCTCGACGACGCGGCGCTCGAGCTGCACCTCGCGTCGTCGGCGCTCGAGGCCGTGCGCACGTGCGAGGTCGACGCCGCCGGAGCGCGGGCCGCGATCGAGGGCGTTCTCCGGAGGCAGGCGGTGCTGCAGGCCGAGCTGGACGCGGCGTCGGCTGCGAGGAGGTGCCGGAGGCGCAGGGCGGCGGCGGAGGCAGCTGCGGCAGCTGCCGGAAACGGAAGCGGTGGCGATGCTCCCCCTCGCCCCGCCGCCGCCGCAGACGGCGACGACGCGGAGACCCCTCGCGTGACCCCTCAAGGCGGCTCCCAGGCGACCCCCCGCCACCGCAGGCAGCAGCAAATCAGCAGCAGCCGCCTCAGGCAGCAGCGCTCGAGGTCGCCGGGAGAAGGAGGCCGAAACTCGAGCAGCGACGGCGGCGGATCCACCGCGACCTCGGCCGCCGTTGGCCGCGCGCTCTCCAAGATCGACGCCTTCGACCGCGCCCTGGGCAGGGCACGCGGGTGCATCCTGCCGCGCACGCGCCAGGTCGCGGACCTGGCGGTGGTGCTCGCGAGGATGGCCGTGGCCATGGGCGAGCGGAGTTGAGAAAAGAAAAAGAAATGAAGGAATGAAAAAAGTACACCAAAAATTTGCAAAAAAAACAAAATGAAAATGAACCAATTTTTTTCCCCTCGAAAAACTGAAGAAAAACCCTCTCTTCTCCCACCAACTCGAAACGCATCCCCTACCTCGCCGTCCACCCGCCATCCACGCTCAGGCACGCCCCCGTCACGCTCGCGGCGTCATCCTGGCACAGGAAACGGACCATCGCGGCCACCTCTTCGACTTTGACGAACTTCTTCGTGGGCTGGTCGACCAGCAGGACGTCCTCGATGACCCTCTCCACGGGGATGCCCCGGGTGCGCGCCTGGTCCGCGACCTGTTTTTTTATCAGGTCGGTGTACACATACCCCGGGCAGACGGCGTTGACCGTCACGCCGGAGCGCGCCGTCTCCAGAGCTGCCGTCTTAGTAAAGCCGGCGACGCCGTGCTTTGCCGCGTTGTACCTGTTTTTTTTTATTTGGTTTTTTTTCGCGGGTTTTTCGTTCTGTGAGTCGTGCCTGCGTGTCAGGCGCGTTTCCGTCTCTCTCCGCACGTGACAGTTGAGGGTTCGAACAGCGCGTTCCGCGGGAGAGACAGGGTAAAGATTGAAGAAGGAAAAAAAAAACGTACGCCGACTTGAACGGCGACGCGACCAGAGCGTGCATCGATCCCGTGTTGATGACGCGGCCCCAGCCCTTTTCGATCATGAGAGGCAGCGCGGCCTTGGTGGCGTGGAAGGTCGAGGAGAGGCAGACGGCGATGATGGCGTCCCATCTGCGGAAAAAGAGGAAGAAAGGTTTCGGTTTTTGAAAGGTTCGACGAGAGGTTGAGATGAAGATGATGATGAGAGGGAGGTTTGAAAAACACAGACCCCTCTCCTTTCCTTTCTTCTCCTTCGCTTTCTTCTCCTTACTTGTCCTCGGGAAAGTCCACCACGCTCTCGACGTGCTGGATGCCGACGTTGTTGCACAGGATGTCGAGGCTTCCCAAGTCGCCCTGGGTCTGCTTGATCATCGCTCGGATCTCGGCCGGTTTTGTGACGTCGGCGCTGGAGAAGAGCGCACGGACGCCAAACTCCTTCTCGAGGGCGGTGGTGGCCTTGGCGGCATCTTTGGGGTCCATGAGGCCGTGCATGACGACGTCTGTTGAGGAAGAAAGAAAGGAAAGAGAACGGTGAAAAAAGGGAAGAGGTCGAGGTCGAGGTTCGAGGTCGGGGGTCGAGGTCGAAGTCGACAGGGGAAAAAACGCTGACGACGACGTCGTTTCGGGGTCGATCGATGGAGGGGCATCGCTTTGTCACTCTACCTGCTCCTGCCGATGCCAGCGCGCGGATCATCCCCTGCCCGATACCCTGGGTCGACCCCGTCACGAGGGCGACGCGCCCTGCCAGGGACATTGAAGCAGAGGGAGAGTGGCAGAGAGAGAGAGAGAGAGGGAGAGAGAGGGAGAGGAAGCAGAGAGAGAGCCGAAGAAACAGAGAGAGAGAGGGAGAGAGAGGGAGAGAGAGAGAGAGAGAGAGAGAGAGAAAGGCAAAAACTTTCAAAGCGAGAGAAAAAATGACGTTCGAGCGAGCTCTCGACCTCTCAAGCTCACTCAACATCTTGAAAAACCCTCGACCGAACCCCCTTGTTGTTTTGTTTTGCGTTACGTCCTCTGCCTGCTTTACCATGACGATTCGCTCCCATTCGGACGCCGGGACCATCGCGGAGATCCCGCACTATGGCATCAGGTGAGGAGGGAGAGCTGGGGTTTGGAAGCGCAGGGCGACAGAGAGGAGCATTGAGTCTCCATTGTCGGGGAGGAGACCGACGCCTCCCCGACCTCCCGGGCGATGATTGCAAAAAAAACGCCAAAGTGATAACGCGCCTCTCGAAGCCCCCCCTGTGCTCTGTTCGAAGCCACAGAGCTCGAGGCTAGGAAGCATCTGGGCGCACTAGGCGGGGAAAGAGGGGAATCGTGCAGTTTTGCACGTCAATTGGACGAGCACGCTTTCGTTTTTTCCGTCCGACGCCGGGCCGCGCGCTATCCTTTGAGGCTAGAGAGAGACCAAATTCAATGCGACCGCACCTCCAAATCCAAAAACCACCGCCACCACAACCACCACAGCGGCCTCCACCTCTTCGAGCGCTCCGGCGAGCTCCAGAAGTACAACCACACCAGGACGACGCGCGCGCTGACCGGGGCCTCGCGCGCGACGAGGAAAAAAATCGCCGAGGCGGCCATCCGCGACGCCAACGCCGCCGCCTCTGCCGCGGCCGCAGCAGCGTCCGCCGCCCGGCGCCGCGCCGCGCGCCTCGCGCGCGAGGCCGAGGCCGCCGCGCGCCGCCAGAGCGCCCCCGCGCTGGCCAGCCTGCTGCTGGAGGCCCGCACGCGCAGCCTCCTCGCCGACCAGCGCGCCGCGGACGCGAGGTCGAGGGCCGCGCTCGCGGCGGCGGCGGCGCGGCGGGCCGCGGCCGCGGCGGCCGCCAGGGAGGCGTGGCACGAGTCCCTGCGGCGCGTGGCCGCGCAGCAGGCCCTCGACGCGGCCGCCAGGGCCCGGCTGGCCTCCAGGAACGGCGCCAAGGCCGCCAGGGCAGAGGCCGTGGCGGTCGCGAGGGCCGAGGTCCTGGCCTCGCTGCGGGCGGCGGCCGGCGCGTGCTCGCGGTCGCAGGAGGCCCTGAGGCTGCGCCTCTCCGCCGAGGAGCTGGCGCTGCGGAGGAGCCCCGAGAGGATGCGGCAGGCCGCCGCGGAGCTTGTCGCAGAGAGGAGGAGGATTCTGTGTCTGCCCGACGGCAGCTCCGAGAGCAGCCCGAGGGAGGAGGTCGGGGTGGAAGCGGAGGTCGCTCCCTCGGTCGGCTGCCTCCCGCTGGTGCGAACAGCAGCGGAGACGGCGGCGACGCCGCAGCAGCCCGCTGCCGCTCCCGCCGCCGCTCCCGCCGCTGCCTCTCCGCTCCCGGCCCCGCCGGCACAGTTTCGGGAGATTTCCTCTGGGGGCGCGAGGAAGAGCAGGGGGAGGAAGATTTCGTGCTTCGGGCGCTCTCCGGCCACCGAGGGCGAGGAAGTGGAGCAAGGAGCGGAGGCCACGGGCTCTCCGTCGCCTCCCGCCGCCGCTGTTGCCGCAGCAGCGCCGGCGCCGGTGCTCACCGCCGCCTCGACGTCGAAAAAGGCCTCCGCCGCTTCCGCTGCCCCGAGGAGGGTCGACCTCACCGCCACGGCGACCACGGCGACCGGCGCTTCCTCCCCGGCCCGCGACTTTTTCATGTTCGCGTGCGCCTCCCCTCCCAAGACCGGCGGAAGAGAGGCGAGGAACGGCGGCGCCTTCGCGAGCGCGTGGGCCGCGACGGCCGAGGCGTGAAAGAAGAAGAAGAAAAGACTTCGGTTCAAGAACGAAAATCATCTCTCTTTCACTCTATCTTTCACTCTTTCTTCTTCCCCCTTCTTCCTTTTATCTCTCTCCCTCCCAATCCGTGTGCTCGCGCTCTAGAGGCTTTCCGGAAATACCTTTCGCTAGAATCGAAAGTGTGCGCGCGCAAATCTCTTTCCATCAATATTTCTTCATTCGCGTTTTTTTGTGCTGGGGTGCCTGTTGGCGCTTTTCCGTCGCGCGTCGGGGCGGGCTCGAGAACAAAACAAGAGCCCGTCATCACCACCACCAACAACAACAACACATCCGATCCTGAGCAAACGAATGTATGCTTCCCAGTGAACGCTCTTTCTCCCGAGGGCTTTCCTCGAATGTCCTCTGTAAAACGCAGTAGCCGCTGTCCCTTTGTATTTTGGGTTTTAGGCCCAAGCAAGAAAAAGTTTGTCTGTGTCTGTTTCTCTCTCTGGCTTTCTCTTTCTCTCTCTTTTCAAACAACATAAAAGGTGTGACTGCTCGAGAGAGAGGATCTGATAGAGCTCGGAGAGGAGGTGACGATTTTTTTCTTCTTCTTTTTTTCTTTTCCTCCTCCAACAAACTCAGAACTTCAAAACCTCCAATCTCTTCCGGTCCCGCCGCCCTCCCTCTTCCCGCTTCCCCGTACCCCCCTTTTCCCCGCACTCCGTCACAATGTTCAAGGTCATCACCCTGCTGGTCCTCGTGATCGCTCTGATCGCCGGCGCCATGGCCCAGGAGGAGCGCGCGCCCGTTGCTGCCGCCCCTGCCTCGGCCCCCCGCCGCGCTGGCCCTCCTTCTCCGTCGGCCGCCCCCGCTGCCAAGGTGGGTAGTCGTTTTCTCTTTCGTACTTATTTTCCGAATTGGCTGTCGTTTCTGCTGCGAGATCTATTACCTGCTGGGGGGTTCGAAGCGTGCCCCGACTAGCTGCGATGGGGCGGTGATCCAAAAAAAAACTCGACGCACACTTAGGGCGTTGCCTTCAGAAAAGAAAAACCGCCTTCATCTCCGTCATTCCTCCCTCGGCCGCAGCTTCCGGGCCTCGAATTTCGATCTGAATTGTTCTTTGAGAACATTGGCACTCGCGATTCGGAGGCGCTGCCTTGAATGGAGCTGCGCGACGCGTTCGCACGGGGGACGGAATAGATCATCAATCTTATGCCTACAACCTTATGCTTTCTCCAAGGAGAGAGAAAGCATCCAGAAGAAGAAAAAAAACTCGGAAAGCACGGGCGGCCCTCTAAGCTACTACTATGGTTTTTTTTGGCTGCTGGCTCTGCTGCTGCTGCTGGTGGAGCTCTCTCTCTCGTGGCTGGTTGAAAGAGAAGTTCGCGGGGCGAGTTCTTCTTCCTCTTCCTTTTTTCCCCTCTCACCCCGACTCCCTCCCTCCTCGACCTCCTCAAAAAAAAAAAAAAACCTCCCTCCTCTCAACAGAGCAAGGGCTGCTCCAACGCCACCGAGCCCGAGATCGCCGCCCTCTTCACCAAGTGGAACGACAAGCTCAAGACGCAGGACCCGGACCAGATCGTCCCGCTCTACGCCGAGAAGAGCGTGCTGCTGCCGACGCTGTCCAACACGCCCAGGCTGACCCCCGAGACGAAGCACGACTACTTCGTCGAGTTCATGACCAAGAAGCCCGCCGGCACCATCCTGACGCGCACGATCTTCGTCAGCTGCGAGACCGCGATGGACACGGGCACCTACGAGTTCACCCTCACGGACAAGAAGACGGGCGAGAAGTCCAAGGTCCCGGCCCGCTACACCTACACCTACGACATCTCCGCCGAGGACAAGAACGACTGGAAGATCACCTCGCACCACTCCTCGGCCATGCCCGAGCAGCCCGCGCCGGCGTCGGCCTAAGGAAAAAAGAGCGTCGGTTTTCCCTCTTTTTTCCGCCGCACTCTTTTTTGACAGAGAGCGATTGTTTCCTACTTTTTCGCTGAAAAGAAGTAACCTCCTTAATTCCGCGATTTCGTCCAATAATTCCCCTCGATTGGCTTTTTTGTTACTCTTCGTCTTCTCCTTCTTCTTCTCCTTTCTCTATCGTGTTTGTAAATGGGTGTTGACGATCGAGAGAGAGAGAGAGACAGAGAGTTGGCACACCTAAATTTTCGGGTTGAAAGAGCGTTTTTTCCACTTCTCATTTTTTCGTTTTTTTCTCGCCAACAAAGAAAAACGCGACATGCCTGGTCCCTCTCGCGTCTTCCAGTCGATTGAGATAGGGGATCCCGATGAGTACTCCGAGGCTCTGGAGGAGTATAACCGCGCCGAGGCCTTCCTTGAAGCGAACGGCGCAATGGTAAAAAGAAAGAGGTTTGATCGAATGAAAACAAGGGGGGGGGCAAGGCAAAGATCGGAGCGAGCAAAAGAAAAACTCTCGACCCCGGCCTCATTTCCTCCTCCTCCCTCTCTAAATAAAACAGCTCGGCCTCTCCCCTCCGCTCTCCGCGCTCGACAAAGAGTCGGCCTCCTTGCTCCTCGAGAGCTACAGCGCCGATCCGAGCTGGTCTGCGGCCAAGGGCCCCGCCCGAACCGAAAAGCCCGCGCCCCTCGTCGCCGGGCGGCTCGTCATCGAGCTCTTTGACGCTGCCGCCCCCAGGGCCTGCGAGAACTTCCGCGCGCTCTGCACCGGCGAGAAGGGGATCAGCAAGGCGAGCAAGAGAGCCCTCAGCTACAAGGGAACCGCCTTCCATCGCATCGTCGCGGGGTTCGTCTGCCAGGGAGGGGACCTCGTCCGCGGCGACGGCTCCGGCGCGGAGTCCGTCTTTGGCGGCAAGTTCAAGGACGAAGCCGCGGGCCTCAAGCTGAGGCACGCCGCCGCCGGCGTCGTGGGCATGGCCAATAGCGGCAAGAACGGCAACGGGTGCCAGTTTTATTTTACCCTTGCCGAAGCCCCGCGGTGCGACGGCAAACATGTCGTCGTCGGGAGGGTCGTCGAGGGGCTGGAGGTTCTGCAGAGGATAGAGAGCGAGGCCGCGAGCGAGAGCGGGGTGCCGCGGGTTCGGGTCGCGGTGGCGGACTGCGGCGTGTGCGAGTGATCGATGTGGTTTGAAAGGGGGAAGAGAAGGGGCAAAAGGCGCTCTTTTTTGTAATTTTACAGCAGCTGTGGCGGCGACGGCGGCGGCGGCAGCAGCAAGAGCAGCAGAAGCAGCAGCAGTAGCAACAGAAGCAGCAGCAGCAGCAGCAGCAGCAGCGACGAAGACGAGGTCGAAGAAGAAGACGCCGAGGAACAAAAGAAAGGGGAAAGTTTTTTTTGTTTTTTCCATCTTCAACCTTGGCTCGCAGCGACGCCGGCGGCGATCGCCGCCACGGCCAGCCCTCCGAACGCGGCGTTCGACCGGAACCTTTCCGCGCAGTTCCTCGGGTCCCGAGGGTCGAGCGTGCCCACCTGCCAGGCCATGTGCACCCCCGGGCCCAAGATCACCGAGCCGTAGAAGGCGGCACCCCCTATCCCGGCGCTGGCGCCGGCCGCCGCCAGCAGCGCGACGGCCGCGACGCCAAAGGCGGCGACTCCGGCGCGCTCGAGGCCGAGGGACCGGAGCGCCAGCGCCGACGACCTCACGCCGGCCTCGACGTCGTCGCTCGAGTCCTGGTAGGCGTAGATCGTGTCGTAGGCGAGGGTCCAGCAGACGCCCGCGGAGTAGAGGAGCCAGGGGGCCGGCGAGGAGGCGAGCGAGGAGAGTGCGGGCGCCGCCGCCGCCGAGGAGAGCGCAGCGAGGGCGGGCTCGAGCGCAAAGGAGGAGGAGCTGCTCCCCGCCTCTCGAGCTGCTGCTCCGGCGCTCCTCGCCAGTATCTCCAGCGCGCTCTCGCTACCTCCCTTGACGGCTGTCCACCCAAGCAGCGCGCCCCAGTTGAACGTCAGTCCCAGGACTGCCTGGTGTTTCAATAGAGGGAGAAGAGAGAAAAAAAAGTGAGTTTTTTCGTCGTCGTTCAATCTTGCTCTCTTGCTCTCTTGCTCTTCGAAGACTCTCTCTCCCTCTCTTTGTCTCCTCTTTCCCCTTCTACTTCTCACCTGAGGCCAGTCCGTGACCCTCTTCGCCAGCGGGTACAGCGCCACGAGCGGCAGGGCGGCGACTCCAACCACGACGGAGGCAGGGTTGAGCTGCGAGAGCACCGCGGCGCCGGCGGCGAGCTGGGCCGCGAGGAAGGCCGCGGCCTCTGCCGGGCTCACCGCCCCGCGCGCCAGCGGGCGGCTCGCGGTCCTCGTGACCTTTTTGTCGATTTCCCGGTCCCAGAGGTCGTTGACCGTGCAGCCAGCCCCGCGCAGCAGCAGCGCTCCGACGCCGAAGAGCGCGAGGAGGTGGGCGGTGGAGGCGAGGTCGGGGGAGACGAGGAGGGCGTCGACAACGGCGGGAGACGACTGCGACGCCGAAGCCAGCGCCGCTGGACAAGGGGAGGAGGAAGGAGACGCGGTCGCCAGCACAATAGACCAGGCGCACGGCCACGCCAGCAGCCAGGTCCCGGCCGGCTTGTCGAGCCTGGCCAGCTCTGCGTAGGGCCACAGGCGCCGGGGGAGGACGCGGGAGAGCCAGTGGGAGGAGAGCGGGGAAGAGGAAGAGCAAGAGGAAGGAGGAGGCGACGACGACGACAACGACGACGACGATGACGACGACGACGACGACGACGACGACGGCGGCGACGACGGTGCTTCTTCTGCTAATACTGCTCCCGCCGGACAACTCCCCTCTTCCCTCTCCTTTGGCCTTCGATCTGTCTTCTTCGGCTCTTCGTCTCTCGCTGAGGCCACAAATCCCCTGTGGTGCGAGGAGGAGGCAAAAGAGCTGCTGCTGCTGCTGCTGCTGCTCTTTCGCTGGTAGTGCCCGAAGGCGCCTTTGAGGAAGAGGAGGTCTAAGGCGCCACCGCCGCGGCCGCTGGTCGAGCTAGTCGATGGTTGATTGCCGCCGATGCCCTCGCTCCCTGGCCGCCATCCGGATACAAACGCAGCGCCGGCGTGACCTTCATGAAGTATTCGCCGCAACGCTCCGCCCGCGCCGCGCCTTGAAGCGAGCTCCAGGGCGCGACGGCGTGGAGCCATCGAAGGAAAGAAAAGCGACAAAACTTTCAATCGGAGATTTTAGTGCAGGCAATCACTGTTCCGTCTTTGTTCTTTCTCTCTCCCTCTCTCGATCGACTCTCTCCCTCTCTCTCTCTCCTTCTCTCGATCGACTCTCTCCCTCTCTCTCTCTCTCTCTCTCTCTCTCTCTCTCTCTCTCTCTCTCTCTCTCTCTCTCACTCTCTCTCTCTTCGGGGAGGAGAGAGAGACAACAGGAGTTATCGCGGCTCCTCGCGCCTCGACACTCTCTCCGCACGCACATTGCAAATATGGACGGCGGCGCGGAGGGCGGCAGCGGGAAGCGCCGGCGCAGCAGGCGGCCGGTGAGATCTCGTCGAGGGAGCATTCGTTTCGTCTTCGCCGCTTTGTCATCTCTCTCTCTTTCCTTTCCCTCTCTC
>Ga0315284_10003893_pt1 | contig 21188 bp, 16 predicted proteins | sample YL17G09_16_MG_FD_203696 | JGI IMG/M metagenome (GOLD analysis project Ga0315284, IMG submission 203696) | Sediment microbial communities from Yellowstone Lake, YNP, Wyoming, USA - YL17G09_16 | ecosystem: Environmental > Aquatic > Freshwater > Lake > Sediment | place: USA: Wyoming | collected...
GGTGACCGGCACGCCCAGCACCTTAACAGGCGGAAGGGACTGGTCGATGCTAGCGTCACCGCCCGGCTCCCAACCACGGATTACGTCAAACTTGTCGGTAAGAGCGGCCATGTCTGTTTTCTCCTGCTATCTTTCTAGATCTGCGTGTTCAGGTATCCGAGGGTCAGTCGTTGATGATCCAGCTTAGGAAGTGATCATCAGCCTGAACCGCTGCTTCTTTAATCGTGCGGGGCACTACGACATCATCTTGGTCCGCGGGCTCACCCAGAGATGCCGGAGAATCACTACTATTGTGAGCTACCTTGAGTAGCTGATCAAGGGTGTCTACATCAAGTGTAGCTAATTTTTCTTTCATATTGGCAGGAATCGATTCGCCCGTAGACGATTCGTAGCGCCCCGCCAAGGTGCCGATGCGTGCCTCGCGAGCGGTCTTATCCGCCGCGAACTTGGTGCTCTCAATGCCGTCTACGTAGTCGGCCGTAGCTTCAAGCAAATTCGCAATATCGTCGTTAGTCATGGACTTAACTCCGCGTCAGATGCGCAAGGCCGGTGGCGGCGGTTATCATATGAGCAGCCTTTACCGCGCGCTGCTCGTCTTCTTGAATGCTGCGCTCACGCAACACATTCGCTATTTTGCGTAGCTCGTCTCCCGCGACGCTGCCTAACTTGCCCATACGCGGATCAACCGCGCGGGTATTGAGGCTTACTGTACGGCCATTGCTGGCGTACTTACGCGCACCTACGAGCAGCGACTCAATATCTTCGGCAGTGACCGTAACGGGTTCCGGACTGCGAAGGCTGTGCGCTGCTAGCTTTAGCGCACGCCCTAATTCTGAGTGCATCTCCGGTGTCGCGTCAGCGGCCGTTTTTTCAGACGCGGACGTTTCAACCGAGGCGAGTACCTCGTCGGCTAGCGCGGAGATGTCTATGTAGCGTTTCATCGTAGTTAATTACCGAGCCGACGCAGCGGCGATCTTCGTAATTACCGCATTCGCCATGCCCTGGCCCGCGTAGTGAATCTCAGCGGCCGTCTTATGGATGGCCTGTAGCTGCTCTTCGTAACCGCGGTTGTACTCAGCTTCCGCGTTCTTTTCCATGTCCGCTACCGCAATGCGATAGCCGTCTTCCGCGGCCTGCTTCACGAGCTGCGGGTCCGCACCAGCGGTCTTAACGCCAGCATTGGATAGCGCGCTGTCATACTGCGCGAACCGCTCCATGAAACCATCGGCCAGCGCCGAGCCCATGAAGTGCGCCTGCTTGAGGAGAGCCTCTCCCTCAGCGTCTGCCGCCTCCTTAGCCATACGGTGCAGATCGTTAGCCGGAGTCGGAGTCGCCGACGCGGTCTTGACCGACGCCGCTGCAGACACGCGACGCACAGCGTCGAGCATCTTAGCCTCGGACGAAGGCTCTGCAGACGCAGTCTTCGTAGATACGCCCTCATCAGAGTCGTTGAGGCGGTTGAGAATTCGCTCGATCGTGTTTTCGGCGGCCATGTTTTCCTCGAAGGAGTTCGACGTAATGATAGGAAACGCTGTTACAGCTTGCAAGTCATTTAGCCGCAGCAAGTAGACTTTGGCCTACTAGCTGCGACATTTTCTCGAAATTTAGCGTAACTCCAACCACGGGAGTTTGCTCGTCAGATACTTCTGCAGACTTAGTAAGAGACCAATAATGCGCAATGACAGCAGGTGGAAGGGGCGAAGGGCGTTGGTCGGAGGCGCGCTTCGTTAGATACTGTAGCTCAGGGGCGGCATCGTAGGAAGCCCTTTTAGGTACCATCTCGGTCCACCCAGAAATGTTGTCTCCCTGATCGGTGCGTATTTTAGGTCCCGACATGTGGGGCGACTGTGTGAGTTGGTGCGCCCCTGCAACGCCTAAACCTAGCGCGCCCAAACCGGCGATAACCTGCGGGACGCCGCGCGTCTTAGGGCTGAGTCCCATGCCTAGCGTAGCCGCTCCTAGCAGGGCACTGCCGCCTAGCAGCGGTAGCCCCGTAGCGGCATTTCGCAGTAACCCGTGCTCAACCAGCGCGTCATTAGTGCGCTGCACGTTCCCGTAAGTAGTGTCATACCGTTGCATGGTATTAGGGTCTGTCCAAGACACCAGGTCGGTGAGTCCTCGCTCGTCAGGCCTAGCCCAGTTTGGCGTTGTCCGCCTGCGAACGTAATCTTCGACAGGTGTCTGCTCGTAGTTAGCTAACTTATGCGCTAGCTCCAGATTGGTTATCTGCTGCGTAAGGTTGGCGGTCTTTAGGGTGTCATCTAAAAATCGCGGGTATGTGGCGAAGGTCTCTAGCAGAAGACCCAGGTGGTCACTGGCCGCTTTAGATAGCTTGTCGGAGTCCAGGGACGCTTCTAGGCCCGGAGACATCCGCCCCAAGAAGTATTTGATCAGATCCTTGATGCCTAGCGGTAAGCCCGCGTCATCGGCGGTGCCCATAGCCTCTGAGGGCTTGTAGGAGATCATTATCTGGACCATCCCAGAACGGTCCTTAGATGCCTTAGGGGCGGTATCTTGGTACTTCTTAACTAGTGCTGCGTCGCCCTTAGTTAGATTAGACACACTAGCCGCGGGAGCGCCTGCCAGTATTTTTTCGATGTCTGCTGCCTTGGCTAGTGCGGCGGACTTCTCTTTGAGAGACTCCGCTAGTTCACCAAGATCGAAAGAGTGGGTGCGAAGTTCGTAGGCGTCATCACGCGCTACTTTCTTCATCATGAATCCTGTGCGGTCTGCGGGGCGCATGACCCAGGAGCTATCAAAGAAGTCAGGCGACGGGTTAAGCGCCGCATTCTTCACGCCAGTACGCGGGTCAACCTCTGACATTGCATACTTGAGATGATCGCAGTATTCACTGCGCGTCTTGGCTTTGTTGCCACAACTAGAACAAACGTCGTACTTGATACGGCAGTTATGCACCGCGTGGCCATTAGCAACGTAGGAGTTGTCCACCTCTATTTCTAGGTTGTATACCGTAGCGTCAATGTCTACTGCGGATATGGCTTTTACTTTTGACAGTACACACGAGGCCAACTGCAGGGGCCCCGTGGACGCAGACTTCATCTTATGCGCCTTAACCTTAACCGTATACGGTGCGATCAACGCGGCACATCTGCGCGGGAAAGATACGCGGTATTCCACGGTATCTTTGGTAACTATGCGCGACGGCTTGTGCCTAATGATTTGTATACGACTATACAGCCCACATCTAAATCCCACTTGTTGGTACTGTACCGCAAGTGCGTTGTTGCACGTAGAGATATAAAAGTCTCCCTTACAGTCTACGCCGCCATCTCCGTTTATAACGGCACCTAGGAAGGCCAGCTGTTGCTCTCGGGGCTGTGTTAGCAGTTCAAGGCTGAGGCATTTTTGTTGGGCGTACTTTCCGGCGTGCTTTACACAGAAATCCGGTAATTTACGACTGAAATCACGTATGTAAGTAACACGCCCCAGGGCGCTATTGCTAACGCCGTTGGTCGTAGGCTCGTTGAGGCCCAACGTACGTGTCAGCTGCGTCACGTCTGGGAGCAGCGCGTCAGTTACGTTGTGGGAAAACCCTACGCAGGGGCTGCGTCCGTAAGTGACCCATCCTTCAGCAACGTAATACCCCAGCAGACGACACTCTGCGACAGTGAGTGTTTCCTGTACTTCAGTAGCCCACGGGGATACTAAATACATATCGGTAGTGACCTCACTAGCAGGCACCCACGCCAATTTAGCTAGGTCTATTTCGTCTGGCCTTTTACGATATCCGCTCGCATCACTACGCACAACATCGCGCGAGTGTAGCACCGCGATGGGGTGCTCATCAGTAGCAGTTGTCTTACCCTGGGAAGTGTGCAGCGTGATGGCGCGACCGTAATAGGGTCTGCGGTGTAGCTCCGTTACGCGGCGCCAGGCGCCTAAATGGCTAAGCACCGTATCGTCTACTTCTATGTCTTCTATATTTTTATAGCCGGTTGGCGTTGTCACCTGGGTGCCTGCACAGTGGCAGCCCATTGATTTAGCTGGGTATTCGCCTGCCGCAATCTTCTCTAGAAGCTCGGGCGCCTTCTTATTATCAAAGTCCTCTATGAGCTCCACACGCCGCATGTACGGATTCCAGAAGGCTTGCTTAACGCGCCCAACGGACTTGGCGGGGTCGCTGTTGGCGTGATGCTTAAAGACGTGGGCCTTTTCGTAGCTCTTGTAGTGCTTAGTGAGCACTTCGTCCGAAGCTATCTTTCCCTTCACGGGCTCTGATGGGAACGAGTCGCCATTACGGTTCGGGCCGTATGTCTCACTGTCACCGAGGCCTATAACAAGAACGATAGTCTTGCCCGGCTCCGGCTGTACCGTGCGCATGTATCCTTCAGCAGGACTATGCGCGGCCCTCTTCTCCAATGACGTGTGCTCACGCAACACGCGCCCGTCACGGCCCCACGTAGATATAATCTGTACCGTGGGTTCGCCCGTGGCGAAGTGGGAGTCGAGAGTGATGATCTTGGTGGCCATGGTATTTAGCGGACGTTAAAAACGTTGGGTGCCCGGGCCTACAACGCCGCGCGAGCTCGAAGGGGGCGCGTGACCCGCTTCCATCATAGCACGCTCCATTATTTTCGGCTCGTCGCCCCACTTACCTCCCATAAGGCCCGCGCGGCGCGCCTCATCAAGTCGTTGCGCTGCCTCTTCGGGAGAGGGTGGTTGCCACCCTCCGGTGGCAGGCGTTGCTAGTTCCGGCGGACCGAACTTGGGTAGAGGCTTTGGACCTGCGAGCTGCGTCTTAAGCGTTCCGATAGCGGGGGGCGCGCTTGCCATATCAGACGCCGGTAAGGGCAGCATCTCCCGCGGAGCTGCAGGCTTCTGGTTTTTTAGCCACTCTGGAATCTCTTTGGGTAGCTGCCCCCACTCGCCCTTACCCGTCACAGCCTTAGGAAGCGCCCCCATGGACGACTCTTCTATGGCCCGAGGAGCGCCACCGAAGGCGCTAAACATGCCTGAGTGCTGAGCACCTTGCGCAGCGTTCTCTAGTGCAGGGAGTGCTTTACCGGCCGCGGCACGCTCCGCAGAAGGTATTAGGCTCTCCAATGCATGGGCGCCGGGCCCAGGCATGCGGAACATGTTAGCTAGTTTACTGAGATTCCACGCGGTCTTTACCGCGCCTAGACTAAAGGGACTTCGCCCACCTCCACGAGGGCGTCATAGGCGCGAAGGCCCGCGGCTATCTTGGTGTGCTTGAGGTGGGACTTCAGTAGCTGAAAGCCTAGCTCACTGGCTGCAGTGCGCAGAGTAAACTCTGGCACGCCATTGATTTGCGCAGCGACCTTATGCAAGCCCGCCTGGCGAACGCGCTGCATGATGTCCCGCATAGCGGGGCTGACGTTGATTTGGTCGGAGGCTAGCTTAGCCATGATATTGTCGTAACTCATCAGACAACTCCTCCTGCCCTAGCCACAGCCTGCTCCGCGTCAGCCAGGTTCTTCAGAGCTGCATAGCTTGGGCCGGTCCCGTAAATAGCGTGTTCACGCAAGAAGCTCTTTGCGGCGTTCTCATCGGCAGCGAGGTTTGGCGCAAAGCGCTTCATCGTACCGTACGCAGAGTGCATCAAGGCGCTGTCCGCTTTGTTGATGATGTCGTCCTGCATGACCTTCTTAAGCACATCAGTGTGCGCTTGAGATAGGGACGCCAAGCTGTGAAGCTTGAAGCTGCTTTGTGCTTGCAGTTTCCCAGTCTCTACGTGGCGTGCCTTTTCTGCGTCCTGGCTGCCCATAAAATGGTCCTTGGCTTTATCGAAGACCATTGAGCCTAGGCCCATAGTACCGCCCGCGATCATAGCGCCCACTGCAGTCTGTAGGACTTTGTGCGCGCCAGAGTGGTGCCCGCTGGCGTCACCTAGCAGGTTGTGCAGAAACCCCAAGGCGCCCGTAGCGGGTGTCGCGGTTGCAGCAGTCTTTACCAGATGGCCAGGTATTTGACTCAGAAGCGCGGCGCGCTGCGGCGAGCTTGCGAGCTTCTGTACCGTAGCCTCAAAGCGCGAATTCGAGCTCATAGGGATTTCTCCAACTTGGACATCGCACTGGCTATCTTAGCCGACGTATTTGCCGCATCCATGAGTTCTGCAAATAGCGTTAGTTCCGGAGTGGCATCGTCTATGTAACCGGCATTCTTAGTCAGCACGGCTATGGCATAGGTAGCGTCGTCCATTTTACGCATACGCCGCAGGGTGTTCAGGTGCACTTCCGCGCTCTTCCCGAAGACCACCGCCGCGCTCTTTTCAAACTCTTTGAAAGGGGTAGCATCGTATAGCCGCTTGAACTGCTTATCGAGCTCCGCGAGCTTGTCGTTGTAAAGGATTTCCGCGGCTATCTTTTCGTGGCGCAGATGATCCAGAGTCTTACGCATGGTCCGCGAGTCTTTCTCTTTGGATGGCAGACTCTCAGGTCGTAAAACGAAGGCTACCTTACTGAAGCTCTCCGCGGCGGGTTCAGGGTTACGCAGCCCGTGCATACCATCATCAAGGGGGCGCATTTCGTAGTACGCGGCTTCTTTTTCAAGCGCGCCTCCGCGGTCAGCCTTCTTGATCAGGTTGTTAAGAACCTTCTTGGTATCTGCGACATCAAACTCTATGAGACGATCGCTAGCGGTTTTGTCCTGCCCTCGAGCCTGGAATAGCTTGTTGAACGTGACATTGTTAGTAGCTTCGCATAAGCGGGCTACCTGCTCGTCGTTCATATCCATCTGCGTGGCCAGTTTAGTGATCGTGTCATTCAGGGCGATGCCCTGTTTGACCAGATCCTCTGCAACTGCGGTAGCGAGCTTGGCGAAGTCTTTATCAGCTAGGTGTGCCACGGTGATGCCTCAGTGCACGAGCTCTTCGCCCGCCTTAGTGAAATCGTCTACGGTGCGGGTGTGCCTAACCTCTTCGAACTTCATTCGAAGCGATTCAATGTCGTTCTCTACAACATCAGAGTCTTGTAGCAGTACACGCGCAGCCATCAAAGCCGTGTTGGCCATACGGCCAGCTTCCTTAGCGGCTTTACTGGTGATGGATTGTCCGCGGTGTTCTAGGGACCTAAAGAAGGCGTCAGTCATGAGAGTGCGGACTACGTCACCCGGCTGTACCTGACCTTTGTCACGGCAAAAGTGCCAACGTAGAGCACCGATACCTTGATGGAACGCGATCTTGTACAGAGGCTTTACCGCGTCATCTTCGGGTATCTGTTGCAGATACACAATGAGATCGAGGTCTGTGATGAATGTACGCGTGTCAAAGAACAAGCGCCTGTACGCGTCGACCTCTTCAGCGGGCATGTCTAGCGCGGCCCCTATGATGCTGTCTTCTGAAGAGGCAATAAGGAACGCCTCCATTACACCGCGCGTCTGGGGGTCGCTAAATATCTCATAGGGATATTTCAACGCGGGGTCTAGAAGACAGGTGGGGTCCCAAGGACGTAGGGGCGTTTCTTCCGTCAGGGCTTTCCCGCCGTGTACCCGTACGAATAGAGAGCGCTCTAGGTCAGTCTCTGGCTGCCTACTGCGACTATGCATCGCTCGGAAAACATGGCGGGGGTCGCGGCGCATATCACACTTGCGGCTGGTTAGCGTGAAGCATGCTCGTATTGTGCGATAGCGTCAACACCAGGTCGCCCAGGTTGTGAAAGGTGTCACGGAGAGACGTCTCTAGCTTTACGAAGCTATCGTCACCCAGCTGCTCCTTGAGCTCCGACTCTTGCATGTAGAGCGTGAGCAGCGTCCGTCCTAGGTCGTCTACGCTGTTCTCGAGCCCTGGCGCGTACTGAGCGCCGACGTTCGCCAGCGAGGGCTTTTGCGCCAGAGACGATAGCGCTCCAGCGTCGAATGCCCCGTTGCCTTGAAACGTGGCCGCGTTGTTTAGGAAGTTCGGATTCACTTGCTGCGCTATCTGCGATGACGAGGGAGTCTCCGTAGCCATGACCGCGCTAGGAGGCTGGGGCTGGGCTGCGGCAGCGTTGGGGTCCGTACCCTGGCTGGGGTCCATACCTGGCGGAGCGCCCTGCATTCCCGGGTCTGCTGGAACGCCTCCCGGAGGAGCACCCGGAGGAGCACCCGGAGGAGCACCCGGAGGAGCACCTGCAGGAGCACCTGCAGGGGGCTGTGCGGGCGGTGCCGCCTGCGCTGGCGGTGCACCGCCCATGGCCGCGCCATTGGAGAAATCTGGCGGCGGGCTGGGCGGGGCCTGCCCCGACGCTTCCGCTTGAATCTGTTGCGCGCGCTGCTGCACTGTCATCAGCACATTCAAGCTGGTTTGCAGCTGCGTGATTTGCTGTTGCATGCCCCCCGTTACTTCTCCAAACGCTTGGTCAATTGGAGAGGGCGGCGGAGGGGGCGCCGCCATGGCGTTAGGGTCCATACCGGGAGCTGCGCCGGGCGGTGGCGCTTGCGGCGGTGCGCCGGGCGAGGAGCCTGTCTGCGGTGCCCCGCCACCTGCCATGGCCGGGGGCCCGCCCATGGAAGTCATGGGCTGCCCTTCCCCTTGGGCGAGTTTGATATTGTAGTTAAGAGTACGGTATTGATCAGGGCGCATTACATGCGCCACACACTTGCTTTCGTACTCCGCAATCTTGAGCATAGCCTCCGCGGCCGATGCGTGTACGCGGTACTCCGACGCAATCAGCTGCATCGCGGAGTTCTTCTCCATGGTCTTGCTGCCGTTGACCGCGTACATGCTTTCGCCTGCACGACGTACAACGATGTCGTGCACGCCCATAGAACCCATGGCGTCTAGTACGACCGTTTGGAGGCTCTTGGCCGTCATAAGGAAGTCCCAGCCGTTGAGAGACTCCTTTAGCGGGAGCCACTTCCAGTTGCCCGGGATTATGACGAGATCAACATCGCGCATGCTGCGCGGACGGTTAATGGGCGAGCGCGGGTCAATCACGAAACTGATGCCGCCAAAACCGCCGGGACGCGTGAACTTGCCCCGCACGACGTTATCCGAACCTGTGCTTAGTTCGGTAATCTCCAACGGCACGGTGCCAAAGTAGTGGGCGCCACGCTTGTGTAGGAACATACCCTTGCCGCGGGCCGGGGCTGCAACGCCATCGCGCATGACCCTGTCATACAGGGGGCCTTTGCCTAGCACCGTCTCGGTGACCTGCTCCCCCATTACTTTGGCGGGGTTGCTGATGTAGTCGCCATTGGCAAATACAACACACCTATTTAGCGTGTGGGACCGCTCAACGTCTGCACTGGGGTGCTCCAGCTCGAACGACGACATCTCGTGCGGCTCGTGCTCGTTATCCGTACTTTGTGCGCGAACCTTGACGCGCTTGACCTTATCGGCGCTCATGGGGAAAACGTTGCGCGGCTTCTCCATGGGGTCGAAAGGCTCGTTTATAACGAGTGCGGGCTTAGGCTCTCCCTTAAGGTTGTAGATGCGGTAAATGCCCGACTCACGCGCGTCGTGGAAGTCGTGGTATTCTTGTTTCTGTACCGCGAGGTTGAGCTTAGGGCGCGTGTCCTTGAAGTAGTAACCCCGCATCAGGATGCCGTTGAAGGCCTCGGGGGCCGCACTACCAAAAGACTCGTTAATCTTCTTGGCAGGCGAATGACGATCGTAGAAATACAGGGCACCGCCGCCGGTCTCATTGACCATGCCCGCGGTCTTTTCTTGTTTGTGTAGTTGCAGCGAAGCTATCAAATCGGAACCCCCGTAGATATCGGCGGCCTTCTTTAGCAGCTTGGGGTTCTTATCTAGAACGCTGGCGAACGCTAGCTTAACGCTGTTAGGTGCGTTACGTAAAAAGCTCAGTAATTGTGGCTTATGGTCCACGCGCTTGGCGGCACACTTAACCAGGGCCTTGAGCCCAGCATTAATATGCTTGGCGCTGCCTGAGCGGTAAAGGAACTGCTCCTGATTGGGATTCTGTCGGAGATAAGCGTCTATCTCGCGCTGAGACGGGGCCGTCATAGTGGACAGGGACGTAGGCAGGGACTTGGCGCCCATGTACCCCGCGCCAAGACCCGCCAGGGTGTTACCTACGTGACCCGCCGCGCTGGGCGATATCACCCCCGGGTAGTCTAGGCCGTAAGACCGACCTACCATTTCGCCCACGGGTGCGGCCATCGCGCCGTACACACCGCCGCGAAGCATGGCACCGGGCACGTCTCCGTAATCGTTATCGGACGCTGCCTGTAACCCGCCAGCGCCTGCTCCCAGCAGCCCTCCCTTACCCATCGACGTAGTAAAATGGTCTAGGGACCCGCCAAGGGTGGGGACCTCCATGTGCGTCCCCGCCTCTAGAGCCTCTTGCAAGCTTTTCTTAGCAGCCTCTGTGGTGGCATTAGCCATTTTGGGCATTGCTCCCATACCGGGAGCCGCGCCACCAACGGGCGCTGCTCCGCCAGTGCCTAGGGGCATACCGCCCATACCGGGCGCTGCCATACCCGGAGGCATGCCCTGACCTGGAGCCATGCCCGGCTGTTGCGGTGGTGCCCCCTGCTGTGCTCCTTGCTGTGCCAACGCGGGGTTCTGTGTCATCTCCCACGTTTTCATGTGGGACTTGTACATCTTGGCAAGCGTCTCGAGGTCGAGAGTGCCGTTGTCTAGGGATTGGCCCGGCGTGGATTGGTGAATACGCCCGAACTGCTCTACGAAAGTAGACCAGATCTCCGGGTTGTAATCGGAGTCAGATACTGAGCCGCTGCCTACGATGCCGCCGCCCATACCGCCATCAGCAACTTTAAGTAAGCGGCGCTCCAGTGGGCGGCTAGCATCTGCGTGCATGCGCGCATACGGAGATACCTCGATAGCGCTAGCGTAACTGTATCTGCCAGTGGTCGGCGGTACGACAATATTACGAATGTCTACATCCGTAGCGACCGTCTCCGGCAGCTTGGTCCCTTCGCCTAAGCTGGCAAGCGTGGTCTTACTAACCTCGTCTAGCCAGGGCATCGTAAGAGGAAGGAAAATATCCTTCGTCTTCACATACATCAAATCGAACGGCTTTAACTGGTTGTCCGACAACACCACAGGGGCGTAGATAAACTCGCCGTTGCGGTCTATAACGAAAGCCCCCATAGCGGTGCTAGTCTCTAGATCCGTATCCAGGACCTTGAACGTAACTACATCGTTCATCAGATCGGGGAACTTGGCAGAGAAGGCTTGGTACGCCATCTGCCCGAACTGCTGCTCGAAGGCGCTGCGTTGGGCATCTTCGGTTGGCGGAGCCTGACCTGCGTTTACGGCCGGGGACAGTAGCGCGACTTTGTGCATAGTATTCATTCTACTGCGGTGAGATGACTCGTCCAGGAGCAATTTTAGCCGACCTGTCGCGCACTTGCTCGTTTGTAGTGGGCAATTCAGCGTCGCTCTCGGTAGCTACGTCAGGTTGGTCTATAGCCGTCAAAGCGCCCTGCATGTTGGGTACTACCCCCGACATTGCACTTTGGGGCGAATAGGGACTAGGCTGCATAACATTTAGGCCCGGTACTCCCATCGCTTCCGCCAGTTTAGCGGAAATGATTGAGAGCCCGAGCCTAAGTGCCTCGCGCTCAACGCGCATTCTAGACTCCAGGGCCTGGGGTCAGGCGTTGAGGCGTGCGAGGGCTTGCCGTAGCGTGGTTAGGGAAGACGTGGAGGCGTTTTTGCCCATGTCTTTAACGGCAGCCTTGCCGTGTTCTTTGGCTTCTTCTTCGAACGTCTCTTTGCCCGCGAACGGCTTAGCCTCAGACTTCGGCTCATGCTTCATGGGCTTCTCGTCCATCTCAGGCGTTTCGTGCGGACTCTCAAATAGAGAGCCCTTGCCTTCGACCTTGGCTTCGATCTTCTTGCGTAGGGCTGGTGGGAGTTCGTCCGTACCCGCCGTCTTAGCAGACTGACGCGCCGCGGTCGAACGTCCTTCACGCGAGCTGGCCGTCTTCATGTAGTGGCTTTGTACCATGCCCGCCTCTTTCGTGGCATTAAGGCCCACGTAGAGATCACGGAGATACTCACCACGCTCCGAAGCTTCGAGGCCCATCATGGAGCGCACGTGCGCAACCTTGTGGTTCTCATGCATACGCTCGGGAAGATAGCCGACCACATCACGCGCGGTGCTCTCGAAAAGCTGATCGAACGCGTTCTTCGTCTGCTCGATGATCGAGTTGTCTCCGGGCGCCGTAGCGCCGATATCCTCGGAGTGCGGCTGCTCGCGACCAACAACGGCGCCCTGCGGGATTTTCATCTCGGTCTTGCCAACGCCGCGCTCGCCCATGTGGGCATAGCCCTCCGGACGACGGCTGAGCTCTTGGGCGGCTTCCGCGTTGCTGGCTGCAGCCGCCGTAAGGGTGTTCTGGTCTGCACCGGGCTGCATGAGCGAGCCCTCGGTGTTGGCAACCTTGCGCAAGATGCGCGCAAGAGAACCCATCTTGGCCGTATTCTCGGTGGCCGAGTTGCTGCCGCGACCCGTGGCCGAAGGCGCCTCCGGGTGCTTGGACTCAACACCAACTGAGCCCTTGCCCTTATCGGCGTAGTTACCAACACCGCGCTCGCCAAGATGGGCGTAGCTCTCTGGGCGGCGGCTCTGCTCCAGGGCAGCTTCGCCATTCGTCTTCGCGGCGTTGGCCATCGTGTTGGGGTGCTTCTCACCCTCGGACAGCGAACCCGTCTCAGCCGCAGACTTCTGCATGAGCGCCCACGTATCCGCATAAGCGGTATCCGTAGGGTCCGTTGCCGCCGCAGTCTTCGAAAGACCTGCGTCGTACTGGTTGCCCGCCTGCTTACACAGTTCACGGCTCGCCTGTACGAGATTCTCGCACAGGGCTTCCGCAATCTTGTGCGTGACGGCGCTCTGCTCGCTGATCGGATCCGGCATCCCGGAGTGATCCGCTACGTAATCCGCCGCGTAATCCGCAGCTTCTTTTGAAGGATACAGCGCCACGCCTCGGCGGGAGAGTTCCGCGTTGAGGCCACGGACGAAGGCGCGCTTGAACATGGGCGATTCAGACATTGTGAAGAACTCCTTAGGGAGATGTCGACGAAATTGTAGGTGTTTGGTTGCGTGGGTTCAATAGGAACTAGTAACGACCCGAGTTACCTTCGCCGAATTCTGTAGAGAACAAGAGCCCAGGTACAGGGGAGACTCCGTGGATATCTGACTTGTGCCCTTCCTGGGCGCCTTCCATAAGGGTCTGCTTCAAGTACCGGTGTCCTAGGCGGACGATCCAGTCGGGATTTAGCAGCGGGTTCTGTGTAGCGGGCTTCATGAGAGGCGTAACGAGCGGCGCGTTCATCGTAACTTTAACTCGGGTAACCCCTGCGCGCGCAAACTCTTTAGCCATGGGCTCTGTGATGATAGTGCCCGCCATGTGATACAGCACGCCCTCGCCTAGGTGGCGGCCTACCGCGTCTTTCACAGAGGCAGTTTCTAGGTGGGACGCTATCACGTTTCTAAACTTGTTGTAGTTGATTATGTCGCCACGGATCAGCCCGTGCTCAGCGGAGTCCTTATCATCGACATGCTCTACGAGCATGTGATTGAGCGTAGACTTGGCGATTACTTCGAAGTGCCGACGATCAACGTCTACACCCGCGTCTTTATAGATACGCCCCAAACGCTCTACCACGTAATCCCGCCCCGCGCCTAATCCTTTGTAAGCTACTACTTCGGTAGGCTTTGGCACGCCCTCCGAAAGGACGTCCCCGGGCGTCACGTGCGTCCCAACCGCTACTAGCGGTTTCAGGCCTGCTGCTATGTAATGGTTATCCCCGCCCAAGCCTACGTAGTGACCTCCCTGAGGGGCCGCGGTCACATGCTGTATGTGCCCAGAAATAGGGGCCAGAGTCGCCTTGTTCTTAAAGTTGGCAGGGCTTTCAATGAGCATTTTGAAACCCTCCAGACCGCTAAGGTCTAGAGGGTTCTCGCCGCTTACACGCACGCCATGTTTAGCGTTAAGGGCTAGTTGGGTCAAAGGCTCCCCAAGCGCGTGACTTGCACGGATGCCTACATTCTCCCCTAGCTTGGCTATGCTACCCGTTACCGTAAGCCCCATGCACTTCTGGCAGATGCCTACGTCTGCTTCACAGGTCATAGGCGAGCGTCCTATGGCGTGCGTGTGTTCTAATTTGCGCAAGTGCGCAATTACGCGCGGCGTTATTAGCTCGTTGTACGCGAAGCCGTCTATGGGCTTAGCCAGGTACCGGTCCAGTAAGTGCGGGTCGCTAGTGGCAAGACTGAGACCATTGTGCGTCCCACAATCAGCCAGAGTGATTATCTGATCACTGGAGTTGTTGATGAGGGTCTTGGAAAGGTCCCCGGGCTCTGATACTTCCTTGGTGCCCTTTACGGCCGCCATGCGCGCTTCTCGGCCATTAGCCCACCACTCCGCAGGGCGTAATCCTTCCGAGTAACTGCGTACAGTTAGCCACGGCTGAATATTGTCATGCTCATCTGCGGAAGCCGCTGGAGCCCCTACTGCGCGCATAAGCTGCAGCGCAGTACCCCTAGAGCCCGAGCGGGCCATGTCTCCCATAGTGCCAGGGTGAAGCATGGCGTGTGCGATCAGCTTAGTCTGTACACCAGCGACAATGGATATGCGCTCATCGCGCGTCTTAGCTTTTTTTATCGCAGCTAGCGCGGGTCTAGTGATCGCATCTCGAGACTTGTACATGGGCGCGATGTCGTCTAACCCTACGGAAATACCTTCCATGGTAGCGAACTCATCGCCTATGCGTTTTACGTCTACGATGGTCTTGACGTACTTCTCTGGATCATCTTTAGCTAGACGCAGCATAGCACTGAAGAGTTTCTTCTTAGTGTATACCCCGTCCGGGCGATACCCGTCCGGTATCGCCTCGTTGAGGAGATGTTGGCCGAAGGTAACCACTTACTAAACCGCGCCAGACCTCGGTAGGCCCATCTGGTAGTTTCGAGTTCCCGCGTCGCCGCCTTCTAGCGAGGCGTTACCGCTCCAGTTCGGCGGCTTCTCTGGGATGGTACCTGCTTGGGTAGGCGGCGGTTTGTTGGGGTTAGCCTCCTCGTCAGTATCATCGCCTTGTGCGAAATTAACAAAGTCCTCCGAGGTAGGCTTACCGTGCGGGGGTCCGCCCGCTTCTGCGCCGTCCATGCTCTCGCCCGCCATCCCTGGCGGTAATCCGACGGGGCCATCTGCGTTGGGGTCGCCGGTCATTTCTGGGGGTAACCCTGGCGGCGCATCTTCTCCAGGACCGCCAGGCATCTCATGCGGCGGCGTCCCTTGATCACCATGCGCAACTTCGGCCAGAAGCTCTGGGGGCAGCTCTACGCCAGCGGCTTCTAACTGTTGCTGTTCGTCTGGAGCGCCGAACTCTAGCAATACTTGCTCAAGTTGCTCCGGGCTTAGGTTAGCTAGCTCTGGAGGCAACTCCATGTCGCCCATCCCTGCCGAAGTTTCGTCAAGCATCTGACCTGGGAGCCTTGGCCGCTTACCTGGGGGCATTGGCGGTTCTCCGGGCGGCAGTGCGGCAGAACTATCATCCGGCGGCGGGCGGGTAGCATCTTCCGCGGAGTGCTTGTGACGCCAATCCACAGGACCCGCGGTCTTACCAAACACAGCCGTGTGCGCCTCTATTGCACCCGCGGCATACGCCATCTTAAGAGCAGCGTGTTTATGTGTTACATGATTAGGCAACTTGTCCATCCCTTTAGTGTGGTGTGCCCACTCGTGCGGCATGCTCTTAGGCAATTCGCCGCGGTCAGCGGCGGCGAACATAAACTTACGTTGTGCTTGTGATTTGAAGGGCATTTCACATACCGGGGGTAGAATTCATAGGCGTACGCCCCGCAGGCATCCCCGCGGCTTGATTAAGTTGCCCCATCGTATCATTGAACCGCGCGCCACTACGCTGTTTTATGTCGTGCTGGACATCATAGGCCAGTTGCGCCGGTTTAGCTGTCAGCGCCTCGCCTATTTCTCCCCCGGCTATCCCGCCTGCAAAACCGCCCGCGGGGCCGCCCATTGCAGTACCTGCGGCGGTACCCACGGCGCTTCCTGCGAGATTACCCGCAAATCCTGCCACGCCCCCTATAGTCTCTTTTCGCGAAGCGTGTTGGTCGGCGTCTGCTTGGTTGTTGAACTCAAGCTGCATACCTAACTTAGGGAACTTAGGGAACTTAGGGAGCTTGGGCAGCTTGCGTAAGCCAGCGCCCAGGCCCTTGGTTACCAGCCTATTAATGCTGGGGGCTACCAACGAAAGCCCGAGCAATTCACGTGCGTGGCTCTTCCCGAACGCGGAAGTGGTGCCCATGTGTTTGTTGATACTCTTCCCCAGCGCGCGGACTTTCTTATTGCGCGCCTTACTTAAGCCGTGTCCCAACAGGGACGCAGCGTAGGGCGCGGCCATCAGCGCGAGGCCCAGATCATCTACGTGATGGGACAATGCTTCGAATGCTGCGTTTGCTGTCTTAAGACCGAGCTGACTTAGTGCCCGATCTGTACCGGCCACGTACGCAGCGGTGAGTGTTGTGGACATCAGCCAATCTCGACAGGCGTGTGCATAGTAATTGTACCGGCTTTATACGCGGCCATGGCTTCGGCCTGCGTCTTGAACTTGGTGGCGGAGCCCGGTAGCGTTTTTGCAGTGGCTATGTACGCGCCCAGGATGCTCTCGTGCTGCGGGAAGATCATGAGATCATCGCGGCTCTTGTCGCTGAACAGCAGCTTACTGAGCGTAAGGTTTTGTGCTTCAGCCACCGCTTTGTCGCTGATGGGTACATGTATCTGCATCGTGTCGCCGTCGTAGTCCAGGTTCTGCCCCTTTTCCATGAAAGGGTTGATGCGGAGACTCTTGCCCTGCACGGGTACCGGGTAAGCTGCCACGAAGTTGTGCTTGTGCAACGAAGGGGCGCGATTGACGAACACGGGGCGCTTGGTGAGCTCCATATCGAAAACCGTCCGGGCCAGCGGGTGCCGCTCTTCTATCATCTGTGCAGCTAGTGTGGGCTTGTGCCCCTGTCCAACTAAGCCGCGCATGACGAACTTATTATAGGTAGTCCAGAGCATATCTTCTGGAATACCTACTTGGTCGATATTCAGGGTGTTGTCTGGAGTGGCAGTAGCCCGCCCCGACAAGTCTTGCTGCCGCTTGAGTATCTTACGGTGGAAGAACCCTGTCTTAGGACTGCCCGAGCCTGCGATCTGTTCGATAAAGCCCTTAGCCGAGCGCCCCCGTAGTTGGGGGCTTACCGGCTCCTGCAGACCGAAGAGCGCGCTAGTAGCGTCGTACAGTTTGTTACGCGCTGTAGCGGTAGCCTCGGGCATACCGGTTTCAGAGATGCTGCGCAGTGCTTCACTCTCCAAACCCACGTCGCGGTAGAAGTAGTTGATATCTGCGATCTGCAACTCGTTGCCACGGTTGGACGGCAGTATTGGGCGCATCACCGGGGGTACTACAGGTATATGGCTCAGTGTATACGCATCGCCTGCTTTAGTATGCCCCGCGGCCTTTAGTGCGCGTACGTACTTTAATTGCTTCACAGCGTCGTCTAGATCAGCGCCGCGCTTGACCTTTATGCGAGCCAGTAGCTCTATCTCTTTTTTGTCCAAATCAATGCTGTTCAGCATTTTCTTTAGACCCACGCCCCCGTGTTCACCTACCGCGGCGGTGAACTCTTTACCCGTCATATCAAGCAGACGGCGCGTGGGCTCTTCGAATATCGGATTAACGATTGGTTCACACAAGGCCATGTGGGACCAGCGGGTGCCGCTGAGCCCGCCGGTTAGAACAGGATCGAACAAACCGCCCTTCTCAGGTGCCATGTTCTTGGCGCTCACCATGAATGACTTGGATTTCTCCAAGCTCGGAACGGCTAGAGCTCCTGAAGACATCTTCAAAATGTCTTTGTCCGTGAGGGGGCCTAGAATGGCTTGAGTACCCTGCTTATTTACGTTAATGCCAGAGCCCTTTAACATTGCTATAAACTTTTCCGCCACGAAAGGTGTTTTCGTAGGTACGGGCGGAAGTCCGAATTCGTAAGACCGCCAGAAGTCATCGCTCTTCTCACTTTTTACGGTGAGGCCTTCCTTAAGAACATTGCGCGCGTTGTGCGCTAACAACGCGTTGATCTCCATACGACCCAAGCCCTTAGCACCCTCATCGCCGCCTCTCGTGGGCTGCATGTTGATATCGTAGGCATCTACGCCGCGGGCGGCGTAGTTAGTCTCAGTGTTCTTGAACAGCTTAAGAATGGTGCTACGGCCAACGAAAATGTTGGGGATATGTTTACCAGAGATGGGGTCATAGACCGTCTCCTTATCCTTAACACCGTGCTTGACCATCTCATCTTTGGCGAACTGGACGCTGTCGCTATCGGCGAAAAGCGGCAAGATGTACGGCTTGCCTATCTTATGGGCGATCTTACCTAGCGCTGCTTCCACTATCTGCGCAGGGTTAACCCGGCTGACTACACCCGCGGAAGTGAACAACACGTCCACCGGGTGGCCACTCTCCTCTTTTATCATGCGCTCATTCGGCACTATTTCAGAGACCACGCCCTTACCTCCGAACCTATTGGCTAGCTTGTCGCCAACCTTCATGGGTTCTCGAGTACGGATGGTCACCATTACTTGGCGCGCGGAGTCTACCGCCTCTTGCACAGTACCATCCACGCCGTGGTCCCACAGTACCGCAGCATCCCGATAGGGTTTAACTAGGGACTTGTGCAAGTTGCCTAGCAGGGTAGCTTCCGGGGACGGGGCTGCCTTGCGCAGGCCCAGGATTAAGGGGTCACCGTACTTGAAGACCTTGCCCGGCAAAGCGACGCCAGCTTCGTCCAGCTTGGCCAGCTGTTCGGCAGTAAAGTGCATGCCGTAATAGGCCGCGTACTTAGCCTTTCCCAACAGTATTTCGGGTCCCTTTTGCAGGGCCTCTTTGTACATGTGTTCCGACGTTAGCTTGTCTGCAGCGCCCTGGCTGATGACTACCGCGTCGTTAGAGTTACGCCCGTAGTACGCCAGATATGCAACGGACAGGTTCTTACCAAGAGCTAGGGTGCCGTTCTTAGTGAAGTTAGACTCGGCAAGGGTTTGGTCCTTCTTTACACGGTCCCCTACTTTCACGTGCACTTCATCGTGTAGGTAGGTTTTGGAAGCCAGGGGAAAGTACGTTGAATAGGGAATCTTCGTGATGTCCCCGTCCTCCGCTGCTACCTTAGGGCCATCCGCGCGTATGTAGATCCAGTCCTTGTCTATTTTGTGTATTACGCCATCGACGCGAGACGTAGGAACTATCAGGCGTGCAAGTTCCTTGCACATGCTCTCGCCCTTACGCGGGGCGCCGACTTGTACAAGGGGAGCCTCACGGTCTACTAGCGGAACAGCCTGTGTCTGAAACTTAGAGCCCATGATTAGCCGGTTACCCTGAATGCCATTGCTGAGGGGTACCAGTGCGGTAGCGGGGCTGAGCATAAACGTGGGGTGCGGAACGTAATAATCTACCTCCGCGTTGGGTACTGATACTACGTCGGTTCCGCGAATCGCGTCGCTGTGCGTATGCGATGCGCTCTCCCCCGAGAACCCGATCGTCTTAGTGGCGAGCTCTGTGATGGGTACGTGTACGTGCTTCCCCGTGCGGGCGTCTCGCATGATCGAGTACATGTTCCCGCTGTTATCGCGAAACGACGCCATTGTAGCGCGCAGGTCGATGCCTGCCTTTGCGCCCTCAGGGGTGCGGGCCGGGTCTAGGATACCTAGGTGGGTGTTGTGTATCTTGCGCGATTCGAAGGGTATGGCGCGCTCGCTAGTAATGCCACCTTCGCCAAGGGAAGTGACTCGCGAGGCGTGGTCGATTATCTCTATGGGATTAATCTGCATGGGTATCGACGGTAACGCCGTGCTGGTGATCAACCCGTTTAGCGACTTAGTAAACGCCGACGCCGGGATGATTTTACTCAGCGGCACTTCGCCGTGGGTCTGGGTAATTTTTGCAGCTATCTTGCGCGCCATTGAGCGCTTAGCGTCTACCCGCAAACGCTCTTTAAAGAAATCGTCCGCGGCGTGTATGGTCTTGAATTCTAAGCTGTCACGATCATCGCCAATAGCCTCCCCGCGATGAACCTCGATAAGCTTCTTGGACGCCATGAGCATGGCCATAGGCGAGGCTTTATCGAACGGCAGTCCCAGGGTACGGTGATTTACGTGGGGGTCCATCGCCGTATTTTGCAGGTAGTCGTGGGCGAATAGCTTCTTGCCCTCTAGCGTTAGAGGTGCTGTCTGGTCCACTTTCTTTATCTTGGCGATGAACTTGTTGAGAACGCCCTCCTCTTTGTCCTCAGAAGAAGTCTTAGCATTCATGTCCCGGAGCTTCTCGCCCCAGTGGTGCTTGATGTCTGTGTCCGGCACCCCCAGCGAACGTAGAAGTGGGTAGAGTGGGATCTTGGCGGAATTCAACTCCATGTGGAGTTTGCCGGACTCAGGCTCCATAGCGAGTCGGAAATTGTCGCCCTTACTCAGATTGAATGCCGCCTCGTACTCCCCATTGCCCCGTTCACGCGTGTACACCCCCGCCTTAAGCCGTAGCTGGTTAGGCAGGTCGTACTCGTTGCCCCCTACTATGAAGGTGTGCCGTTCAGTAAAGTACGGCATTTGAATGAGCGTATGGTTCTTTAAGGTATCTACAACCTTACCATCGCTAGTTTTGAGAGTAAGCGTGCCAATCACGGGCTCATGCAGAGTGCGACTCTGCATGATGGCGTCCTTCTGCTCGTTCGATGAATACTCTTTTTCACGAACCTTCAGGTCGCTGAGCTCCAGCACGTGGTTACGGCTGATTATCGGAAATATGTCCTTCAGGCCCTCCATGGTTTTTAGGCGGATTAGCCGTCGCTTCGCGGCAGCATCGGCCATCATGGGCATCAAGTCGCCTGCGGGAGGGGGCGTAAAGGTTGGCATTTTAGACACCCTAGTATACACGCTATCCCCACGAATTCCGAGAAATAACGCTGTATTTTGGTAAAAGACTGTACTTCCCCCCAGATGGACTGGGAGGCAGAAATTGAAGGGGATATAAATGGCACACCCGAGTCACCTCACGCCAGACGACATTGCGAGTGTCGAAGGGCTCAGCATGCAGACCGCCAAGGTCTGCGTGTGGACTCTGTTCGACGACCGCGTCGACCAGGCGCAACGGCTGCTTGCCAAGCAGGCCGTGCTGATCGATCCGGTCATGATCAAGGAGCTGGGGGCGTTCTTCGCGTCCCAGTGGCAGGTCAACGCCCTCC
>Ga0315284_10003894_pt1 | contig 21188 bp, 15 predicted proteins | sample YL17G09_16_MG_FD_203696 | JGI IMG/M metagenome (GOLD analysis project Ga0315284, IMG submission 203696) | Sediment microbial communities from Yellowstone Lake, YNP, Wyoming, USA - YL17G09_16 | ecosystem: Environmental > Aquatic > Freshwater > Lake > Sediment | place: USA: Wyoming | collected...
GGGCGTGCCGGTGACCTTGCCGCGTTCGGCGTCGGACTGCTGGACGGAGATGTCCTTGGCGTGCAGGTGGACGAGCCGGGTGCGAACGTGGCGCAGCCATTTGATCGGGTCCTCGCCGGCGAGGTAGCTGTTGCCGGTGTCAAAGTTGACGCCGATCGCCTTGGAGCGGACGAGCCTTTGTATCTTGTCCAATCCCTCCGGGAGCTTGCTGTACTGCTGGTGCGGCTCGATGCCGATCAGGATATCCCGCGACTCGGCCACGAGGGAGGCCTCCTTGAGCGTGTAACGGATCAGCGTGAAGTCCTCGTCCTCGGTCGTCCACGCCTGCTTGGGGCCTTCGTCCGTATTGACCACGGGCGCTCCGCACTCGGCAGCGAAGCGGATCGCCTGCTTGAGGTACTCGGTGCCGATCTCCGGCTTGCATAGCGGCGTGTGGGCGGACAGGCCGGACAGCTTGATCCCCGCCTTCTCGCACGCCCGCTTGATCCGGTATGGATCGTCCAGCATCGAAACGCTGTGGAAGTACCCGGCCTCGCTGAGCAGCTCGCGGCCCCAGTGTACCATCGGCTCGACGTATTCATAACCCAGTTGGGCCGCCTTCTGAACGCCCCACTCAAACGGCTTGTCCGCGTGCCGCACGAACTCCATGTTCACCCCGATCCCGACTTTTCCCATCGCTGCACTCCTTCACAAATCGTTTCAGAAATTCAGAACGGCCCGCAGGCGGTCCATCGTTACAAATAGCAGGGATAATACGGCAATCACCCACATCGTAGGCTTTATGTCTCTGACCTTGCCCGCCGCCAGCTTGATGAGCACGAACGAGATAAAGCCGAAGGCCAGGCCCTTGCTGATGCTGTAGCTCAAGGCAATCATCACCAGGATGATGAACGAGGGCATCGCCTCTTCGAGGTTACCAAAGTCGATGCGCCTGATCTCCTTCATCATGAACAGGCCCACCATCACGAGAGCCGGTGCGGTCGCGTACGAGGGCACGATGCCGACGAGGGGCACGAACAGCAGGGCCAGGACGAAGCACAGGGCCGTGACGAGCGCCGTCAGGCCGGTCCGCCCGCCTTGTTGGATCCCCGCGCCCGATTCGATATAGGCGGTCACGTTCGACGTGCCGAGGACCGCTCCCACCATGCTGGCGGCCGTGTCGATGGCCAACAGACGGCCCAGGCTTTTGATCTTGCCGCGCTCGTCCACCATGCCGGCCTCGTGGCAACAGGCTACCAGGGTGCCAACGCCGTCAAACATATCCATGAACATCAGGGTGAAAACGCTGCCGAACAGGCCCCACTGGAAAGCCCCCAGAATATCCAATCGAAAGGCCACCGGCCGGATATCGAAATTGAAGGAGACCATCGATGCCGGTTTTTCAACGTACCCGAAGATCACAGCAAGCAGAGTGGAAAACGCGATCCCGATGAGCAGCGCTCCTTTGATCCTCCGTATCTCCAGGAAGGCCATCGTCAGCAGGCCGGCCAGACCGATCGTCACCGTGGCCGTCATCGGGCCGGCCGAGACCAGCGTCGCTTCGTTCTTGACGATGACTCCCATGTTGACCAGCCCGATGAAGGTGATGAACAGGCCGATGCCCACGGCGATGGCGGCCACGAGGCTCACGGGAATCGCCTCCACCAGCCGCTTCCGCAAGCCCAGCAGCGTCAGCACGAAACCCAGCAGGCCGGAAAGGAACACGACACCGAGGGCCGTCTCCCACGTGATCTGGCCGGCCTTGACGAGACTGTAGGCGAGAAACGCATTCAGCCCCATTCCCGGAGCCATGGCGATAGGAGCGTTGCCAATCAGGCCCATTGCGGCCGTGGTTATCGCGCTGGCAATGCATGTGACGACAACTAGGGCCTGCTTGTCCATGCCCGCGGCGCTGAGGATGGCGGGGTTGACGAATATGATGTACGCCATCGTCAGAAATGTCGTCACCCCCGCGACCACTTCTGCTCTGATCGTGGTCTGCTTGGCGTCGAGATGGAAGTACTCTTCAACCATTTCGTCCCCTCACCTTTAGTTCACGCGCCGGCCTGACCTTCCGTCGCGTCACGGGCCCAGGCACTGAATGATCCCGGCGACGAGGCTCACCGAGTTCTTCGCCGCCAGGGCGTAGAATATCTGCTTATCCATCACCGCGCTCTCGTCGGCCTTGTCGCTCATGCTGCGGATGACCAGGCAACCGATGCCCCGCTGGTAGCAAACCTGGGCGACGGCGGCCCCCTCCATTTCCACCGCGTCGGCTCCGAGCTTCTCCTGGAGCTCTTTGCCCTTGTCCTTCGAGGCGACGAAGGCGTCTCCTGTAACGATCGTCCCGGTGAGAATCTTCGGAGGCCGTCGGCCGCTCTGGAGGCTGATGGGATCGAAAACCGCCTTGCGGGCGGCGCAGTCGGCGGCCGTCAGGAGGTTCGGGTCGGCCGGAAAGAAAACGGGATTGTCCTCGCCCGTGATTCGGCTCTTGACGCCGCCGTGCTCCATACCTTCCGGCCACAGGGTCCCCATGTCGTGGTGGGCCGTCCGCTTGGCGATGACAATGTCGCCCGGCTCCAGGTTTGGATCGATGGCGCCCGCGATGCCGGTAAAGATGACTCGCGTCGGCTGGAAATGCTCGATCAGCAGCGTGGTCGTCATCGCGGCATTGACCTTGCCGACTCCCGTCCATGCAACGACGACTGGCCTGTCCCCGAGTCGGCCCGACATGAATGCGATGCCCTCGATCTCCTGCACCCTGGCATCCGTCAGCATCTTCTCCAGGAGTACGACCTCCGGCCTGAACGCCCCCAGGACCGCCAGAGGGCTCGAAGGGGCTTCGTGCTGCGGCGCAGAGCGGCAGGATGCAAGCACGGCCGGAAGTGCCAAGCACATTACCGCGAGAAGATACCGTTTCATGCTTCTCCTGCTCTAACCGAAGGTACCCAGTTGCCGGCTGTCAGTTCCCAGCGGGTGGCGCACGCCTGATCGCCGACGAATGCGAGCGAGAGGAGTCGAACCTCCACGTCCTTTCGGACACCAGGTCCTAAGCCTGGCGCGTATGCCAGTTCCGCCACGCTCGCAGCGAACCACCGTCTCCCCCCTGCCCGAGGGCCATGCCCTCGTAACCTCGATCATTATTACTCGTTTGCGGCCCTGTATCAACCGAAATCCGCCTCCCACAGGTTGCCATGTGCGGTTACACGTCGTGGCGGAATGGCGCACATTTGTTATGCTGAACGAAGATTGCGTTCCACGGCGATATGACGCCCCATGAAGATCAATACACGGCCGATGGTGGGCTTCGGAATGAGGGATTCCCTGAGCGTGAACTACCCCTTGAGCCGCGGCTCGGAATCCCCCTCCTTCTCCCGCTCGGGCGGCTCCTCCTTCGAGATCTTCTCGATGCGTTTCTCGGCCTTCTGGAGGATGTCGCGGCAGTGCTTGATCAGGGCCATGCCCTTTTCGTACTGATCGAGACTGTCCTGGAGGGGAATCTCGCCCTGCTCGATCTTGCTGACAATGTCCTTGAGCTGGTGAATCGCCTGCTCGAATGTCAGCTTGCTGATTTCGTCACGGGATTTTCGTTCAGTCATGGGGTCTGCCTTCCATCATCGGATGAATCCGGGGACTCGGTGTCGGCCGCGGGGTCCCTCTTGAGCCTGTCCGTGACCCGGCTTTCGATCAGATTGTCGTGAGCCAGCTCGGTCACCAAGAGGTCATCGGTCTGGACGTCCTCGGCGGTCCGCACGACCCGGCCCGTCTGCTTGTTCATCGTTATGCTGTAGCCGCGGTTCAGGACCGACTTCGGGTTCAGAGCGGCCAGCCGATTCTCCCCCGCGGTGATTTTCAGCTCCTTATCGCTCAAGACTCGTGTCACAGCGGCGAGACTGCGGCTCTTCAGCTCGTTCAGCTCCACCGTCATCCTGCCAAGCAGCCGGTGCGGCTCGATTCTCGCCACCTGCTCATAGTAGTCCTGCATCAGCTTCTGCGTCCGGAGGAATACGGTCCGCATGGCATCGCCGAGGTCCCACGCCAGATCATCGAGATGCTGCTCGCGGTTGAGGACCGCCAGCATGGGCGTGCGAAACACGGCACTGGCCAGAATGGTCTGCAGATGCTCGCAGGAAATGTCATGCCGTGCCCGCACGCTGCCGGTCAGGCGCTTCTCCTGGTGGACAAGGTCGCTGAGCACGTCTTCCACGTTCGGCACGGCTACCACGCCCGCCTTCGTCGGGGTCGAGGCCCGGGCATCCGCCACCAAGTCGGCCACGGTCACATCGACCTCATGGCCCACGGCGCTGATGATCGGAATCCGCGAGGCGTAAATGGCGCGGGCCAGCACCTCCTCGTTGAAGGCCCACAGGTCCTCCAGCGACCCGCCGCCGCGGCCGACGATCAGCAGGTCCAATTTCAGCCTCGCATTACGCCGGTTCACATCGGCGATAGCCGCCGCGATGGCTTCCGCCGCCCCCGGCCCCTGCACGGGCACCGGGTACAGGTAGAGCCGCGTGCACGGCCAGCGGTTGTGAACGCTGTCGGCGACGTCGTCCACCGCCGCCCCGGATTCGCTGGTCAGGATGCCGATTCGCTGCGGGTACTTCGGCAGCGGCTTCTTGTGCGCATCGGAGAAGAGCCCTTCCGCTTCGAGCTTCCTGACCATCTGCTCGAAGGCCAGTTGCAGGGCGCCCACGCCCGCCGGCATCATCTCCTCGACGATCAGCTTGTACCGGCCCTGCGGCACGTACAGGTCGATGTTGCCGCTGACCACTACGGCCAGGCCGTTGGCGGGCTTGAACTTCACCCGGGCGAAGCTCGTCCGCCACATCGCACAGGGCAGCACCGATTCCTCGTCCTTGAGACTGAAGTAGCGATGCCCGCTGCCGTGCTCTTTCCAGTCGGTGATCTCACCCTTGACGGTGATCCACGCCGGCAGGTTGGCGTCCAGCACCTCCTTGACCAGCGAGTTGACCTGCGTAACGGTATATATTCTCGTTCTTGTCTGTGTATGCATGAACTTCGTAGCCACCCAACGGGAATCACCTTGTCCAGAGCCATTATAAACGATGGCCCCCGGCTTCACAACCGCCCGCGATTGAAGCGCCCGATACGTACTGTGGCTGGGTTCCGCACACCACATCATGCGTCTCCGGGTGGCACCGTCAAGCGAAGCTTGGCGATGGTGTTCCTCGAATGGAATGCAGCCATCAATAGGGCCTGCGTCGGTGGCATCGGCAAGGCCGAGGGCTTTGCTGATGGGGGATGGGCAAACCATCGGCAAGCTGCCGCTTGCCGCTGCCACCCATCCTCAATGCCCTGAAATCTTCACAGATATCTCTCACATCAGGACCCCTGGTTTTCTCTTGCCCGTCCGGCAGTCAGGGGATTACTATCGTGCCTGATCGCCGCCGGTGATCGGCGTCTGGACAGATTACCGCCGGGCGAGGCAAACATCCATACGGAAAATGAGAGAGACGGCAATGCTCAAAGGAGGACACATCATGTCACGCGTCCGACACGAACTCCCATGCGTCACGGCCATTCTGCTGGCAGGCATGTTCGCCGGCGCCGGTTTCGGCCAGGAGGCCAACTACGACGAGGCGAAGGTGCCCAAGTACACGCTGCCAGACCCCCTCGTCTGCGCCGATGGCGAGAAGGTCACGAGCGCCGACGCATGGCGGCAGAAGCGCCGGCCGGAAATCCTCAAGCTCTTCGAGGAGCAGATGTTCGGCAAGGCCCCAGGCAAGCCGCAGGCCATGACCTTCGTCACTACATCCATCAGTAAGAACGCCCTCGACGGCCGGGCCACGCGCAAAGAGGTCACCGTCTATTTCACCGGCCGCCAGCAGGACCCCAATATGAGCATTCTCATTTACCTGCCGAACAACGGGCACAAGCCCGTGCCGCTGTTTATCGGGCTGAACTTCGGCGGCAATCAGGCGATCCACACCGACCCAGGCATCACGATCACCAAGAGCTGGATGCGCAGCGACGGCGATCATCGTGCGACGGCGGACTCCCGGGGCAAGGAGGCGAGTCGCTGGCCGGTCGAGCGAATCCTCGAACGCGGCTACGGCCTGGCGACGATCTACTACGGCGACATCGACCCCGACTTCGACGACGGCTTCAAGAACGGCGTGCAGCCGCTGTACTACAAGGAGGGCCAGACCGCCCCCGCCCCGGATGAATGGGGCTCCATCGCCGCCTGGGCCTGGGGCCTGAGCCGAGCGATGGACTACCTCGAAACCGACCCGGACGTCGATGCCAAGCGCGTCGCCGTCATGGGCCATTCCCGGCTGGGCAAGACCGCCCTGTGGGCCGGAGCAGAGGATGAGCGATTCGCACTGGTGATCTCGAACGATTCCGGCTGCGGCGGCGCGGCTCTATCCCGCCGGGCGTTCGGCGAGACCGTCGAGCGCATCAACAAGTCCTTCCCTCACTGGTTCTGCGACAACTTCAAGAAGTACAACGGCAAAGAGGACGACCTGCCCATCGACCAGCACGAGCTAATCGCCCTGATGGCGCCGAGGCCGGTGTATGTGGCCAGCGCCGAGGAGGACCGCTGGGCCGACCCGCGCGGCGAGTTCCTCTCCGCCCGCGACGCCACGCCGGTCTATAAGCTCTTCGGCAAAGAGGGCCTGCCCGCCGAGGACATGCCCGCCGTAAGCAAGCCGGCGATGGGCACGATCGGCTATCACATCCGCCCCGGCCCCCACGACGTCACCAACTACGACTGGGACCGCTACCTGGACTTCGCGGATAAGCACTTCAAGAAGTGACGTGGGACCTTCGGAACCCGCAATAGGAGATGGTTTAGGAGGGAGAAACAATGAAGATACCAACGTTTCGACGGGTCGTCTTGATGGCGGGCGCAATAATTGCGCCCACTCTGCTAGTGACGAGCGCCGCCTGGTCGAGCCAGATCGACCTGTGGCTGACGGTCAGAGACCCTAATGGGACCCGTGTTCCGCAGTTTGAGGCCATGCTGCACACTCACCAGGAAGGGTACATCCAGTGGCAACGGGGAGAGGACGGAGACATTCACTTTGGGTTTCGCGGAACGCAAACCCTGTCGCTCCGCGATGATCCGCAGTTTCAGGTGATCGTTCGCGCTGCCGACTTGGCGCCGGCCATCCTGCATATGGAGTACACGATGCCCGTGAAAGAGACCGTGACCCTCACCCCCGGCCGTTTGATCGACCTGTTCGTGCGAACGGCGGACGGCCGGAGCATCCCCGAGGAGGTCATGCCACTGGTTATCTACAAGGATTTCGTAAGTCGCGTGCGACCCTCCCGCATGCCGCAGAACCAAAGACCGGGCCAGGTGGATGACTACGAGATGTCCAAGGTCCGCCGGATTGCGGAGGGGCATTATCAATTCCGGGTTCCGACGAAGACATCGCCATTTCTCCTCGCCATTGACGCACCGGGATTCATGCGGTCCATCGAGACCAACTATTTCAATGAAGACGATCTGGCCGACGGCAAGATTGAGTGGGAGATTCCGGCGGCGGCCAAGCTCCACATTCAGTTTGATGCTGCGCAGGCGGGCGGTTTGCCTCCATACGAATCCTCCTGGATCAGCGTGGCGTGCCAAGTCCCGGAGGAAGGCAAGTACATCACCCTCTGGCTGCAACAGCAGTTCAAGGAATCGACCCTCAATGTCGCCCTGGACGACTTGCCTCCCAATCACTACCAGGCAATGTTGATGTTGGTCCCGGGCGAATCACAGAAGGCAACTCTGAGCTATTATCACGACGATGTTCCGTTCCAACTTGCGGCCGGGGAAGAGAAAACGCTCAAGCTGACCTACTCTCCCTCCGACTCGAACGCTTGGCGAGGCCAGAATACGATCGATGCAGTCATCCGGGAATGTGGGGGTAAGCCCGCGGCAGGCAAACGGTTCACGCTGAGCTATGTTGTGCCCCATGGTGAATGGATACCCGTGCTGGAAGGCGTCCTGGACAGCGAGGGTCGATTCCGCCTTCCGAATGTGGGCGCAGGTCCGAATGGACCGGAGTTCGTCCTGAGCATCGGCAAAGAATGGATACGCAAGATTCAGGTCACGGAACCGGGCAGCAGACACTTCGAGTTCAATCCCGCGCCGGAGGTCAACGATATCGCTCCCGATGTAACGTTTCTGGATATAAATGAGAATAGAAACTTGTCGCTACGTTCGCTGCGAGGACACGTCGTCTACCTGGAGTTCTGGGCCACATGGTGCGGCCCGTGCCAACTCCCCATGATTCGGCTCAATGAGATGATGAGAAGACGCCCGCCTCACTGGGAGGGACGTGTGGACGTGCTTGCCGCCAGCATCGACGAGAATCCGGAGATTGTGAAGTGGCATGCCAGAGACAACGGCTGGACTCACATCCGACACGTTTGGGCTGGGGCAGAGGGCCAGACAGATCTTGACAGTCCGGCGGGCAAGGCGTTCGGCGTCAATGGGATCCCGATGGCATTCCTGATCGCGCCCGACGGCCGGATCGCCTGGAAGGGACATCCCAACAGGGACACCAACTTCGAAACGCAAATCGACGAACTCTGCCGAGCCATGAACAAAGCGTTCGACAAAACCAACTGAGCATGAGGCAAGGAGCAACTATGAGAGCGAATGCATTCCAACGACGGTCATTCATGCCCTTTGCGATAATCCTCCTGATGGCCGGCTGGGCCCAAGCGGCGTCGGAGCCAGCGACGATCGCGGAGAAGTATGTGCCACGGCTGGAGAAGATCCTTCTGGAGAATATCGAGCCGTTCTGGTATAGCAAGAGCCTGGACCGTGCCAACGGCGGGTACATCATCAGCTTCGACATCCAGGGCAAGTTGAAGGAGCCCGTGACAAAGATGATCGTGACGCAGGCTCGGCAGGTGTGGCTGTTCTCTCGCCTGGCGCGGGCCGGCTATGAGCCCGCGAAGCATCTGGAAGCCGCGAAGCTCGGCTACCGGTTCTTGAAGGACAAGATGTGGGACCCGGTCAACGGCGGGTTCTACTGGGAGGTGGACATCACCGGCAATCGGAAGCTCCAGCCGAACAAACACCTTTACGGCCAGTCCTTCGCACTCTATGCGATCTCCGAGTATGCCCTGGCCAGCGGGGACAAGGAGGCCCTGGAGTTCGCCGTGCAATTCTTCCACCTGCTCGAAGAGAAGTCCCACGATAAAATCTACGGCGGCTACGTCGAATACTTCAGCCCGGACTGGACGAGCCCGCCGCCGGGGCAATCCTACATGGGCGCGCCGGGCGACCTGAAACTGATGAACACGCACCTGCACCTGCTCGAAGCCATGACGACCTTCTACCGCGCGAGCCAACTCCCGCTGGCGCGGGAGCGGCTGCTGGAGCTGATCAACATCGAGAGCAACTCCGTCGTGCGAAAGAACCTCGGGGCCTGCACGGACAAGTACAGCCAGGACTGGACGCCGCGACTCGAAGGCGATTATGCCCGCGTCTCTTACGGCCACGACATCGAGAACGTATGGCTGCTCATGGACGCCTGCGACGCGGCGGGCATTTCAGACTACCCATTCATGGACCTCTATCAGACCCTGTTCAAGTACTCGCTGCAGTACGGCTACGACAGCCGACAGGGTGGCTTCTTCTACACGGGGCGGTTCAGCTCGGCGGCCGATGACCGCAGCAAATCCTGGTGGGTGCAGGCGGAGACCATCGTCAGCTCGCTGCGCATGTACGAACGCACCAAAGACCCCAAGTACCTGTCGGTCTTCGAGAACACGTTCAACTTCATCGAAGCGAAGCTGGTCGATTGGGAGGTCGGCGAGTGGCACGAGAGTATCTCCGCCCAGGGACAGCCGCAGGGCGACAAAGGCAGCATCTGGAAGGCCGGCTATCACAACGGCCGGGCCATGATCGAATGCATTGAAATCCTCAAGGCACAGAAAAACTGATCGGCGGCGAGACCGCGCAGAAAGGAGTCACACGATGTCCGACTTGAAGAACCGGATCCAGGAGATTCTCCAGCGGCCGCAACTGGCCGGCCTGGCCACGATCACGCAGGACGGCAAGCCCTGGGTCCGCTACGTCATGACCGTCGCTTCGTCCGACCTGACGATCCGCTGCGCGACGTTCATCAGCGCCCGCAAAGTCAAGCAGATCGCCAGAAATCCGGAGGTCCACCTGACCTGCGGGATCACCGATCCGCAAAAGATGGCCCCTTACCTGCAAATCCAGGGCCGAGCGACCCTCAACACGAGCCGGGACGCGCGCCACGGCTTCTGGACCGACATGCTCGCGCCGATCTTCTCCGGGCCGGACGATCCCAACTATGGCGTCCTCGAGATCAAGCCCTACTACATCGAGTATTGCTCGGTCGGGACCTTCGAGCCGGAGGTGTGGAGAGCCGGCTAACTGATCCGCTTTCGGTAGAGGCGGGTCTGGAGGGCGTTCTGCCAGGCGGTCCAGTTGGAGTCGCCCAGCTCCCCGTCGATGGCGGCCGTCACCTGGTCCATCTTCGCGTCGAGGTCGTCGAGGTAGTAGACCATGAAGGCCTCCGCCGTGGCCGGCAGTTTCGGCGAGCCGAACTCGTACGCCCCGTGGTGCGCGAGAACAATGTGACTAATTGAATCGAGAATCTCCGGATCGACCTTGACGCCCCGGGCCCGCAGCGCGTCCACCTTGCGATGGATCATCAGGAGGCTCTTGCTGATGTGCCCGATGAGCTGGCCCGAGTCCGTGTAGGAGAAGGCCATGTCGTAAGCCAGCTCCTCCGTCTTGCCGATGTCGTGCAGGAAGACGCCGGCCAGGACCAGGTCCGCCTGCACCTGCGGGTACAGCGGCAGGATGCTCTTGGCGACGCGGAGCATATTGTGCGTGTGCTCCAGCAGGCCGCCGATGCAGTCGTGGTGCAGCTTCATGCCGCCGGGGGCGTTGGTGAAGCTCGCCATGAGGTCCTCGTCCGCCAGGAACTCGCGGGTAATGGCCGCAAGCTGCGGGTTCCGGATGCTGCCGACGATGTCCTTGACCTCCTTGAACATCAGGGCACAGTCCTTGGGCGTTCGCGCCAGGTAGTCCTCGACCTTCACCTTGCCCGGATCGACCGCCGCGACGTTGTTCACCACGACCTGCAGGTTGTTCTGGTACAGCTCGCTCCTGCCCTGGATCTGCACGAATCCGGGTTTGGGCAGGGCCTTGTAGATCGCCTCCGTCGCCTGCCACATTCTCGCGTTCAACTGGCCCGTGCGGTCGCACAGGAACATCGCGATGTACAGGTCGCCCCGCGTGGTGCTGCGGAGAATCGGCTCACGAACCACGTACACCCCGCTGACGACCTCTCCCGGCCCGATCTCATTGACAAACTTATGTGCTGCTGCCTGTGCCATCATCGACTCCATATATGCTTGTTGGTCTCAAAACGCGGCCATCATAGTGGAACCCCCCGCCCCTGGCAAGAAATGATTCCTGGAAAGACCAAAGATCCGCCTTGACCTCCCGCACAATACGGTCGGCAGCCGCGTCTTGTGGCGCGATGGCCCCCGTACGCCGCGGGTCCGGGTGGCAGCGGCAAACTTGGGCCCGTGTGGTGCAGAAGCGGCCGCGAAAATCCGATAACTATGGTATGGTCCGAGGCTGCCGTGAAATCCGGACATGTGCCATTAGCGCGAATTCATAAGGAGAGACAAGATGCCGGCGAGTATTGCTCATATGGTGATTGTCCACAAGGCGTTCGAGCTGTTGAGAACGAAAGGGTCCGAGGAGCTGCGCGAGTTCGCGTGCATGATCGATGACCCCGGCCGGAGGCAGGAAAACGACTACTGGAAATACATGAACCTCGGCAGCATCGGCCCGGACCTGTACTACTACGTGAGCATGGTCCAGTCAGGCTGGGATATGCTCATGGAGGGCTTCGTCAAAGCGGCGGGTGTCGTACCGTGGTCCTACCACCTGCACTCCTCCATCCCCAACGAGTTTCCCCTGAGTCTGTGCCGGGTGCTGTTCAGCGACGTGATGCGAACGGAGGATGGGATCGAGATGGATGCCGACGACAGGCGCAAGCTCGCCTACATCGCGGGACATCTGAGCCACGTCGCGGCCGACCAGATCATCCACCCCCTGGTCAACAGGATCGCCAAGCCCTACTATCGCAGCGGCCAGAATCGAAAGAAACACCGCGAGTGCGAGGTGTTCCAGGACTACTTCCTGTATGAGGAGGTCTACCGCGACAGGCGGGACGCGGCCAGCGGTCCGGACAAGGTTGCCTACGATTTCTTCCGGCAGGACTTCCGCGACTGGGTGGACTGTATCCCCGGCTTGACGACCCGGAACACGGAGGACTGGTTCCGGTACTTCCTGCAACGCGGTTTCGTGGAGACCTACGGGAGCTTTCCATCCGAGGGTGACATCGAGAATTCCGTGGATAATCTCCTGGCCGTCCTGCTGATCTCGCGGATGCGCGGCCCCTACCGGGACGCCGCCGATGAATACGAGCAGTACCATGAGAACTCCCCGATGTACCGCCAATACATTTCGGAGCCGGGGTATGTCGCGTACTACGAGCAGGCCGTGAAACTATCCGCCATATACATCGCGGCACTCTATGAGGTGTACACGATCCTGTCGACGGGCAAAGACTTCACGGGGCCAAAGAAAGAGCGTTTCCTGAAGATTGTCAGGGGTGCGGATTTGTCGTGCCCATTGGAGCAGAATATCCTCCAGAGCGCGTACAAGGAGTTGACCAAGAAGAGCAGTGGCGGCGAGGTGAAGTACAAGGGTCTTATCGAGCCGTCGCCCCAGAGCAGATAATCTGGAAGGAGTCAACCAGGGCCTGCGACTCCAATTCCGTAGGGCCAGGCCCTCACAGCGGGCTTGCGGAGCAATCCCGACGCGGGCGATTATCGCAGACTATCCCACGTAAGACTGGAAGTCATTGCCGCAACGTGGTAGAATCCTCAATTTGAATTCGAAAGGGCTACGTGTGTATTCTGTGAACGAGGCACAGGGAGTGCCGGGCATGTCCCGATGGTCGTACCTGGGCATGCGCAGACGCGTTCGTGAGATCGTGGCGCCTGCCAAGGCCGGGAACAGGACGAGCAGGATATTCGACGCGTTCATCGTCACGCTCATCCTGTTCAACGTCCTTGCTATGATCGTCGAGTCGGTCAAGCGAATCTACGATTCCATTCCGGGGTGGTTTTTCGCCTTCGAGTACTTTTCGGTAGCGGTCTTCACGGTGGAGTATGCCGCGCGCCTCTGGTCCTGCGTGGAGGACCCTCAGTACAAGCGTCCCGTACTCGGACGCATTCGCTTCGCGCTGACGCCTCTGGCGATCGTGGATATGCTGGCCGTCTTGCCGTTCTACCTGCCGTTCCTCAGCGTGGACCTGCGGGTTCTGAGGATGTTCCGTCTGCTGCGCATCATGCGGCTCATGCGAGTCGCCAAGCTGGCGCGCTACTCCGAGTCGCTCCAGATGCTGATGCGCGTGTTCCGAGCCAAGAAAGAGCAGCTCATCAGTGCGGTCTTCATCCTCCTGAGCATGCTGGTGGTGGCGGCGACTCTGGCATACTATGCGGAGAACGGTGCACAGCCCAAGGCCTTTTCGAGCATCCCGGCCGCCATGTGGTGGGCCGCCGTGACCCTCACGACAGTCGGATACGGCGACATTTATCCCATAACTTTTCTCGGCAAATTCTTGGGCGCCCTGGTCGCGATGCTGGGGATCGGCATGTTCGCCTTGCCGACCGCCATTCTTGGCGCAGGATTCCTGGAGGACCTGGAGCAGAGGAAAAAGGCCCCGCGGTGTCCGCACTGCGGCAAGGAAATCACCGGCTGATCGCCCGCGGGCATCAGCACATGGAGAGACGATATGCGGCTGATCGGCCACTTTGAGGACGAGACACAAACCAGGCGTTTCGGCGACGTGCTCTACAGCCGGGGCATCGAAAGCCACACGGACCCGGCCACGAACGGACGCTGGAATGTCTGGGTGATCGACGATACGAACCTCGAAGCCGCCACGTCTCTGTTTGCCCGGTTCCGTCAGTCGCCCGACGATCCCGCGTTCGAGCAAGCCTCGCGGGCCGCCGAACAGGAAAGACAGCGGGCCGAAAAGGAACAGGCCCCGAAACGCGCGAGCGTGGTGGACGCAAGGACCCTCTTCTATTCACCGCCCGTCCCGGTCGGTATTTTGTCGATCATTCTGATCCTCATCAGCGTGGCTACAGCAATCCTGACGAAGCTCGGCACGAATGAGCAATTCATTCAGCCACTGTCCATCAGCGAATATCGGCACGATGGCGGGTATATCCACTGGAACAAGACCCTGCCCGAGGTCCGCGGGGGCCAGGTGTGGCGGCTCTTCACCCCCATGTTTCTGCACTTCGGCATCTTCCACCTGCTGTTCAACATGCTCTGGCTGCGTGACCTGGGCAGCATGATCGAGGCCCGCAAAGGCTCCCGGATGCTGCTGCTCCTGGTACTTGTGCTGGCGGGGACATCGAACGTGGCCCAGTATTTGTACAAGGGCCCGGACTTCGGGGGCATGTCCGGCGTCGTGTACGGGCTGCTCGGCTACATCTGGATGCAGGGCAAGTTCAATCCCGCTTCGGGTCTGTCGCTCCAGCCGCAGACGGTTACGATGATGATCATCTGGTTCTTCCTGTGCTTCACCGGCGCGGTCGGCCCCATCGCCAACACGGTGCACGCGGTCGGTTTTGGCGTCGGAATCGGTTGGGGCTTCCTCGGCGCGCAACTGTCCGTCGCGATGCGGCGGCGCTGACGAGGCCCTGCGACTGGGTGGCAGCGGCAAGCGCCGCTTGTTCGTAGTGTGCCCGTAAGGGTGGCGAGGGCGTCTCGCCCTTGCGTCTCGCCCTTGCGTCTCGCTGGCATCTTGCCGGCGCGTAGCTCCTTGGAGAACAAGGCCAAGATGGCCTCGCCACGATTACAGACTGTCATTTGCGAGGGACAGGATGGCCGGTCTCGCCCGGGCCGACCGGCGCTTGCTCGATCTCGCGCGGGCCGTAGCTGGTGACGCGCATCCGCTCGCCGACTTTCTTGTAGTGCTGCAAGGCGCTGTCCTTGTCCTTGAAGTCCTTATCGGCGAACAACAGGCTGGTCAAACCGATCAGGATGACGTCACCGTCCTTCAAGGGTGTCTCGTCCTCGATCTTGTGATTATTGACATAGACCCCGTTGCGGCTTTTCATGTCGTAGGCGAAGTATCGATTCGCGTTCTGATCGAATCGAATCTGCAGGTGTTTCCTGGAGACCATATTGTCCAGGATCTGTATGAACAGCGCTTCATCCCGCCCGATCACGTTGGTTCGCCGGCCCAGCGGATAGTAATCGCCTTCCTGCTTGCCGCTTGTCACGATGAGAGACGCCATAGTTCCAACCTCGACTGTTATCACTGGTACCCCGGCATTTTCACAGCCACTCCATCATAGGCCCGGGCGAAGCTCTCGTCAAGACTGTTCATTCAAAGCACCGTCACGGCGGCGAACTGCCTGGTATCGCGTACCAAGCGATCCCCTCGTATCTCCACACGTACGAGTAGTCGTCAATGAGTTTGTTCCGCTCCACTTCGGATGCCGTGTACAGATGATCGCCCAGAGCCCCCGACCAGAACCGATAGACCGGTCGTGAGGTAGACGGATGCGAGTCTTCGGAAAAGGCGTGGAAGGCGATGCCGGCGTCGCTCCAGGTGTCGCCGTACTCATCCATGAGTCCACGCTTCTCGGCTTCAATCATCGTGAAGAATTGCGAGCCGAGCCTGGATGACTGCAAGCCGTAGACCGGCCGGGCGCCGGGAGGTTGTTGACCCTCTGGATAGGCGTAGAATGCCACACCCTCATAGGCCCACCGGTCGAGCAGCACACTGGTCAGCCTGGTTGCTTCGTCCTTGCTCATTGTATATAGATGCTTCCCACGCTGAAGAGAATACAACCGGTAGACGGGATGAGCCAGGTCCACCCGCCAGGAGCCGCTGACGGCGCCGGGCCACTGAGGATTCGTAAGCTCGACGCGGAACGTGCCCGTCGCTGTATCGCCGTCCACCGCCCCCTTGACTTCGAAATCCGAAGTTCGAAATTCGAAGTTTGAATCCGAACGCGTGTATCTGCCGCCGGCACGCCAACTGATCGTGGTCGCTTCCGCCATGCAAAGCCTCCAGACGCTGTCCATCGTGCCGTCCGGCCGGAGAATCCAGGAGGTAATCTCGCCGCGCGGACCAGATTGGTCGCTTGTGAATGAGCGGTTCCACACGCCATTGGCCATGCATGTGGAGAAGATCCGGCTGTTCGCAAACACGCCGGTGGCGGAGGGCAGCAGGCGATAGACTCCTCCGTCCGGGAACGCGACCACTTCCTCGATGTTCAGCATGGCAACCAGGTCGTCCAGATCGTACAGATAGCTTTGCGGCAGGCCGCTGAACCAGACGAGGGATTCGCCGGACCCTGAAGAGAGCGTCTCTCGAAACTGCGTCATGTCCCACGTCCGGTGCGGGCTCCCGGCGGCGCTGCGGCCCACGAGGGCATACAGTGCATCGGGCGCGTTGCTGCAAACACGGCCCTCCACGGGATGGTTGCGGAGCCAGTCGACCAGAGGCGATGTCTGCCATCCGCTCCAGGCGTATCCCCCCGCGCCGTAAGTCGTGTGCATGGAGACGGCCTCGCGAACGCGTCCGAGCGGATAGACGAGCCAAAGCGAGCAGAGGCCGGCCATGACGGGGAAACGCATCCCGAGCCGGGGGCTGAGCCATGCCTGCAGCCGGTCCATTCCGGCAAACACGGGCCACAGGACGAGAACGGCGAGCGGGGACAGATACCTGTCGTTTATCGGCTCGTTCAACACGCCGATCTGGTGCGTATACAGGAGCAAAGGGATGTAGATTGCCATCACGACGGCTGCGGGCCAGACATACGGGCAATCCGAGGAAGTGTCTCTTTGCGATCTCAGAGAAAGCAACAGCACCGCCGTCATCAGCAACAGCAGCCCCGCGACAGTGGCCAGCCGCACGAACAGAGGAATGGACTCGGGCACAAACCACTTCGTGGCTGTGTCGGCGGCGAACAGGACATTGTCCCTGAGAGAGTACACCGAATGCAGCCGCGTGTGTCCGGTGAGCATGCCCGTCGTCAGGAAGTTTCGCAGCACCCACAGCGCCATGGGCGTACAGGAGATCACGAGGAAATACGCAAGATGCTTGAGCCGGCCGAGCAGACGCGCATGGCGATCGGAAAAAACGATAAGAATTGCACCGGCGAGGACGAGAGTGATGCCCGTATACCGCTGAAGCAGGCACAACGCCGCCAGCACGGACGCCATCACGAGCGGCAGGATACGGCCGCTATGCAGAAAAGCGGATATCTGCAAAACGAACAGCACGATCAGCAGGACGAACACCGCCTCCGTCAGTGCCATGATCGAGATGTCCAACAGAGGATAGGACAGCAGAACTGAGGAGACGGCCACGACGAGAAGGACCTTCGATCTCAGGCATCTCGCGAAGAACAGTCCGGACGCGAAGATGATTCCGCCGAATGCGAAGGCGTTGAGGAACCGTGCCCCGATCGCCGGATCGATGCCCGCCAGCCCGATGCCGGCCAGCACCGTCGGGAATAGGGGCGGCCAGCCCGTGTACAGGCTGCCGTCATGACAGACGTACCCATGCCCCGCCAACACGCTTCTCGCGACGGAGATATAGGCGGTGGAATCCGACGAGATGCCCACGCCGTACCGTGACGTGCTCAGAAGGGAAAGCACGACGCCCGCGACGCTGAGTGCGGCGATCACTCCGCGTGGAAAACCCTTCCGCGCCATGCTGTGAGTTCTTGTCATTCTCGAAAACAGTACGACACTGTTGGTCTAAATTGCCCGCGACGCTCCGGCGAGCGCGTGTGCAATCCACTTCAGCGGATGCGTGCCGTCGGATCCAGGACCCCTGTGGCGCACCGGTCCCGCAATTGCGACCGGCGGATCTGCCGGCTGCAACGCAGGGTTTGACCGAACGACCGAACGGCGACCCTCCAGAGTTTCCACCGGACGATGGAAGCGCGCCCGGTCTGGCGAGGCCGACAGGGTACGGGGACGCTCCGGACTCGGACTCCTGCAAACGTCAACGCGCCGCACAGGATCACATTCGGAGCGAGCGTGTCCGGCGCTATGCACTCCAGGATCGGCCCCAGCACGGACGAGCGCATCAGGCGATAGGGCGTGTTCACATCCTCGATCCCCCTGCCGAAGAACCATTCCACCGTCATCCTCGATCCCAAGCTGATCAAGCTCCTCTGGAGATTCTGCTTGCGATCTTGCCGGTGCCCGAACACGGCATCGGCCTCGTGACGCATCTCCCAGAGGCTGCCAAACGAATCCGGGCCCATTTCATTGTCGCTGTCGCACTGGAAGACCCAGTCGGCCAGGATCACCGCCTGCCCGTATCCCTTGAGAACGGTCGGGCCATGTCCTGCATTGGCCTGATGAATCACCCGGATTCGCTCATCGCCGGCAAAACCCTGGAGAATGTCTGCCGTCCCATCGCGCGAGCCGTCATTGATGACGATCATCACGAAGTTGATTCCGGAGGCACACAACATGCCCCGCCATGACCTTACCACCGCGGCAATACAACCTTCCTCGTTGTAAACCGGCATCACCAGTGCAAGCTCATAATCTCTTGGCGGCATAGTCACGACTCGCGAGACTTTTCCAGTGCCGGTTGGGGTCCATACACCTTCACATCATCCGGCCACCGGAATCGTAGACCTTCCCCACAGCCATGTCAAGGCCGCATTCCTGTTCGCTCGGCATCCGTCCCCGCCGGTCAAACACGCCCGATTGTCCCGTGGCACCGTCGGCCGTGCACCCATACCAAGCCACCTGCGATGGTTTTACCGGACCTGGACGAGACAACAATAACCCCTGTTCCGCATAATGTAAATGTTCCGGTTCTTCCTTGTGGACTCTATGTACGGAGGACAGGTAGAATACGCCGCAAGTAGCAAGTGGATCCGGCAGAAAAGAGTCTCCGCCCAGACGGATTCCACCGAGCGTAGATTGATGCGGCAGCCTGAGAGCAACACACGCGCCGCTCGGAAAACCGAACAATACGCAGATGGGAGATGTGAGCGAATGATCCAGAAGAATATCTTCGTCTATCCCAAGCTTCCGGACAATCTGAAGAAACTCCACACCCTCGCCTACAATCTCTGGTGCACCTGGAATTACGACGCGATACGCCTGTTCTACCGGATGGACGGGCAACTCTTCAGAGCGGTCAACCACAACCCGGTCCAGTTCCTCCTCAGCCTGCCGACCGAGCGCATCACGCAACTGTCCAAGGATCGAGGCTTCCTGTTCGAGCTGGAGAAGGTGTGTCAACGATTTGAGGAGTACATGCGGTACGGCGAGCAGTTCCGGACGGGCAAGGGCGGGGCCTTGGAGCCGGACGATGTCGTGGCCTATTTCGCCATGGAATTCGGGCTGCACGAGTGCATTCCGATCTATGGCGGCGGCCTGGGCGTTCTGTCCGGCGACTTCCTCAAGGCCGCCTCGGACCTGAACGTGCCCCTGGTCGGCATCGGCTTGATCTATAAGTACGGGTACTTCACTCAGCGGATCGGCCTGAATGGCGAGCAGGAGGAGTTGTTCCAGGAGTTCGACAATCATTTCATCCCGATGCGGGAGCTGCGGTCCCCGGAAGGCGAGACGGCCTATCTCGAGATGCGAATCCTCGACCAGGCTCTCAAGATCAAGTTGTGGGAAATGGCCGTCGGCAAGACCCGGCTGGTCCTGCTCGACACGGACATCGAGGAGAACCCGCCGCACCTGAGGGACATCACCCATGAGTTGTACGTCGGGGACCGGACCAAGCGACTGCAGCAGGAGCTGGTCCTCGGAATCGGCGGCATTACCGCTCTCGAACGCCTGGGCATCAAGCCAAGAATCTATCACATCAACGAAGGCCACTCCACGTTTCTGATCATCGCGCGGTTGCAGAGGCTGATGAACCGCGACCACCTCAGCTTCACGGAGGCCAAGGCCGTCATCCGCGCATCCACCGTGTTCACCACGCATACGCCGGTGATTGCCGGCAACGAGAGTTTCGACATCGACATGGTCCGCCAGTACCTCGAACGGGAGGTGGAGCCGCTGGACGTGTCCTGGGACGATCTGGTTTCTCACGGGTTCATCAACATCGAGAAGAGGGTCTTCTGGCTGCCGGCGTTTGCGATGCGATTCTCCAGCCACGTCAATGCGGTATCGAGACTGCATCGGGATGTGTCCCGGCGGATGTGGTCGAGCCTGTTTCCCGAGCGGCCGGAGACGGAAATCCCCATCGGACACGTCACCAACGGCGTCCATCATTCGTGGGTGAGCGAACCGGTCGGCCAGTTGCTCGAAAGGCATATCGGCCCGGATTACATCCGCTGTCCCGACAAGCCCGAACGATGGGTGGAGGTGCTCGGTGCCGAGGATGAGGAGGTCTGGCAGGCCCACCACCGCAACAAGCAGAGCCTGATCACCTTCATTCGTAAGAAGCTCGCCGACGACCTTGCGGCCCGAGGGTACGTCGAGCCCAGAATTCTGAAGTTGACGCGGGCGCTCAACCCGGAGTACCTGACGATCGTTTTTGCGAGGCGCTTCGCCCGATACAAGAGACCGACACTCATCTTGAAAGACAAGGACCGCTTGGCGAAGATCCTGAGCAACTCCACGAAGCCCGTGCAGCTCATCTTTGCCGGCAAGGCGCATCCGGCCGATTCACTGGGCAAAAGCATGATCAAGGAGGTCTTCGATTTCGCGAGAACGTACCAACTGGAGGACCGCGTCGTCTTCGTCGAGAATTATGACATCAATGTCGCCAGGCACCTGGCCTGGGGCGCGGATGTATGGCTCAACAATCCCGTCCGCGAGAATGAGGCAAGCGGGACCTCGGGCATGAAGGCAGCATTGAACGGAGTGCTGAATCTGAGTGTCCTGGACGGCTGGTGGCCCGAGGCCTACAACGGCAAGAACGGCTGGGCCATCACGGGAGCCGGATACCACAGCCACCTGGAGATGCAGGAGGCGGCGGAGGCCGCCCAGATTTACGACCTGATCGAGGAGAGCATCACGGAGTCGTTTTACGACCGCAATGAGGCCGGCATCCCCCTCCAGTGGACCGAGATGATGAAGGAATCCATCTATTCCGTCGGCTGCCGATTCAGCATGGGCCGGGTCTTCGCGGAGTACATCGACAAGCTGTACATGC
>Ga0315284_10003895_pt1 | contig 21185 bp, 27 predicted proteins | sample YL17G09_16_MG_FD_203696 | JGI IMG/M metagenome (GOLD analysis project Ga0315284, IMG submission 203696) | Sediment microbial communities from Yellowstone Lake, YNP, Wyoming, USA - YL17G09_16 | ecosystem: Environmental > Aquatic > Freshwater > Lake > Sediment | place: USA: Wyoming | collected...
TATCTTGGGGAGGTCGTAAAATATCGAGCAAGACAATTCGAGATATACGATCCCAGATCCAGACCATCATTCATAATGAATATGCGACCTTGACTTGATTTCGTAAGTGTGCTTCTCTGTACAGTAGATTGAGGGTTAACCGACCCTTCTCACGAAAAGAAAAAGTTTTCAAATGTTACGCCAACCATATAGAACACCAACGTCGATGCGGTCCACGACCGAATCACATTGGTGTGTCTTGTGTGCGAGCATCCTGGGTACAAGCGCTATTCTTGGAAACAAATCAGGGCTCGCAAGCACCTCCAGCCGCCAGCCCAAGTTTGTGAATCCGGAGGATACCTAGGGGCGATTTTTTGATTTAGATCCACAGAGGATCATCAGAAGGTCGCCCGAGGAAACTCCGGCGACCTTCACTGTTTTTGGAATTCAGAGCAAACCATGAGAATTAAACCCGATCAGATCCGTGAAAGTTATCGACCCTATCTGTCTCCGTACAATCATGTAGCGGGTCCAGAGCAGGGTAGCTCAAGTTGTCTGTAAAACAGCGGCCTTCGGGCAAGTGGTTCGACTCCATCCCGCTACACCAAGAAAATTCACGCAAATACGGCGAGCAGGCCGGGGAAGATTGGGTTCATTGAACCCCTAGACGCTTCCACGATCGCAAGATCAACCGATAACCTGCAAACCGATATTTGCTGATAGAAACGGAAACGAGACAATGCGAAATGAGGTACGAATGAAACGCGGGGCTCTCTCTTGAATGTGAGGGTCCGTAGCTCAGTAGGTAGTAGCAGTCGCCTTTTAAGCGAACGGTCGCCGGTTCAATCCCGGCCGGACCCACTAATTCTTGACCTAGTCAAGAGTGATCGGGTCGCTAGCTTAGTGGAAAAGCATCCGGTTCTTACCCGGACGACTAGGGTTCGATTCCCTGGTGACCCACCGGGAACCCTTGGTTCCCTAAGTTCTATGATAACTGAATAAGTTGTTTCGTTGGCGGTTCTTACCGTCGTACTGCACCCATATATGGACTTCGGTTCATATGTCAGGTGGGGCGAGTGTGTTGAGAATCGTCAGATACGTAGAGGGACGGAGCCTTGCGGCTCCTAAGGCTTCAGGGCTCCGTCTCGCATTTAACATTGTTAATGTACTGTTAACATATGAAGAATAGAATTGAAGTTAAAAAAAGCCACATACATGGCAAAGGAGTATTCGCCAAGCGCCGCATCCGACGTAATGCGCTGGTCGGTATCTACGAAGGCAATACGGTAAGAAAGAACGATGTTTATGTGTTGTGGGTTGAAGACGATAACGGAAAGGCATTCGGAATCGAAGGCAGTAATGAGCTACGTTTTTTGAACCACTCGCGTAAAGCCAATGCGATCTTTTACGGTGACAAGCTTTTTGCGCTTCGCAATATTACGCCTGGTGCCGAGATCACATTTGACTACGGCGATGAATGGGCCGACGTCGAGTAACACGATTTCTGATTGATCCGGGATCAATCTCATTCTGGGATACGCAAGTTGGTAAGCGGCTTGACTGTTAATCAAGTGATGCGGGGGTTCGAAGCCCTCTCCCAGAGCCAACATTATAATTGTAAGTGCAGTGAAGATTGCCCCAAGGGGTGCACTGGTGACAAAGAGCCGAAGAAGCCGAAGCCGAAGAAACCACCCGAAGTGCCACCTGCTGACGTATGGGGCCGGCCCTGGGGTGTGTGACTGCCGGGTGTCTAGAAAGAAGACGAGCAAACGATGACGTGTCTATTCTTCGCCAAGAGTCCAACCACCCACGGCTTTGGGGTGTTTTCGACAACAGCATTTCTAAGAGGGACGGTGATCGAGGAATACCGTGTGTTTCCATTCAGCGCTCCAGACTACGTGATGAAAGATGCATTGTCTGATTACAGGCTAGCGTGGAGTCAATATGAGGACGTGATGGCCAGCGGCTATGCGTGTCTGTACAACCACAGCGATGATCCCAATGTGGTGCTTGAGTACGAAAAAGAGCAGGTGCTCATCAGGGTGCGGACACTGCGAGATATCACGTGTGGCGAAGAGCTTTTCAAGAGGTACGCCTGTGCACCTTGGTGGAGGCCATGATGTCTGACCCAATGTTCTACGTAAAGAGTAGCGACACTGAAGGTAACGGCAACAGGTGGAGGGTCATCAACACTTGGAATGGTGGGGCGGGCGGCATCGTGGTCGAGTTCACGTCTGAGCTCGGTGGAGCTGCAGGCCACAACCAGTGCTTCAAGTGGATTCACGACAACAAGCCGTTCTCGTTCCACGAGGCGGTGACCCACCAGGGTTACAAGATCGAGCAGGTGCAACCATGAGTATCGTGAGCGCCGTGGTTTGCGACGGGTGCGGCAAGACCGGAGATCATTTCGGGTGGCCAAGGAAGGCGCATGAAGTGCGCACTGATCTGGAGAAAGACCACTGGGTTCAACAGGTCAGAGGACAAGACTTTTGCCCTGCGTGTGTCGAAGCGGGGAAGGACAAAACATGACCACAACATCAGACGGCAGTGACATGGTGGGGTGCCCACAAAACCCCTGCGAGTACATCGCAGACGTTCTCGGTTTGGAGTTACCTAGGCACGTTGACCCGGTACGTGCGATCGAAATGGACATTCGGCGGTTGCTCCAAACGGAGGAGCGGTGGTCTGAAGCGTGCGCGATAGCGCGCGTCCACTGCCCTGCTGGCGTCGGCGAAAGCCATGTCAGGCAAGGCATCCCTGCGTTGGCGGCGCGGTGTCACAAGGCAGAGGAACGCATCCTGTTGCTGGAGGCACAACTAGCCGAGCGTAACGCCTTGTGTTTCGACCATCGTGGCGACTTTGCAGTCACCTGCCGGGAGTGCGAGGAGCACCGTGCGGCATACAAACGCATGCGCGAACTGGAGAGTAAGACATGAGCTACGATACAGACATCGTGATGAAGTGCTGCGGTGTCCGTGTGCGGGACGTCGGGAACATGACCAGCAACGTCAGTGGCATGTGGGAGCTGGCGCTGGGAGGCCGGACACTGTCTTCACTCCACGGCCTGGGGTGTGACGAAGCTTTGCCGTTGCTCAACGCCGCGATATCCCACATGGCGGCGCCAGAGAATGGTGTGGAGTACGCCAAGATGGAGCCCAGGAATGGTTGGGGAAGTGCCGAGACCGCGATCAAGTACCTACGGGATATCCGGGCCGCATGTGAAGACTATGGTGCAAAAGGCAAGCTGGAGTTCTTGACATGACCGTTTCGTCCTTTTGTTCAAAGTGTGAAAAGTACAAGTACGCCAACCACCAGTGCCCACCACAGTGGGATGTGTGGTGCGAGCGCGATGGTGAGAAGCGGGGTGACCACAGCCCTGTGTATGCCGACGATGCCCAGGATGCCGCCGAGGTATTCGCGGAGTGCAGTGATCGTGATAGCGCCGAGTACAGTTTTATGAAGTACTCCGGCGAAGTGATGGTGGCGCCACTCGACAACAGCGCTGAGCCCCTGCGCTTTGCGGTCGAGGGCGAGGCGGTGCCTACGTACCACGCGCTGGAGATCGAGCCGTGATCCGCAGTAACGGAGACTACGGATACTGTCGTCTGTGCGGGTACAAGCTAGGGGTGCAGAACCCTCATGACGTTTGCGACACGTGCCGCTACCGGCGACACAAGGGAGTGACAAAACATGCTGTTCTGGTCGGCGATCATCTCAATAGGGCTACTGTGCTGCGCGTGGGAATGGCGGCACATCAAAACGTGTCCAATATGTAACGAGCGTAAAGCTAAAGAACAGAAAGAAAAGGCAGATGGAAAGCTCAACTGATGTCGTGACGGACGCCAGCCCCAAAGAACGCACTGCGGAAAAGGACCAACTGCGGTCCATCAAGAACCCCAGCGTTGTGCTGGGTCTCGACCACGGGACTTGGTACGGCCTGGCGTTCACTGGTCGAGGGATGGTGAGAGGCCCGGTGGTGCGAGACAAGGCCAAGGCCATCACGGCCCTGGAGGCTGGGCTGGGTGGCTACGGGGTCAAGGCCGTGCATGAGTAACTCGATGGAGAAATTTCGACCGACCTAGTTTGCGCCTCATACAGGTGCAAATCATGTCAAGAAAAATACTGGTTGAGGTAAACCCATCGGTTGATTACCTTGGTGCCGTTCTGCGCGAAATGCGCTGGCGGTCTCAGGAAGAAAACTGCAAAGACCCATATTTACAGCGAGTGTTTGAGAAGCGGCAAAACGCTTCGCCATATCGATATACACGGGGTCGAGGTTCTTGGTCTTTCCGATTTGATATAACAGGTCGTAGACATCATAAAGGTGCAGTTTATTTAGTTTCAAACGGACTTCTTCGGAAAATAGACCGCGATGTTTACGGTAAACAAAATGAGTGGGGGGATCGTAGTCATGAGTCAATCTCTGAGATTGAGATGCCGGATCTCGATGATTTGACTCCGGAAATTTTACTCAATTCGCTGAGAGATCTCGAAGTAATTGAGGTTATGGAATCCTAGTCCTTATTTCGTAGGTTCGAATCCTTCTACAGCTTAAGTTTCATAGGTCGGGTGTTGGACACAGTAGAGACTCCAAATCTCTGCATTGGGGGTTCGATTCCTCCACGGCCTGCCAATGCCTCCTTAGCTTAGAGGGTCTAAGCGTCCGCCTGAAGAGCGGAAGATCACCGTTCGATCCGGTGGGGAGGCACCGCTTGCAAAACACGAGATGTGGGTTCGAGTCCCGCCTCTTTTCGGGGAGTGGGTCAAAGTGCCGGTGGTACCGCCGGTTATAGGCTAGGCCACGTGTTCGCAAGCTTTGCGGGAACAGTGTTCGATGGTCGCACGGTGGCTTGCCAAGTCATAAGATTCGGTTCGATTCCGTATTCCCGCACCATGTCGGTATCTTCTAGTGGTAGGAAGTCAGATTTTCAATCTGATAAGCGCGGGTTCAATTCCCCGTACCGACACCGATTGTAGTGTTACTCAAGCTGATGTGGCGGAACGGCAGACGCTCCGGTTTTAGGAACCGGTGGTAGAAATATCGTGCAGGTTCAACTCCTGTCGTCAGCACTAAATTTATAGTACATTCCTTTTAACATGAGCAACCTTTTAGTTCATGTGGGTCGTGTAGTACATGCGGTAGTTCGTGAACATGCGAAAAGTCTTCGATCCCCGAAATGGTCCGGGGTTAGACGAAAACATATAAAAGAAAACCCGTGGTGCGCGGCTTGTGGTAGTAAACGCTTTCCACAAGTTCATCACATGCTTCCCTTCTCTGATCGTCCCGAGCTCGAGCTCGAGCCATCGAATTTAATAACACTATGTATGAGTCGGAACGAATGCCATCTTCATATCGGACACGGTGGTAAGTATACATTCTTCAACCCGGAAGTCCAGACGCACGTAGGTTTCGTCCACCGGAATGAAAAGAAAGTCCGAGAAGTTTGGAAACTAGCATTAAGTGCTCGTCGTGATAAGCCGTAATGGAGAATGTGGTCGGAGTGGTCCGACGTCGGCCTCGAAAACCGAATGACCTGTAAGGGTCCGCTGTTCGACTCAGCCTTTCTCCGCTAGTTTAGATGGAGAGTGAAGTAGCTAGGTGCTGCCGCTGATTTGAATCCAGATGGGCACTGAAAGGTGCTGGCCTTCGAGTGGTCCGCTCTCCGCTACTTCCGCCATACTACTGACGGATCTTGGATTAAACCATCCGGAAAGATTATTGGAGAACAAATTCGCATCGGTGCGGAACCTGGTTGCTAACCAGTGGGCAGGCGCAAGTCTGTGGGGTTCGAGTCCTCTGTTCTCCGCCACCGCGCTCTAGGGTTCACATAAGCCGTGCGCTAAAGGCCGTAATGGTGATGTATAGAGCAAACTGATAGAAAACACAGTCAAGTCGGTGGAAGGCCGACATATTCGGGGTTCGTCTAGTGGTAAGACTGCAGTTTCTGACACTGTCAACGGGGGTTCGATTCCCTCACCCCGAACTAGTGAATATTATGAAAGAAATTGCAAAATGTGATCTTGTTTGTGCTAACTGCCATGCAATACGTACCTATAAAAGAATTTCTGATGGGGTGTCGTCCAATGGTCAGGACTCGGGTCTTTGAAGCCCGCTATCTAGGTTCAAGTCCTAGCTCCCCAACCATGCCTCGTAGGTTCCCTGGCGGGAACGGCTGCTTGTCAAGCAGTAGTGGATGGGTTCGATTCCCATACGAGGCGCCGTTAGCAAATCAGTTTTGCAAGATTTGCGCGATAACGCGAGAAATTGCGTTCATGTCCCTGTCATCTAGGTGGCCAGGATATCTGATTCTCAATCAGACAACTGGGGTTCAACTCCCCACAGGGACGCTATTGTAAAGTTTACTATCTAGGTGTAGCGAAGCCTGGTATCGCGTCTGCTTTGGGAGCAGAAGATCGCTGGTTCGAATCCAGTCACCTAGACCACTGCGTTTATGAATGCAATGACGTTTATTATTGACGGCATACAAATAACGCGGCTGCCTGTGGCCGATAGTCTAGTACAGGCAAAAACGGACGTATAGCTTAATGGTTAAAGCACCTGGCTGATAACCGGGAGAGTCTGAGTTCAACTCTCAGTACGTCCACTAGTGATTACGGGGTGTAGTCTATTGGCAAGACGCTTGCTTCGGGAGCAAGAGCTAGCTGGTTCGATTCCAGTCACCCCGACCGTATGGAATGGGACTCTTGGCGATACGCGAGGCCAAACCTCGTAGTGGCAAGAATCAGCGTCTCGTAAGAGACTAACTTCTCGCAAGAGCCCTAAACCGTGCTTATGCTGGTCGAACGCAAATGGTTAGCGGCAAGATTGTGGATCTTGCGTAGCGGGTTCGATTCCCGTCGATCAGCCCAATGTCTCCGTAGCTTAATAGGATGAAGCAGCGGCTTCCTAAGCCGAAGATTGACTGTTCAAATCAGTCCGGGGACGCTAAATCGCTCGACTGGGGTCGAGAGAGCGCTGGTTCGAATCTAGTCACTTCGACAAATGACCCTGTTTAGAAGCTGTCATTGTGGTAGGTAATGGTTTGCCGACTCGTAGAATGAGATCAGATTTCTTTGAAACTGACAATCCGGATTTAGTTAATATGTCTCTTGCGGATTCGGCATCTGATTTGGTTTTGAACTGAATAGTGTAATGGTATGGACTTTTTTCAGTCCACCCACCTTTACACTGAGCGATAACGCTCAAAACTATTTCATTCCAGTCCAAGTCATCTAAACCTCGAATGAAGTCCACAACTTCTTTGTCTGTTAGTTTAGCAACTCGAAGTGCAATTCTGAATAGGTCCATTCGCCTCGACCAAATTAGTAAACTTTCGGAATTCCGAAAGTTTCGCCAGTTAACTTCTTCAAAAGCTGGTCGTGTTCCCAGGCCATGTGAGTCATTTGTTTGGCCTTCTCGGGATTACCAGCAGACTGCCATTCTTTTATGGCCTTCCGGTAGAGCTCAACGCAATTGCGCTGGGCCTTACTGTCTTGGTCCGAAGCGGACTCTGAAGCGGCGTTAGCCTCTCCCTCTAGCTTTTCGGCGAGCTCAGTGTAAGCCTTCTTGAAAGTGTCTAATGGGACATTCGGTTCCCCGACTGACTTGTAATCCGCCGAAACCCTCGCTGCAATTCTAAGAAAGTTCATATTAGATAAACACTTCCGATATCACTATTTCCAATGCCTTGCGAAAATCTTCTTCTTTTAAGCCATTCCTCATGGCATACTTTTCAACTAAGTCCTTCATTTCTCCGGCTAAAGCGACAGGTGCAGCTCTTCGGAGGAGCTCGTCGTCTGAACCGGCTACTTTTTTAATGAGTAACCCGATATCGCGAGCTACTAACTCAATAGAAGGATTCTGAGAGCTATTAATAGCAGTAGCTATACGACGTAGTTCAGAGGAAACTTTAGATGGTTCCATAACGTAAGTTGAGAAAAAAAGCTCAGCGTACAGTATCTTAGATGCAGCAGATTCCTGATGAGAAGATTCATTTGCAAAAGAAATCCTTGCATCATGTTACCGCGTGCGGTAAAATTAGTACGAGATTGAAGATTGTGGAAGACCTGAGCGAAGTAACATGCGGTCGTTGTAAACAGACGCACGATTATAAGTCCGGTCCGCAGATATCTGGCGGGTGATTGCCGAATCTGAGTTAACAGCTCAGAGGGCGGTTACCCGAGATATGAACTGCGGGCTGTTAGCTCAGTGGTTAGAGCACTCGCCTTATAAGCGAGAGATCGATGGGTTCAATTCCCTCACAGCCTACCAATTTAGTTGGGCCTGTAACTCAATGGCAGAGTGCCGTCTCGACAAGGCGGTTACGGGAGTTCGATTCTCCCCAGGCCCACTACGGGGAGTAACAGTCAAGGGGCCGAAGCCGGTTTGTAAACTTATGGGCCCGTAGCACAATGGGAGTGTTCCGGTCTTGCAAACCGGCGATCGGAGTTCGAATCTCCGTGGGTCCACTATTTACTGATTCCACTAATTAGAAACGGGGTCTTAGCTCAAATAGGAGAGCGTCTCGATGGCATCGAGAAGGTAACGGGGGCAGTACCCGTAGATTCCACCGAATGGGTCTGTCGTCTAGCGGGAAGATTCGAGCGTCGCAAGCTCGAGACGAGAGTTCGATTCTCTCCAGATCCACCATATTTTGTCCGTGTAGTTCAGTGGTAGAACCGTCGTTTCGTAAGCGACAGACGAGGTTTCGATTACCTCCACGGGCTCCAGTGTCCGCATAGTTCAGTGGTAGAATTCGATCTTGGTATGATTGAGACGCCGGTCCGATTCCGGCTGCGGGCTCCAGTTACTTTGTTACCGCCCTATAAGCATTGTGGTGATGTCCGTGTTTTGTAAGCACGTGAGGACAGTTCGATTCTGTCATAGGGCTCTGTGTAAATTCAAAAATGGCAAATAACTACGGGAATACTCAACGTTGGCGCTTGAAAGCTAAACGATGGGTTATCAAATACGCTGGTGGTAAATGTCAAGTTTGCCAGTATGACAAATATCAAGGAAACCTAGTTTTTCATCATATCGGGGATAAAAAGGAAACAGTTAGTCGAATGATTAATGCTACTGTTTCTTGGAGTCAGATACTCGATGAAATAAACAAATGCGTTCTACTTTGTCACAACTGTCACGGTGAAGTCCATGCTGGTCTTGCGATTTGTCCTGAAATCGATATTGAGAAGAGAATTAGATCACTTTCAGAAATTGAATCAGAAAAGCCTATGTCAAAAGACAAAATATTTCGTCCATGTGCATACTGCAAGAAATTAACGAACTCAAACAAATTCTGCGGCCAGAAGTGTTCACGTTTAGCTGCTCAGAAAATTCTTTGGCCACCAAATGAGGAACTCGCCATCTTGGTTTGGAAACATTCTATGACTTTCTTAGCTAAACAATTGAATGTTTCCGGTAACGCAATCAAGAAACGGTGTATCACTAGAGGAATTTCAATTCCGATCGGCTTCGAATTCCGAAACCGAAAACTTTGATTAACTTTGTTATCTCAAATGTACGGTGATAGTTTGGGCTCATAAAGGTTTCGACAGGGAAGGGATTTTTATGGCTCTTGCTAACGCACGGAAGATTGTGGTGGGCGGAGTCACGTACACTTGGAAGCTCCGTGGTGATTTCGATCGGTACGGGACGGGGTGGACCTATGGGCACCTGTTACTGACCCTTCAGGCAGAACGCGGCAAGGTCCGTCAGTTCGCCTGCCACTCCAAGCACTGGACTGCTGCCCATCAACAAGAGTGGGAGGACCCGGTTTGTCTCCCTGTTACCGCCCACAAAGTGGTGTTTGGGCCAGGGCAAGTCAGGCAAGTGATTGAAGGTACCCCCTTGACTGATTGGGGTGTCACCGAAACCGAGAAATGACATTCTTTGTTATCTCGAGTGTACGGTGTAGTTTCGGGCTCGTAAAGGTTTCGATTGGGAAGGGATTCTGATTGCTGCGTGCCCCGGATGGTCTTCAGGCCGGGTTAACAAGGGACCGACGTAAATGCGAACGACAATGCATACGCTCCCGCAGCTTTGGCTGCGTGAACCGTTGAACTGAGAAGGTACCAGTAGTACACAGTTCGGCGTCATTTACCACTGGACGAGCCCCGAAGCGCTTCATCGGCTAGCGGGTGGCAGCCTAACAGATGAATGGTGGAGGCAAAGCTGGGAAACCGGTGGAGCCCCGAAGCACGGAGACTGGGACATCGGGGTGCTTAACCCGGAACTCCAGATACGCACGTAGACGCGATCAGATAAGTTTCCAAGACGCGGGTTCGACTCCCGCCGGGTCCACTAGTTCAGATAGTTTAGTGATTAGAACATCTACTTCGGTAGAAAACGCGGAGTCGACAATCCGCTCTGAACTTCAATAATGCCGCCGGTAGCGTGGATCGAATTGTCTGGTTCGCTCAAGAGAGCGAGAGAACTGGGATTGTTTGGTGACTGGTTATATAAAGGAAGATAAACCGGAAAGGCTTGCCGGACCCGCTTGGAAAGCGGTGTGTACCTGAAAGGGTATGGGCTTCAAATGCTCTGTCTTCCGCTGTTGAGCTCGTAAGGGTTTCTACACAACGAGAAATCGTTGCACCAAGACGGCGACTTGGTAGCTCAGGGTTTGCTGAGAAAGCGTGGGCCACGCTGAACAAGCCTTCTTTGTCAGGAGGGCAGGTCCACCGATGCGAGCGTAGTCTAGTGGTAGAACGACTGATTCCCATTCAGTAGGTCGTGGGTTCAACTCCCACCGCTCGCTCTACGGAGACGCAAGAACCGAGGCGTCAGCTAGTTACACTGGCAATACCACGGACCCCAACACCAAGTAATGAAGCAGCTTCGGTTACAGAAGCAGCCCTCACCTGAGCAACTGGCCTGACACGACGGGAGATCCGTGGCCTTATCCTGGACTTTGGCGGTCGAGCTGACGGGCTGATATCCAAACGATCCGAGCAGAACCGATCCGACCAGCCCTACGCCCAATGCGATCTTCTTGTTTCTTGTCATACCCTATTGTGGTACAAAAGGTTTCTCGTGAATTGAAAGAGTTCAACTCCCACCGCTCGCTCGGTACCGTTCAGCATGATTGATGGGCAAGAGCTGTCTAAAGTAATGATAACACTCGGTTTCAACGAACAAGACATTTCAATCCTCCAGACTCTCGTACAAAATAAATCTTATGAAGCAACTTCGAAAGAATTGAATCTTACTGAAGGCAGAGTACGTCATCGTTTTTTCAGAGCTTGTAAGATTCTCGAAACTGATGTTCTCGGCTCTACTTTTGCTAATAGTTTACTTGATGAGTTCGAAGGAACTTAATCCGCGGGCAAGATGTTACGGTAGCATTACGGCCTTCCAAGTCGTCTGACAGGGTTCAATTCCCTGTGCCCGCACCGATTTTCGTAAATTTGATTTTGGCGAGTTACCCAAGTGGCAAGGGACCAGATTGCAACCCTGGTATTCGTCGGTTCGATTCCGACACTCGCTTCCGATACGATGTCCCCGTCGATCAATGGATAGATCACCAGCCTTCTAAGCTGGCGCGAAAGCAATTGCAGGTTCGAGTCCTGCCGGGGACGCCATTTCCTTACACGGACCGCTAATCCGATGAGGTAGGAAGGATCTGCAGTATCTTGATGCTGCAAATGACCATGTAGCTCAACTGGATGAGCACTGCCCTCCGAAGCCAGCGGGTGCGGGTTCGAATCCCTCCGTGGTCGCCAACTGGCTGGGCACGCTACATAAATTTCTGTTGTTCGTATTTGATATGGAATTTAGTGTTATTGAAAAAATAGCCATCCGAATAGCTTCTGGAGTAGCACGCGCTTACCATGGTGGGTCTAAACTAAAAGGTGATAACTTTGATGCAACACACTTAGGGGCAGGAGAGGGTCTTTCAGCTCTTGGTCCAGGCATATATTTTGCATCAGATATCGATATCGCAAAACTATATTGTAAGTATGTCGATAAGCCGTATCTTTACACAGTTGATTTAAATACAACTGACTATTATAATCCAACTACAGGAGAGCCAGAACATTTACGAGGTGCTAGCGCTGAACTTGAACAAGAGTTAAAAACAAATCTCGATAAAGTTCGTGGAGTCAGTTATCTGAATCACGGAAAGCGCCCATTTGGTCCTGTCGTGAAACTTGTTGGCCCTTCAAAAGCTCGAGAGTTATTTATAAAAGTTGGTATTCGTGGTGCTTACGAAAATTTACCTAATAACGTAATTGAGTATGCGGTTTTTGACATTGGAACGATTGAAATTATTGATTCTCAAAAAATATAACACTGATCTATCATATGAAACCAGATGCGGGTTAAAATTATGTCGTGATCACGCGCGTCGTGATCAACAATGGTATGGATCGATTTAACATCTTGCGCACGTGGGCGGTGGATCATATGGATCCTGCCTGAGATGATCATCTTCGTCGTACCATCTAATACGCTATAAAACTCACTTTGTACCCGTGGTCCAACTGGATGGGCACTGGCCTACGAAGCCAGGATCGAAAGATCAATGCAGGTTCGAGTCCTGCCGGGTACGCCATCTCTCAGCAGCCACGAGAATTCATTAATCTGAGTTCTGGTGGCTGAAGAGGGGTCACAGTTTCAACGAAACTGTGTTACGTCCCTATGACCTAATGGAAAGGTGCTGGTCTTCGAAACCAGATCTATGGGAGTTCGAATCTCTCTAGGGACGCCAGTCCCTCACCCAGGGAATCGAACCCTGATCAGTGAGGGACGGTCACGATCTCGCAAGAGTTCGTGTTACGCCGCTGCACTCAGGGAGTTACTCCGTTTCATATGCGGATGTCGTACAGTTCGAGTCTGTACAGCGGCACTATGGGGAGCTCGCCTTCTGGGAGGGCATCGCTTTTACACGGCGACTGAGAAGGGTTCGATTCCCTTGCTTCCTACCGCGTGGAGATCACGCTTATGTGGGTCTGTAAGACAGGGCACGGGCTCATAACCCGAGCACAGGGGGAGCGTTACCCTCACCCGCAACCAATCTCTCTGGGGATCTGGCGAAACTGGCAAACGCGCCGGATTTAAAATCCGGTTCACTACGGGTTCGATTCCCGTGGTCCCCACCAGGATGTCAACGCAGCGAATGGCGGGAATGGGCCGTGCACAGGCTGAATACCGACCGAGGCTGCGAGGCTGACGAGCTTGCTCTCGAATGGTCAGAAGCTGGTTCAACTCCAGCCCGAGCGCTCTGTTGGTGCAAGTCCAACCCATCCGTAGTTTCTGTGGCGGTAGCCCAACGGCAGAGGCAGCGGTTTCAAACGCCGTTCAGTGCGAGTTCGACTCTCGCGCGCCACACCGCGCTTTACACAGCGCTCGTTATGTTCTAACTAGGCCGAGTACCCCAATTGGCAGAGGGAGCTGGTTCAGAACCAGTAAAGTGCGAGTTCGAGTCTCGCGTCGGCCACCAGGAGAACAATGGAAACTCACACTTTATATGCAAATGAACTGAATTCTGATGGTACTGGAAAGTGTATCGCATCGGGAAGTATACTAGCGATGGTTGCTGCTGCGAAACTTCTCGACGTTCCGATGAAGCGATGTATTACACCGAATGGTAGGTTGGATAGTCATCGAGCGTATGTTAAAATTGACTCATCCGGCTCAGTTTGTACGTTTTGCGGCGAATAACGAAACAACTTATTCAATTGAAGTAGCGTTTTAGGTGCAACATGACAACTCGAACCTTAGTCCTTGATGCTGGTTATAGGCCACACCGAATCATAACTTGGCAGCGTGCTGCTCAGCTTCTGAACGATGGTCGTGCCGAAGTCGTTGAATTGTATGACGAGACGTTGCGTGCGATTAGCCGTGAAGTAGCTAAAACGCTGCAGCTTAGCCGTGGTATGCGTGCTTGGTTCGAAATGAACGTAGACGGATCTGATCCGGATTTACTCGTTGTGAAGATGCCAGCCGTAATTCGTTTGCTCGGAACACTTGGCCGTAAGAAAATGGTTAAGTTCAGTCGTATCAACGTATTGACTCGTGATAATTTCACTTGTCAATACTGTGGTCAGCGCAAGGCCGTCGCCGAATTGAATTATGACCACGTAATCCCGCGTTCTCGTGGTGGTAAGACGGTTTGGGAAAATATCGTTGCGGCTTGTTACCCATGTAACGGGAATAAGCGTAACAGGACTCCTGAAGAAGCAGGAATGTATCTTCGAACCCGACCAGTACGACCGAAGTCGTTGCCGATTTCCACGCTGCGCATGGACTCCATGAAGGATATTCCGGCGTTGTGGACAAGTTGGCTATACTGGAGCGTGGAACTTGAGCCGTGAATGATGAACGTTCCGGCGTAAAATCCGGGATGTCAAAACACGTAGGAGCAGCAGGTCCTACCAGAGTGAGTCTGGTAGGACCTGCTGGAACTCAGAGTTCATCTGGACCGGTCGGTGCTACTGGTGCTACTGGTGCAACCGGATCAAACAGTGAAAATAGGATCCGGGTTTTTGAGCTTTCCCAAATACCAAGTCGTCCCGATGCTCATCTAACTCTCAACTACGATGAACGAGAACGTGTTATCTATGGCACCGTTCATGTACGCTCGCGGCACGGGCCGATTGTTCACACACACTCGGGTGGAGGTTATTCCAGAGCTACGGATATACTAATTTTTGACGGTAGTTTATCCGTAGAAGCTTTACCGTCCAATACCGGACAATGGATAAGCGCTGAGTCCACTGACATGGACAAGGAAAAACTTTCATCTGCAGAAGCAGTAGCGCTTCGTGTTTTAAATAGATCAAAATGGTCGAGCGAAGCCCTTGGTCATTCTGGAATAGAAGAAATAATTGCAGATTTTAAAAATCTCCGATATGACCCGTGCTGGCAACTTATTATTGACGAAGCAAAGTCCACATTTGAAGTCTGCCGAGTTATGATGACCTGATTCGTAAATACGAACTGAACTACCGTAACTTTAACCTGAATAACCACTGCAATTCGTTCCGTAGGAACATCAAGCAGGAGATACATATATGGAAAATCAAGCACTCGGACCGGCAGAACGCATTATCCAAACGCTCCTGAATCAACAGGATCACCTCCATCACGGAAGGCCCGGAATCGTATGTCAGGACGCTCGATTTAGCGTTGGTACCCGCTGGGAGTTCGCTACTTATAAAGTCGAGAACGACGAGAAAATCGCGTATCGAATTTCGAAGCAAGGCAAAAATACCATACGTACGCGTGCCGGTGTTATTCAACCGGATGGAAAGATCGTTGAAAACGGTCAGACTGTCGGAGAATATCGCGAGCCGGGTCTTTATCCGGAGGTTGCTGTATGGATGTACCAGCAAATTGCGGAAGTTTGGAAGCTCGATAATGAGTTCGCCGCCAAGTGGGCTTCTTACGAGTACCTGTCCGGTACCGGTTCTGACGGTAAGAAGGCTGGTGAACACAAAGATCTCAAGGTCGTACTAGTCGCATTCTTGCTTTGCCAATCTCGTAAGGGTGATCCCGTTATTGACGGTGGTGAAATTAAGTTCCATGACGAGGACTTCCGTGACGTTGGTGAGGCAATGATCCTTACTTACGGTAAGGATAATCTCTTCGATGCGAAGATGTTGCTTCGTACATACGAGTTTCTCACGCTTCCTCATATCGCTTCCATCAACCGGGAGCTCGGCTTCACGCGTTCTGCACGCCAGCCTTACTACGGCCGTTGGTATAAGGTCGTATGTAAGTGGCTTGCATTCCGTGAGCAAAACCCGAAGGTTTTGAAGGGCCTGATCAAGAAGGGCTTCAGCTCGACGGTCATCCGTCTAGTTCAGAAGTCTGGCTACAAGCCGGATTCTCCGGAGTTCTTCAAGGCTCTCCGCTGGCTCCAAAAGCAATCATCTGACGGACGCCGTGATATGTCGATCGGTGACGCCGTAACCAAGGGAGAGTCGTGGGAGGGCCTTTCTGAAGTTGAGATTTGTCAGCGCATCATGAAGGATAAGCCGTCCTTCAAGCGTCTGTCTAGCTGGGTTCCTCAGGAACCCGGTTTGACTCGTGCAATCATGGCTGCGGCAATTGAAGCTGGGTGTCTCTCAAATAAGGATTTGATCATCGTCACTCCGACCCTCGAGGACTTGGGACTTCTTCAAGTTCAAGAAGTTCGGGAGCGTTGGGAGAAGGCTCTCCGTGAGGCGGAAGACATGCGCGCTGCGAACATCGCAACTCGCGTAAAGAGCAAGGAAACCAAAGAGAAGCTCCAAGAAGGTGCCGATAATGCTATTAAGGCGGCAGTAGCGGAAGTTATTCGCGGGGTCTTGGTCTATGTCATGGTTGACGTTTCGAGCTCAATGCAGGGTGCTATTGATGCGGCGAAGCGGTATGTTGCTCAATTCTTGCAGGGTTTCCCACCGGATAGAGTTCGAGTTGCAATTTTCAACACTATTGGTCGAGAGATTGAGATCAAGCATCCTTCGGCTGCCGGAGTTGAAAACGCTTTTCGCGGAATTGTAGCAGGCGGTGGTACTGACTATGGGGCACCATTCCGCCCAAGTTGTCTTGGTAAGTATAAGCCCGCTGATAACGAAGATGCTCTATTCATTTTCATTGGTGATGAAGGCCATAATAGTGCAGCGGGTGGCCATGGTGGCCCCGGTGTGAACTTCGTGCAAGCAATCAACCAATCCGGAATCACTCCGACGGCTTTCGGGATTATTCCGGTTGTGTCGCCGCAGTATGGGCGTGCAAACGCGGTGAGAGTTACCGCTGTGCAACTCGGAATTCCGTGCTTCGAAATCGGAGAGCATACTTTCGAAGATCCGTACGCAATCCCGCGTACTATTCGTGCGCTAATTGCGTCTACTCCGGTTCGAGCAAATTCAGTCGAGAGCGCCCCGCGAGAAACTATTGTGGATCTGATTCTTAAAACGAAATTGCTACAGAAGCCTGCTTGGGCGGCTTGACTTTTAACAATTGAAATATGGGCTGGAAAGACCTCCTTCAAAAACCCGATGAACATACGGTCTCAGTGTGGATCGGTGGGAGGGTTTTACGTTCTCTTTATCGAACGTGGACTATTGAAGGGAGTCTGCCTCCGGAATTCGGGTGGCATAAGTTCATAGTAACGGGACAGAAAGCACACTGGTTGTGTGCTGCATCGCCCGATCTTGAATCTTTTCGAGATACATGTTCTGGCTATTTGGTCGGTAACCGAGTCATTTTAGATGGGGTGACAGTAGACCCCGAGATAAATAGAATTGTGAGTCAATCCGAAGAGGTTTTCTTTTTACCGGACGGACTCGATAAATTTGCGCGAGTTAAAGTTGGTTGTCCTTTTGAAGGCGGTCCGTACGTTTTCATAAATCCGGCTTTCCCACTTGGTCCTGAAGAAGAAGTTCTCATAGCATTTCTCGATAAACACGACTCCGTTTCCAACATCAAAGGTGTTGTTCCCGCGTTGGATGCCGCATTCAGACTTGAAACGTTTCGAAGAGAAGAAACGAGACGTCGACGTGAAGAGCTCGAGAGATCTCGTCGTATTGAGGAAGAACGTGTAGTTATTGAGGAACGTAGGAAACAACTAGTAGAGCAACTAGGTAGCTCGGTCGGACGTAGAGCAATGGCTATGGCAGATTTCGATGAGGCAGCTCGCGCTGCTTTAACAATCGGAGGCGCATCACTCCTTGACACTCGTCGTGGAATAGATCGTAATGAAATGATCGTTCGATTTCGATATGCGGATCGAAGGTTTGAGTGCACTTGTGATAAAAACACGCTTCGTATTATCGACTCTGGAATTTGTCTAGTTGACGACAGAACCGGTGAAAAAGGCGACACCCGTTTTACTCTTGAATCTCTGCCGAGTGTAATCCGAGAAGCGATAGACAATGAGAAACTAGTAATTTTTCGACACGCATGATTTGAGGTTATATGTTAGAAGTGGGCGTATTGATAGGACTAGACGGGTCCCCAATTTTCTGGCATGAACCACCCGAGAGGACTGCTGTTTCTCTTCCTGATTCAAGAAAACTATGGGATGTGATTTGGGAAAATAGGAAAACGATCTCGGGTTTCGCTCATTCTCACCCCGGGTCTGGAATACCAGGTCCATCAGAAGAAGATATAACGACTTTTGCGGCAATCGAAGCAGGACTTGGAACTCGATTAAATTGGTGGATTACGAGTTCAGACCGAATGATTGTTTGCCGTTGGGACTCAGTTTGTAATTATATTAATTACAAAATTGAACAAGAACCTATCTGGGCCTCAGAACTACGAAAACGGTCTGAGTCACTGTAATTTTAGAAACTAGAAAGTAAGGAACTGGCATGGAAAACATCATTAGAGCAATCGGGGAAGACGAAGCACGTGTGAATGTTACCTTTAGGGGCGGGAATGGTGACCTTCCGGATCCAGTTGCACGTGATTCGGCGGATGGTGACGTCAGACAGTGGGTAACTGAAGCAGTTCGTGGTGGTAACATACCTGGAATCGTGTCCAGCGAAGATGCGGATTTTCGTGATTTCGTAGTGGAGCGATTCGGTCCAACCGAAGCACGTCCATATAACATAATCTTCGTTCGGCCGAAGACGGCTTACGGCGTATGACAGCAACTGATCGATGGAATAACCGGTTTCCTGTCGGTTGGGAAGGAAAAATATCGGGCGATGACCGACTATTTCGAACCGTTCTCGTTGATTTCTCTGCTGTTGACGGAAAAACCGTCATTGCGCAAGTCTTATCAGAAGGCAGATGGCTTGTTGTTGGTGAGGGAAGTAAAAACGACTCCGAGTCCGGTGTTGACGAAGGTGTGGCCGACCTCGTGATGGAACAAGCTGTTGCCGACATTGGGAAATCACTAATTCGTGCAGTATCAAAACGGAAGTTTCGAGTATACTGTCATGAAGGTAGCAATGAATTCCTAAGTCTATGTAAAGAATTTGGTGTTGAGCATGAAACCTTTGTTGAGCTCACACCAGAACAAGTACTAAGTATATCTGAAAAGATTGCTGTAATGGTTCTCCCCGCTATAGACGGAATTCAAGGCCTTAGACTTGACACTCCATCTAGGTATTTTTCCGGAGGCACATCACATCCATGGAAATCACGGTAGTTCGTAAAGATAACCATATGACTAAACGTCGTCGAAAGCCTATTCAATTTGTGCAAAAGCCTACCGTCTGGCAACAGATGGATAATGCTTCGTTCGGAGAAGAGAATGAAGCGCAGATGAAGGCTGCAGACCCGTCATATGTCGGCGTATTTAAAAACGACCGATATCAAGTCTTGTTGCGTGAATACGTTTATAACCCAAGTTTAAATGACGACATGGTCAGTTGGCTCATAATTCGACGCCTTGATAGTGAACCAGTACGAGATTGGCGTCATATGCAGCAAATTAAGAACGATATCTGTGGTCCAGAACGTGAAGGTGTTGAAATCTACCCGGCTGAATCGCGTTTGGTGGATACATCAAATCAATATCATATGTTCGTTTTACCACTCGGGATTCAACTACCGTTTGGTTATCGCGGACGCGACGTAAGTGATAGTACTGCGCTCGAGTCCGATAATCGGAATAAACAGCGTGATTTTGCTACTCCGCCTGCAGATTTAAATGTATCAACAGGAAAGACTGCTCCGATTTTTAGTCCAGAAGATCGAGCTAATGGAAATGGACCGGTTGATAAAGTAATTAGCTCATCATGAAGAAAGTCACAATAGTTGGCGTTGGTGCACTGGGTAGTCACGTTGCATATGCTCTACGCAATGAAGCTCATCTCAAAGTGATTGACTTCGATAAAGTCGAACAAAAGAATACCTTATCCCAGTTTCATGGGAAGGCAGGAGTTGGTGCGAATAAAACCAATTCTATGAAACAAGCTTTTGCTTTTCTCTATGGAATTAAGCTCGACACCGTTCCTCACCGTTTGACAGAGGACAACGTTCATCAACTTCTTGACGGGTCTGATCTCGTCATCGACTGCCTTGACAATGAGGCGTCACGAAAGATTGTTCAAAACCACTGTCGCGCTGGATCCATTCCATGTTTACACGGAGCACTTGCTTTAGGTGGAACTTTCGGAAGGTCTGTTTGGAACGAACAGTTCGTCATCGATAAAGAGGACGGTCCGGGACAAGCTACATGTGAAGATGGAGCATTTCTACCGTTCATCTTGCTCGTCTCGAGCTTCATCGCCAGATCAGCTCAGGAGTTTTTGAAAAACAACAAGAAAATCGGGTATCAGATCCATCCGAACGGCGTAATTTGCATATGATGTATTGAGTATGGAGAAATACCGAAACATCTTACATAATCATAAACTTCCTCCCCTTCCGGTGGAAGGTGTTATTGGCGATATGCGTTGGGTGATGTCGTCTGATGACTGGTGGATCAAGATAGATGAAAAATGGTTTTGGCTCCGAGGAGATACGAAAAAAGAGTGGATGTCGAGCCCATACGGTCCTGATCATCGATGAAATTGTTTGACAAATCTTGACGAAGTGCCGTGTCGAATGTAAAATATGAGAGTCGATTTGCTGGGTAACTAGCAAGTTGACACCAATGAAGGGTACTGGAGGATGGTCCTCCACCGGGTCAACAACCTGGCGCAATCTGCGTCTCAGTTTCGCCAACTCGCTCCTTCACGGGAGCACCAAGCGGTACTCACAAGCATCTTGGTTCGAATCCAAGGCCCTTCACCGATCCGCGTCCACCAAGAAGACCTAACAAGCACGCTCGCAAGAGCACTCCAGGTTCGAGTCCTGGTGCCCCGCAATAGTGGGGTATGGCGAAATGGTAGACGCACCAGTACAAGGAACTGGCCGAAAGGCAATCAGGCTTTCCAACTCGGTCGCGGATCAAATTTTCGATAACGAGATACTAGTCACTTTGCCGGGTATCGGGGAATGGTTCCCCACCATCCAATCAAGATGGCCGAAAGGTCCCAGTTTCGCAAACTCGCTCCTTCACGGGAGCACCAAGCGGTACTCACAAGCTTGACGTTCGAATCGTCAACCCGGCTCCAGGGAGACCACCAAGTAGAGCTTACAAGCATCGCCCAATCTGGTAGGGCATCTGTCTACGAAACAGAGTGTTATTGGTTCGAATCCAATTGCCTAAAAACCAGCTCTACCAACTCGGTCTCCCGAAGTTTTATTACATGTCGTCCGTCTAGGCGGGGAATTAGCAGGAAGGTCCTGCAATTTCAGTTCCGCCAACTCGCTC
>Ga0315284_10003896_pt1 | contig 21185 bp, 19 predicted proteins | sample YL17G09_16_MG_FD_203696 | JGI IMG/M metagenome (GOLD analysis project Ga0315284, IMG submission 203696) | Sediment microbial communities from Yellowstone Lake, YNP, Wyoming, USA - YL17G09_16 | ecosystem: Environmental > Aquatic > Freshwater > Lake > Sediment | place: USA: Wyoming | collected...
TGTAAACACATATTGATCGGGAAGTGAGAAATTAGATAGCTCTACTCTCTTAGCTATACCACTTGGAGATACAAACTCTCCAGAGAATGAGTCAAGTGTCCATATATCAGCAGAACCCACTCCACCGCTATACACTATGAACAGTCTTCTAGATGTTCCAGATTCTACTGTATCCTCAAAGTCAGAGTATCTAAAATCATCTCCTAATACCATTAAGCCAGATATTGATCCGCTTAGTCCGCTCATACCTAAATTATACCCACTTATAGAATTGTGAGTCGTCTGTGTAACTGAACTATCTGTAGAAAAGAAGTAAGTCTCTAGAGAATCTATCTGTCTTCCCATAGTTACCAATGGAGAATATATGGATATGTCTAGTCTATCCTGAGTCATACCACTCTTTACTACATTAAAATCATACCCATCTCTTTGTAATACCATATACTGAGGAAACTTACCATAAATAGTTTGTGGTTTTGCATAGTAGAAGATTGGGCGTATTTGAGCAGAATATCTAAAACTTCCAACCATATATAAAGTATCTAATGAAGCAGAGAAAATACTAGATCTTCTAGTTATAGTTCCATCTGTAGAGATCGACACCAATTCCCCACCTAACATAGATGAAGGACTAGTGCTAACTCTAAAATAAAATTCCCTATTATAAGTATCATACCCGGCGTAGTCATGTAAATGCCATCCAAATGGTACAGGTATTTTTGATATTCTACTACCATCTCTAGGATTTATTATATAAAAGTCATCTACCTGAGAAAAACCAATTGATATGTCAGTTCTTCCCAATAGGTTATATATCTTAAGGTATGTTGCTATTTCTGGGGTACTAGAATATGGTTCAATTACTACATTATCTGCATAATCGTATAGTGTATCTGATTTTGAACCATCTGTTTGATGCGATACAGAGTATACATAGTATGTTCTATCCGCGTTAAAATTTCCATAATCTGGTTCATTTCCCACGATATCTGTACTGTCTTTTACATTAGTACTATAGTTTGAAAATGTATCCACAGTAGAAGCCCCATGAGAAGCATACCAGTCATGAACGAGAGTATCATTTCCACTACCCCAATCTACTTCCAAATATCTATATACTCTAGCTTCATATGAAGCGTTTGGTACTCCATTTGACAACCACGTTACTTTCATATATGGACAGTAAACAGTTACACTACTTTCACCGTGAGCTACTAATCTCACATGTTGACCCCTATACAAATGTTGACCAGTACTAACTCCAGTACCTTCTTTAAGTAAAGCACTTCTTGTAGTTGTAGCCCCAGTATTTAAATTAAACGTGTGTAGCTTAAGTTCAAATCCATAAGTAGCATTAACTAATTCTGCTTGATATACTATAGCGCCTCTTACTAGATAAGAGTTAGATGAGCTTGGTAAAGTTCCAACTGACATTTGAGCTGATATAGTATTGCTACTACTGTTATAATCATATCTTTTTATGGCACTTGCAACTTTAAGGAAAAATCTAAATACCACCGGGTCTACTCTATCTATATATAGAGATACTGCATTACTTATAGATATTGACTTTGTTATATTGGATTCTACTAAGTTACCTAAACCATTTATTGATAATATCCAAATATTTGCAGTTACTGTATGAAGAGCTGCTTCTGCCCAAGCACCATAAGCATTTCCTGCTGGTATGTTATCATATAAGGCAAAGACACTATCTATACCAGCATTTCCCTGAACTTTAAATTGAGGTATTTGTTTAATAGGAGTAGGATATCCACTGTAAGGCATACTAACTATTAATCCCGGATCATATTCTATTTGGTCAAAATAAGTATTTCCATGAAAAGTATTAATTATATTACTATTTATATAATATTGAGGCATAACACCAGAACCCTGAGATAATACTTCTACATAGTCATTAGTACCGTCATTTTCAATGTCGTATACAAATATATTGTAATCACCAGATACGCTTATTGGGTATGTATTTTCTATTGCACCATCATAAGGATTTACATCTAAAACCCATCCTCTTCCACCAGATGCACCCCAGATTCCAGATCCGATTATAAATCCACTAACTGTATACTGAAATCCTCCATTAAGAGTTGAGCTGTTCTCAGTTTCCATTAAAAAATCACCGTAGTTCATACCAGAATAATTATCAACGGCGAATCTAACATTGTTGGTGTCTCTATCTACTATACAAGCTCTAGCTTTTAATCCAGAATATACTGTCGGGTCAAGTATAATACCACTGATTGATACCTGTAACCCAGACATAGCTACTCCAGACCAGGGAGTTATATCTTCTAAAGAGTAGTACATCGTTCCTGCTGATGTAACGCTAGATAAAACTCCATTATTTATATGTAAGTCTGTAACTTCTAATTCTTTTAGGCCACTAGAATAATTAAACCAAGTCCCACTATACACATTTGTAGCTAGTCCACTTAATACTACACCGCTAGGAACACCGTGAGAGTAGTCTAGTATATGTTTTCTCCATACACCACTACCAAATGTACCAACATATACATAACCACCAGGATTATAAAAACCAAACAGTCTTGGACATCTCTCGTCTAGTGCAATATTTGTTAGTAATCCAGATCTGGACATTGATACACCAAAGGTTGTAATAAGACCTTTACCAGTAAATACCTTTGTTCTTACTGATATAACATCTCCTATTGACATATCCCTAGCTCCAGTAGCGGTTATAAACTTCTCTACATTAAGTCTAGCAAACTCTGTAAGAGCTTGGTTAGCTAGCATGAATGCATCCTTTACTGTGGGTATATTACTATTTGATATTAAAATTGTTCTTAAATCTTTTTTATCGTAGTCCCACTTAGTAGGTTTTCTAACATCCGCAAATACCCATCGGCTGCTAGCTGGATCTCCATGACCCCATACAACAACTCGATTTCTGTACATTCTATCGCTTTTTTCTGCTTTTATTTCTGTTATATCATGTGTACCAAGACTTCCACCAGATTTAGCTTTATCGGTGTCTAGTTTTCCTATGATTGCTTTTCCACCAGCATTAAATGTTATATACCACCCACTCATTTGAAGTAGCGATATAACCTGCTCATAGGCTGTCATTAGACCTAAAGCCGTATTATTAGATAATAAGTTTCCCTGGCTATCTGTTAGAAATGTATAACTAATTCCAACCTCAGTTAGAAATGTTTCTATCCAGTACCTAGAGTACGATGGGTAATCAATGAGATAACTATCAGTAATAAAGTAATCAGATAGTCTCTTAGATTTGTCCTGAGCTGTAACACTAATTACCGAATTAGGTTGACTTTCTGAAGCTGACGATACATAGTAAGTAGCTACATGATCTCCGTTCTCATATATAGCGATAGTATCCCAAGGATCAAAAGATGTTGAGTATGTATATTCAACATCCAGTTCTATCATACCGATTCCAGTACAAATCTTATGTTCTCTATTATAAGATATTACGTGTCCTGTAATATCTGTTCCATTATGCTTTACTTGAACATCCATCCAATAGCTCCTACTGCCTAAAATCTAATTGAGTTTTATATCCTTCTTTACTCCAAGCATGTTCTATTCCATATACATAGAACTTTCCTGACATTCCTATATCTGATTTATTTACTGTAACACACGATCTGCAGTTAATGGCTGGATTTCCTATAATTGTGGCTGTACCACCAATAGTTAATCTATTTAACTTGGCTAGATTATAATCCGCTGATTGTTGTGCCATTGATTGAGTTGTTATTACGGTTGGGGCTGCTACACAAATACTTTTATAAAATCCACCTGGTAAATATGGAGACGATGCTTGTGCGGTAGCCTGTATACTCTCTGATCCATACACAACAACCCTATTTCTTAGGTCTCTATCGGATCTCCAGTAACTTACATCAATTATATTACTATTACCTAAAGTAGCTACTGATGGGTCTCCTCCCTCTGGAAAAGGTGGTCTACTTACAAAGTGTACCTGACCATTGTCGTCTGCGTATATATGCCAAGCTATAATATCAGCTATGAATTTGCAGTAGTCATAAACAGATGTTAGATTTACTTCTAGAGGTTCTCCTTTAGTGGCAAATGTAAATCCCGGAGTTCCGGATGTATAGTTAGTTAACCCAGCCATAGCCATAAGTTCTCTTATAAGTGTTTGAGCTGCTATATTCTTTCTAGAGTATGGAGTAAGCGGGTTATTTGATACTATAAAGTAGTCTACGGCTCTTACCATAGCATTAGCACAGCTTATCTCATACAAGGTTGGAGATTGTGATCTTTGTACATTTTTTACATATCCAGAGAATACCCTTTGATGATTTCCAGTAGTCCCTAAATCAATACTAATAGAATCACCAACATCGAGACTAGATGTTAGACATTGAATAACAGCGGTAGCTGTAGGCGCTGAATGACTATCAGATACTGATACTGATATTACCTGAGAGCATCCAGTGATGGATTCATATAATCTATCTGCCATTATTTGTTACTCATATAGCTGTATATCCGCTTGATAAACTGGAGCATCGCTCGGTAAATCCACTCTAATTGTTTGACATATGGAGTGTATTCTACTTATTGATACATTTTTAACTATAAAACTTCCCAAAGAACCCTCTGGGGACATTAATGAGTAGGAGCTTCCAGTAGTTCTTAAGGCTTTAAGAGCATCTTTATCTGTATCGCCAACAACAATAGCTCCCAATGTGCGTACATCAGAATCATACCCAAACACCTGTAGAACAGTTCCACCAGATAGTGGTTGTAGTCTGGGTACGATCTGACCAGCATCTTCTTTTGATTCACTAACAAATATTCTAATTGAATTCAGTGTCCAAGCCATTATTACCTTCCTATATTACATATGATCTGGTTACTGTTCCACCAGATTCGTTAGTCTTTAATAAGTCTGCGGCTAAGTATGGTTTTACTATAGAAGCAAGAACTCTTCCATCAACCATAAGATTAGTTGTGGATGTAAATCTAATATCCATCTTTGTTTGTAGAGCTGATTGCTCTCTAGTCTGTGATGGGCCAAATTGCTTTCCACCTTTTATTCCACCAGCTCCCTCTTTTAATCCTCCCCCTAATCCAACTGGTCCCAAAGAACCCGCTGGCATAAGCATACCCTTAAGTACTGCTATAAGCTGCTCTATTGCACTTGGTCCTTCAGCACCAGTAGCACCTCTTGGATTTCCTCCTAGTATTTTTTCCATATAATCATCTTTAGCTATTGATGGACCTGGGATTGTAGATTTCTTTACTTCATCCGCTATAGCTTTTTCAACACTGGGCATTTGTAATTCCTTAAGAGTTCCAAAATTCGATATTGCACTCATAGAGTCTTTAGCTGTAGCATTAGGTCCAGTAACCGTAGGGTCTTTTATATCAACCCCAGCAGGATGACCCGTACTTCCTCCAGAAATCATAGATTGAAGAGGAACCCAGAAAGATGCTCCTTCTGGCATATTCCAAATACCCTGAAGTTGTTTCTTTTCTGTATCAAGAATTTGTTGTAACACGTACTGAATAATCTTCATGTCACCATGAGCAACGGAAATCTGCTCATCAGTAGTGGCTACTAGAGTATCTGTAATGTTAGACTTATAACCCTTACCTTCTAATTCTTTAGTTAAAGGAGCAGCACGAGCTTCAGCCATTCTTAGTTGAGGCTCTGTTATATCCATCTGAGTAAAGTCTAATCCTTTACCAGGAGTAGATACAGTTCCAGCCTGTTGAGCTGCTTGATATGCTTCTCCGAATAGAGCTTTATCTATCTTACCAGTTGATGACTCTACCTGCTTATAGAATACTTTACCCGCCTCCTCTACTAAAACGTAGAAAGGCTCCCAACTTTCTTTTAGTGCTGCATAATCAGCAGGTTCGAGAGTATTATACTTTCTATCTTGTATTTTTTGTGTATCAGCTATAACTTTAGCTACATCTACAGCCGGAGCTGGTGCTATATTGCTTCCATATACGTCCCTGGTCTGTAACCCATTTAGTCTAGCCTGTTGAGCAGCGTCCTTAGTAGATACACCAAGACCCTCACTTGCTGTTTTTATCGCCTGATCCAAGTCACCTTTAGTATAATCTCCCTCTATACCACTAATTGTAAATCTAGTTGTTTTTGCTTTTGGATCCCAGTTATCCCAAACATTCTGAAGTTGATCTAGGGTGGCTATTTGAGCATTTATATTTGATATAGATTCTTGATTCCCCGAACTTAAAATTTCTAAGAAAGCCTTATAAGCTTCCTCTGTAGATTTAAAAGCATCTCCAACTCCGCCTACCTGATCTTCCATAGCAGCTAGATATCTAGGTGCTGTTACAGTAAACGCAGATGTGCTAGATAATCTATTAGAATAATCGGATGGTTTAATTTTTCCTGTGATTAATTCTTTTCTTAACTTATCCTGCTCCTCTAACTGCATCCTCTTTAGGTAATCAGACGTACCAGGCTGATCTGTAATTTCTTTCTGTCTCTTAGTAAGTCTAGTTGAAGTTCCTTCTGGAACTGATCCAGCAGCAGCAAATTTTGATCTAAACTCTGCGGCAAGTTCTGGATTTATTCTATCTAGCATAGCTAGAGCTGCAGCTCCCTCAGTCTTATATCCTCCTCCCTTTAATCCACCAAGACCCTGTGAAAAATTAGAAGTAAATTCCTCATTCTTAACTCTTAATCGTCCAAAATTTTCAGAACCTCCACCTATTTCTTTAAAAGCTTCCTTCATTAAATCTTCTACTGATTTTACCGAACCTTCTGTAGATTTTCCGCCCTTATCACTTTTATATGTTCCCGCAAAGAATTCAGCAAATTCTACATCGTACGTCATAGTAGTTCTAACAAAGGCTTCTGCAATAGCAGAACCAATTAAAGCGCCTACTGGTCCGCCAACAAGTGCTCCAGCTATACCTCCAGCTATGTTGGCTCCGGCTTCTGTTGTATCTCCAGACGATAAATTCTGAATAGCTGGTAGAGCTATAGCCGCTGCTGTAGGAAGAGTGTTTATTCCACCCATTCTATTACTTCCAAACATAGCTCTCTGTCCAGTTAATATACCAGCAGCACCAACGCCAGCCCCAGTACTTAAACCTAATCTTTCCGCAGCCGGAATAGTAAAGTTAGTTCCTAATTTATCAGTAGCTCCGGCTAATCCACCTCTACCTAATAGTAAAGCTGATGCTCCAGCAGCTAATAGTAAAGGTCCAACCTTACCAACAGCATTGGCTATTTTATCAAATATTTCAACTACTCCCGTACCTAATTTTAAAGTTGAAGAAAATACATCTAGAAGTCCACCCTTAGTTCCCATAGTTTGAGCTAATTTAACAAAGGAGTTAGAAAGATTTGTGGATGCTGTCTGAACAGTATCTAACTTTTTACCTAGGGCTTCTGCTGATGATCCACCAGCATCTCCCTGGCTTCCAGCTAGTTGTTCCATACGTCCAAAGTTCTCAATAAAGGCCGCTACGTCTTTTTGTCTACGTATACCACCTCCACCAAGAGCTAATGTTAATCTACTAAAATCTTGATCCCCAAGTAATTTTTGACTTCTTAGAGCTGCTACTTCCTTCATAACATCTAAGAATTGTCTAGTTTTACCAGTGGCATCAACTACAGATATACCAAGTCTATTAAGTTCTTTAACAGCACTTTCCTGTTGATAATTACCTATAAGAGCTTTAGCAATGTTGGCTGTTTCTTTTCCACTAGATAAAGATACCTCAGATAGTGTAGCTATCATGGCATTCATTTGTTCTAATGTTAGACCGGCTGTTTCAGCAGAATCTCCGAGTACAGCAACACCAGTAGCTAATGTTTCTACAGATACGGCAGCTATCTTTGATACCTGAATCCACTGGTCTATTAATTGTGTACCTCTAGATAACTTTTCTGATGCGGTTGCGTTAGCATCTCCAGTTTGATACAGAGCTGCGGTTAGAACGTCAATAGCCCCAGCTTGGTCAAGTGTGGATAACTTTGACAAAACTAGGGAGTCATTTAGTAATCTAATGGAAGCGGTATATCTCTCATTTCCGTCAGTTATTCTACCAGCTGCTGTATAAGCTGCACCAAAAGCATCAATAACTCCAGATACACTTTCACCGGACGCCTTTGCTGATATGTATACATCATTAAATACTCTAGCAGTATCAGCGACTTCTGGATTAAGAGCAATTGATACGTCTGCTAATTTAGATTCATTTTCTACAAGTTGCTTAATAGCCTCAGATGCGGCATTAATAGGACCATAGATAGCGGATATAGCTACCGACCATTTTAACAGGTCTCCTATATCCTTACCAATACCTTGAGTGAAACTTTGAAATTGTTTTCCTACCGGAGCAGTAGAAATTCCACCCTGCTTATCTACTCTAAAATCATGTCTTTGTTTTATTCCTTCATCTGTTACATTTTCAAATCTAGATAACTTGTATGCTCCTCCACCCTCAGACCTAGTATTTTTATAGTCGTCTGGACCATATCCAAACTTACCGGCATAATCTAAAAGAGGAAGATTAACGGGATTATTTACAAACTTCATCCTACGCATATCAGCTAGGCTCTTACCCCAGTTTCCTAGTGCGTCACCCACAAATTTAAAGTTTCCTGGCATTGACATTTCATCGGCACCGGAAGCTCTAGCTTTAATTATACCTTTAAATGCAGTTGATGTCTGAACTGTCGGAACTACCTCAGCTATATTATAGCCAGCATTTTTTAATGCCTCCATAGCTTTAGTAACTGATGCTCTAAATTGTGTTGATACTTTAGCTAATAAATCTACTGGTGTAGTAATATTAGGTAAAGTATCGGGAGCTGCTCCAGGTGTTGCCCCACCTGGGACATATCCAGGAGCATTAGCAAATCCCGGAGGTCTTCCAATATTATCCTTCTTATTCATAAGAGAGTTAGCCTCTCTTAGTAATACAATATATCTTTCGTATAGATAATTTACTCTGGCTAATTCATCAGCATAGTTAGCTTGCACAGTTGCAGAAGGGTTCTTCATCATCTGTTGAACCAAACTCTCCAACGTAACTTTAGCCTTTATAGCTGCACTTGTTGTTTCATTTAGCAGGGCAATTGTTTTTTCTAAGCTGTTAGCCATAATTTATTCCTCGTTATTCTTCAATTTCAGATACATTAATATCTGTAACGTTAGCTTTATATTTAGGATCGAATACTGTCTTTAACCACTCATCTAATTCTTCTGGAGTACCATCCCATAAAATAGAGTCTGGTGGTCTTTTTTCTTCTGGTAATTCTAACAAACTGTCAATTTGTTGTCTCTTTCTAATAACATAACTAATAGTATGCGGAGTATCAGAGAGAGTTCTTATTCGAGAATCTATTGGTACAAGTAATGCTTTAGAGATACTCCATATAGAAGCTAAAGCGTTACTCGCTGCAATTTTTTTAAGTCGTCTCCCTGAAGTTCCATAGATGTATACTCGGTTATAAATTGTTGTTTAAGGTCTGATTGTAAATTATCAAATTCTTCATATGAGGAGAATAATCTTTCACTTAAATCTTTATTTTTGTAACTACCGAAGTAGCAACATTGAGATTTAAATTCCTGTAGTAACCTCTGCTCACACATCTCATCTATAACTGCACTTATATATCTATTGTAGAGTACTTCTTTATCTATCTTAGATAGGGACTCTTTCATAGTCTCTACTTCATCATTTAAAAGTTTCTTAAGCTCATCTTGTCTTCGATCTGGATAGCTATCAACCTCTTCCTGATACTTTTCTTGAATTTCTGTTTTAGCGTCCGATCTTGGAAGTTTAGGCAATTTAATAGTTATCCTACCCACAGCCTTCTCAGATAAATCTCTCATAGAAAATACTACTATTACGGCTATGATTGATTCTAAACTAATATCATCTATATCTTTAATATATGCTATACGTTCATCGCTGTCTGAATCTTTTAATTTCTTTCTAAGCTCAGCACTTTTTCTAAGGGCTGCTACTCTGGCTCTATTTAAATCAGCATCTCCAAGAAGCCTCATAAATACAGGAGTGGTTTCTCCATTAGATACTACTTCAAAATCTTTGCTCCAACTGAATAAGGGAGTTATATCTACATCATTAACTTCTACTATTGCTGTCATCCTATTTTTCCTCTCATTTCCTATATAAAATAAAGGGCTACGCATACGGATAAGGATAAACCTTTTCCGAAATCCGTAGCCCTTTTTTATTACTCCTTGTTAATGCTACAATCTTACGATTGATATTTAATTATTACTTAGAAAGCTCCGCTATAGATAACACACTGAGCGTCTAAGCTCTTCCAGTTAAATGTTTGAGTAGCGTTGTTATTAACATTTGATGTATAGCTATCTCCTACGATTGTAATGGAAGGAACTACTACTGTCTTTAGAACTGCTATTGGGATAGTTGTATCACATGGGTCCATTAATTGAACCTTCAATGAAAGAGCTACTCCTGAACATGTTTCTCCAGGTTGCCATTCAATACCACTTCCAATAACTCCATAAGTAAATAATGAAACTAAGTCAGTATCTGTATCAAGTACTGTAATAGTACCTTCAACGGTAGGAACTTGTGATTGATAACCAAGAAGTGTTCTTGTTCCTAGCTCCTTAACCGCTGTTGTGTTCATGTTACCATTAATGGTAACAGACTGTACTCTTGGAATATCGTTTGCGGCAATAAAGATGTTTGCATCCTTACCCTTAATTGATGTTGCAAGAGATGAATCACCTATGTTAGTCCAGTTTAAACCAGCTGGGTTAGCATGATATACAACTAGTAATTGCCCAGTTCTAGTATCACCAGTAGTTAATGTTGTACCAACAATTCTATATTCTCCAGTAGCTGGAGCACCTGTAACTTCTGTTAGATAACTACCGTCTATTCTAGCTGTTATTGCGTAGTTACCATTTTTTAATTGAATCGGAGTCTGATTAAGAACAAAGGATGTTGTACCAGTTGTAAACTTATCAACTACTACGTCATACTTTAGATAACGTCTTTCAGAACCAATTGCTGTATAATCCTCTGTTGAATCTCCATCTAGTGAGTAATTGAATGCAAAGTCACGTATTTGTAATCTTCTTCCGCTAATTGATTTAGCATAATCAGCTACAACGTCATCTTTAATATAAATTATAGCATCAATTTCTCCCAGATTTGAAATGCCTACTCCAGCGCCTGGATAGGCTGCTGGGTCTGTACCAGTTAGAGCAGCAAAAATCTTAATACCCACATCGAATGCACTAAATGTAAGAGTAATTTCAGGAATGTCCTTTACCTCTCCTATATGTAATGGATTACCCAATTCATCCTTTGTTTCGGATGGTTGAGTAGTTGTCAGAGTAAGTCTCTGAACTCTAGATGCGGCAAAAGAATCTCTTGCTCCAACTAACTTTAATTGCAGACTTTTTGATGGAACTGCTAATCTTCTTGCCATTAATTAAAACCTCCTTGAAGTTATAGACTTAAGGTCTATACTTTGTCGTCCTGGGCTACAAAGGAAATTGTAGCTCTGTAATATAAATTTTCAACAACATCTGCACTAATTCTTACCGGATTGTACGATTTCGACAATACCTGAAGAGTTCCTGCCCTAGTAGGTGATACAGATGGAGGAAAACCTTCATCATAATTATATACCGGAATGCCGTCTTTGAGTACATCCAGCAGGCGATATCCAAACTCATCTCGCTGAGATTTGTTCTTAGCGTAGATGTCAATATACCATTTTCTTACCCTTAATCCGTCTCTATTTCCCAATTCAAACTCTACTACATCTATTTTACCAGCTTCTACAGCCACCGTAGGAAGAACTAAATCTCCTTCAGGAAATCCATCAACTACGTTAATAAATGACTCTGGGAAATAGGTCTTTAGAAAATAATAAACGCTTAAATCTTCTTTTCTTTCAAGGTACATTTATACTCCTACTCTCTAAAAGAGGATATACTCTCTATAAATTTCTTTCTTCTAATTCTAACTCTTTTTTGGCCTGGCCCCTGAATGCTAATCTGAGCTGGTACGTACTCACCAGCGGCTATTTTATCTCTGGCTATAAATATTTTTTCCTCTGATAAAACATTAGAAGCTCTATTTATTCTAGTGGCTATTCTTTCTAATATAGGTATATCTCCGCCAGTAGTAATACCCGAATCAAGTTCCGCTATCGCATCTAATAATCTACTTAATGCTCTCCTACCCCTAGCTATAATAACTTGCATATCATTTATAAAACTGTAATTTTGCTCTTTAAATCCACGCAAAGTAAATAGATATTCTTGCTTTATTGCTTCTTCTATTTCCTGAACAAAATGAGTTCCAGGTTTATTTGGATAAGGAGTTCCTCCTATATCAGATGCCATATTAATTTTATTTCCGTCATTAAGGAGACTCCAAAATGGAGCTTTTCCCATAGAAGATGAAAGTCTTAAATTAATAGTATGAAAGTATCTTGGTCCTCTATAAAATCTAGTTCTCCACAAAAATGAAGCTTTTACTGGATCTCTTCCCTCTTTAATTCCAAAAGCCTCTCTAGCCGCGTCTACACCTTCTGCATACTCATCTATCGTACCAGCAACTTCATTCATAGCTAAGTTTACTGATACTGTGCTATTCCAACCACCGCCAATTTGAGTTATTTGGTATAAAGAGTCATCCTCAGATACTTCTCTTAATGGAGATAGAAATGTCTCATACGCAAACTCATCATTAATAGCCACAGCGCTCATCAATTTTTGAACAAATATTCCAGGAGCTGCTTCTAATGCGGCTTCCTTTGCATACTGTGATGCTGAAGCCGCATCTACTATTCTAGAGTTTGCCATTTGAGCTTCTGCAGAAGATATGGCTTTCTTCATAATCTCTATAAGCTCTTTAGCACGTACTAGATTCTTCCTAAGAAAGCTCACACTAGAAACTAGTTTATCAATTTCAGCAACAAATTCTTCCATTATTCCTTTATCATGTACTCAATATCACCAAATATATCTCTTATTATTGAACGAGTATAGCTGTTGACCTCATCTAAAATAAATTTACGGAGGTTATCAAAGTCTACCGAGTTCTTATCCATATTTTTTTCAATCTCTTGAAGAAGTTTAGCCTGTAACTTCTTGTTCTTTTTTCCTACCGATCTAATTACGTCTACAATATCAACTTCCTGAACTAATGAAGGTGTCATTTGCTTTTCTCCTTAAAATCCAATACTATCCTATTTACGGATGGAACTCCTAACAGAGTGATTTTTTCTATGTTAACTTGTTTTCCATCCACTCCTACATACTCTGTATTGTTAACTATATTCATATATGGTCCAGAGTACATAATTTTAATCTTACCATCCCCTATAAAAGTAGCTCCCCCAGTATGAAATTCTTCTCTATCGGCATATTTCCATGTTACATGTGCCATTATATCATATCCACTATATAATGGTATCCAATATACACCAGAACATACCGGACAAAACGAGTTTGTTGATGTATTAGTTGTTGGGTCTAAATCACAAGAATAACATCCTGATAGAGTTGACGTATAGAACGTCACATTTCTTCCTATCGCAGTTATTATACTTTCTATAACTTCTCTAGTCTGGGCTGGCCACTGTATCTGCATTTGCTATTAAAACCTCTGAGAATAAATTATCCCAAGTTTTAGAAATCTCTTTCCAAGAATACTTAGGGTCGGAGAACTTATCTAATGATTTTTGTGATAAATTCTTGTATAAAGCTTTATCACTATAAATTAAGTTCATTTTTTCTGCTAGACCTTCTGGTGAAATTAGTCCTCCAGATGTCATGGTATTGTCAAATGTTATGTTAGTGACAGTAGGAACTAACAATCCACAGTCAGAAAAGACTTCAGCACAGGCACTGTGATTGGGTACAATCTGTGGGGCTCCAGTGATGGCATGTTCTATTGATGTTAATCCCCAACCCTCTCCCATAGAAGAGTTTAGTCCGACATCCGATGAATTGTATATATTATTTAACGCCTCATCTGGTATAGTCTGAACTCCAGTACCTAAATTAGTAAGTATAAGTTTATTATCAATTCCTAGTCTTATTGATAGTTTAGGCACGTCTATACTGGCATCTCTAACACCGCAATGCATATGAAGTAGAACATCATTCTTATTTTCAGCGAATATTTTAAATCCTTCCATAGTTACGTCCAGCTTCTTTCTGGGCTGGTTACGATTAGCGCTGAGAAATATGAAGCTATCTGGTTTATTAGATTTGGCTAATAAGTTCTTCTTAGCATCTTTTCTGTTTGTATATTTCTTATAAAATACTTCTTGATTAATTCCATGAGGTATTACATCAATCTTCATATCAGGAACACACTTACCGTCATTTACTACAGACCTACCAAATTCAGTGTAAGTAACCGCTTTATGTACAATATCAAAATTTCTATACCAGTCTGCATCATGGTCTTTAGAGTCTACTGGGAAATAAACTACTATGCCTGGAAGTCTGGTTGTCACACTTTTTTTAATGGCCTCTAAATACTGATTGATTATCCATGCATCATTTAACATAAACAGTAAATCAAACTTAGCACCATTTAAAATCTGAACAAGCCTATCTTCCCCAAATATATGTCCCCCGGCAGATGCTGGGTATACTGGAAATCCATAATTATGAGGATCTCCTCTGTAGTTTACACCTAATCCAACAACCTCATACTTATCCTTTAATGTTTCTAAAATACTGTGCGAAACTCTTGAAAATCCAGTTGGTGTTACTAAATCTGATAGCCATAAAATCTTTGGTTTGCTCATTTAAATCTCCTTTTTTCCTGTATTTAACCTTTTCTTTTGCCAATAAGAGTAATATACTTATTGGATATTCCAATTAGAAACTGTACCGTAGCGTCTTTTATATCTCCCAATATTCCTGAGGTTGATGGAGCAATTCCTCTAAGATATACTACAACTGATGATAATGTTCCTTCCAATGAAACTACTAAATTTCTCTTTCCATATATTATGTATCTTACTGTTAAATCTATAAAATTAATTGTAGAACTTATAATATGTGTTATTCCAACTGAGTTAGCAATACTTCTCTTATATGAAGATAATCTATTTACTACTTCTGTTATTCCAGTTGAATTTGAAATCAATCTTATATAGTTATTAAGTTTAGATAGAGTACTTGATATAGAAATTGACTCTGTTAAATATCTTGTATATGTTTGAAAATTTTGTAGGGCCGTAGTTATTCCCAAATTCGCTGTTATTATTCTATAAAATATAGTTACCTTAGAAGTTACTGTTGTTATGCCCTCTGTCATAGATAGACTTCTTATATACACACCGGTCTTTGATAATGACATACTTATGTCCATGGTATTCTGTAGAGATCTAATAAAGGTTACTACTCTTCCTATAGTATGTGTAATACCGATAGAATTGGAAATAAGTATTACCTGATTTAATTTTCTTGCTAGTAGATCAACTACTCCAATTGTATCAGCGAAGGATTTTTTGAATGCACCTACTTTATTTATAGTATGTGTTATACCTACCGAGTTGGTACTAAGTCTGATAGCAGTATGTACTCTATTTAAAATATGAGTTATTCCTATAGTATCAGCAAGTGCTATAACCTTTGTAACTAGCTTTGTTATTGAGTCTGTTATTCCAACGGTATTCGATAGACTAATTAAAAATCCCTTTGCTTTGCTTATTACTGTTGTAGACCCTACTGTATCAGATAGACTTTTAAGGAATGTACCTATTTTTGTATTAACAGTTGTTATAGTCTCGGTAGTAGTTAAGGTTCTAAATCCAACGTATATCTTTGTAGTAACCATAGTAATTCCTATAGTACTAGGAAGGCTCTTTATAAAAGAGCCTATCTTAGCTATAGTTGTAGTTATACCAATCGTATCTGCAAGAGATGCGGTAAAAGCGTCCCCAGTAACGACTGTTGGATTTCCAAAATATACCTTTAATCCTGCCATAGTTTATGCTGTTGTAGGAATGCTCATAACAAAATCACACCATTCTTTAGGATTGGTTTGGTCAATGAACACAAGCGAAACAACATCAGCGGTCATTTCTGTAGCTGATAGAGTTACCAACACCAAAACACCAGCTGCAGGACTTACAGCGGGAATAGTCGCTAGGTTCGTAAGACCGCCAGCGTCCTTGTCCACTTTGAAATCTCCGGCTGCAAGAGTGGGGGATGACTTGAAACTGCGGGGATCATTTGCGTCTCGTAGAGCAATTCTTATCAGAAAATCTTCACCCTTTTTGGGTGGGTTGTAAGGTGCTGCCATTTTTTATACTCCTAATTGTAATGATGCGCCATCTGCACCGAAGGAGGTAACTAGACCATCCTCGAATACTAAAATTGCCGGCCCGGCAGTGGTATCGTTATTCTGAACAAAGTTCAAAGCACCAGCGGCAAAGGCTTCACCGAATGCGTAGCTATGGTTATGGGTGTCGGTTGCTACATTCGTTGGTAGTCCATCTGCCCCGACTTCAAGACAAAGGCGGAAAGGGACATTCAATGTCAAGGCGGATGAAGTTCGTCCTTCGCAATATCCAGTGATGGATGCAATGACCGCCATCTCGTCAATAGCAGACTTAAACCACGGAACAATATCACCCAAAGGGGTTGCTCCGTCCACGGACACGGCATACAGTTTCCATGCCTCGTTGAGATTATTCGTGGACACTGCTTCGGCTGTCCTGCAAGACAAAGCGACAACCTGCGCCGCTATCGTTTGGGGTGGTAGTATGCCACTCACGAATTGAGCACACATACTCGCAAGATCAACTAGGTGATCAACCGCATCGGGGGCATAACTCAGCGTAGTGAGAGCCGATCCGCCATTGACTAGGTTCATGGGACGACTCACCGTATTAATGTGACCGTCCCAATCTGTACCACTAGGAGTTGGGGCTACGTCGGATGATCCGCTGGAAGGAAGCCAGAATAAGGTTGCCATTATGAACCTAAGTAAGTTAATTCCCAGTCTACCTGTAAAGTATCTGATGTTGTCATAGTTACTGACGGGGTAATTTGAGCATAGGCTAAACAATCAGCAGAAGCTGGTGTTACATTATTAAGTAAAGCCGCCTCATTTATACCAGATGCATTTAGGTCTCCAGCTTCAAATGTTGCTCTATACTGAGTTACATTATCATTAGCCGCACTGAATGCACCCTTTTGTTTTGGATAAGTTGCATCCATAACTTCTGGTGTACCAGTAGCTGTATTACATGTTGCATTTGCTTTAGGAGTGGTTCCAGTCCATCCTGTCCCAACCTGTACAAATCCATTTGTATTATCTAACTTTTGTCTTGCTGGCGTTTGTGACATAATATCAGCGACTAGGGCATCTCCCTCATCGGTTACTATATTATGGTTTACAGAAATCATTTCACTTCCAGGAAGTCCAAAAAATTTCTGAATTAGATTTGGTTCTCTTCTTTTAACATTACCATTACTATCAAAAACTGTAACAGTTACTTTTCCTCTTATTTTTGATTTATTACGAATCATTTTAATTCTCCTATTAGTCTATAACACTATCTAAAATACTTATTCTTCCAACACTTACTACAGATGGTCCAATAAGATCGACTATCTTACACTCATGATTTAATTGCTGTACAACTAGATTTGTTGTATCTATTGGGTTTAAAACTATATCTATAATTCCACTTGATATTATTGATATTCCACTTACTAATGTTTTTGTAAGTATAATTTCTTTACTTGTTTGTCTATACATAACCCAAGTTATATCAGCACCAGCTAAGTTTGCCGGAAGATCATTATCATCAGTAATCAACATACGGAGAACTTTATATTCTCCCTGATATATCTCAAAATTTTGTCCAGTAGCTGCCATTTTTTCTCCTACTCTTCCGTAGATGGATGTTCTATTCTTAGAGCTGGGGATAATCTCTTAGTAGGAGGAAGTATAAAGCCCTTCAGTTCTTCCCAATCCATCGTAATTCCAAATTCTTTAGCTCTATTTCCTTCTATATTTGATACAGCTATTTCAGCATCTCTCCAACTTCCGACATTCCACGAATTAGATTCTAACTGTCCAGATTTTACTAGAATGGATGCCATTAATATTAGAGGTCTTTCATCCAAATCCTGTATTATATTTGGTTCTACATATAAAAATGTATAAGAAGTTCCTCTATATATATAATTTGTAGCCGTATCTACTAAATACCGGTCTCCCCACCATCTTTGTAAAGATTTAACTCCAGATACTAAAGCAACTCTTAGCCACTCATCCATATATCTATAAGTAGCGGGTACTGTATCCCCTAAATGTAATCTTAGAACTGGAAGTAAATAATCTAAACTTCCTGATATTGTAATTGGTGTTCCCTGTGTTCCCATTTATTACTCCTATGCGACTGTTTCTATATCTGGGTTAATAAAATTAAAACCTGCTTTCTTAGTGATAAAATAATAAGTTCCTGGATCTAAATAAAATGTTATATTTCCAAAGGAGTCTGTAAATCCATTTGCCACTAAAGTAGTTAATCCAGAATTTGAATAAACTAAAACTTCTGCCTCTGGAATAGGGGCTGAGCTAATTGAGTCTGTAACTTGATACAACCATATAACACTTCCAGATCCAGATCCTCCAGTTGTCCAGCTAGTAGCTCCATGTGCAGTAGACAATTCAGTATTTAAATCTGTTCCCCAGTAAGTCCAAAGAGCCGGAACTTCCTGTAAATCTACTGTTACTGTAGCTGTTAGAGCTGTTGCAACATAGTCATATAGAAGTAAATCTGCTCCAGATAGTAAATATCCGTATAAACCCCTTCTCCCCACCGCAATAGAATTAGCTCCGCCAGTTACTAAAGCTGAACGAGTTCCATCAGAACGAGTGATACGTTCTATATCCCAAGTAACTGTAAGAGAATTAACTCCTATTTTACTCTGCGTAAATTGTGCATAAAAACAAATTGTTGTCATTACTGTAAGCTCCAAAGAACATTAATAGTGGCTACTGGAGTCCAAGCTACATTAGATGTGTGGGCTTGCAGACACTTATATGTTGATCCTAGATATACTACTAAATCATTTACTTTATATACAACAGGATAACCCCAATCAGATGTTGGAGGAACAGGAGTTATGTTAGTCCATCCAGTTACTCCCGGAGCCCATACATTTGCAGGGATTGTGCTCTGCCAAGTCTTTGAATTGTAAAGAACCTTTGCATCAATGGGATATGCATCATGGGCTCCAGTTGGCTGTACCCAATCTAAAACATTATCAGACGGTTCATAGAATCTCTTGAATAAAGCCTTTACAACAGGAGGTGTCCAATCGGATTGCGTCCTATGTGACTGAATGACCTGATACAAATTCATGTCTGGAGAATAGTAATAGACATCTCCAATGACCACATCCAAGCCTACTTTCCATTGGGGATGATTGACCACTTCATCCAACTTTGCAATTATCTTTGCCATGTCGCTAACATCCTGAGTGGCAAATTTAACAACATCTTGGGAATAGTTCACTCCAAGATTTGCCTTTAGCTTGGTCAAGTTAGGTGCAGACATGGCAGGTTGTCTTACAGGAGTTGAGGTTTCAATTTCCTCTCCATCTCCCATGTACAGATACTTATCCAGAGTCAAAGCAAGTTCATCGTGTTTGGCAGAAGTGGTGTCAATACAAACAATCACGGTGTCGGGTCGAGGGGCTTCTTTTCTAATCCACCATCCACCAGCCTTTTCACCAGTAATTGGGTCGTCATAAATCAAAGATGCCATGTCAGGCAACTGTGATTCATGTGGACTGTCAACAATATATAAGGCTCTCATAATTGCTCCTAATAAGCATCCAACTGTGCAAACTCATTATCGGTTCCTCTTGGATAGACTACAAAATTGTCAAAGGTGTTTCCAGAGTAAGTGGAGAACAAGCCATGTAACGTGTTGCTGATAATACCGGCATCCGATATGGTCTGCTCTGCTCCAATGAAGACGTTGTTGTAATAGACACGATATTTTGTGCCGTATTTGATTACCCGTAAAGTTGCCCCTGCAACATAAGTGGCGGCTGTGTTTATCAGGTTGGTGTAAGTTCCTGCTACGCACTTGTCGAGTTTTATTGTGTTATCAATAAGACTATAATAAGCAATCACAAAATTAGAGGGCGAGGAAGTTGAATCAAGATTTACTACCAAGCCAAATTGCCCTTTATATGATATATCTTTAACCATATTAACATCAACTATCACATCAACGTCACTGGTAACAACAGATGCAAATAGAGTCGAAAGAGTTAACTCAGAAGCCACAAATGAGTCTAGGTATAAAGATAATCCTGCGGCTCCAATATTTCTTTTAACTGTAAAAGCGAACGTATCGGTTGCTCTAAATGAATTACTATATCTTGCAAATGAAGTTGTAATAGGGTGGTCAGGAAAACCTGTCTTTCCAAACATAATTCCCGGTGTTCCACTAGAACTCTTTGCCCAAATATATGCGACATACCATTTTCCAACAACACTTACATTTGCGCTATCAAGTTGGGCAACACTATTTGAACCATCAATATCAAATCTAACTCCAAAAGTACCAGAATGGATTATAGTCGATTCTTTATTAATAGTTGACGTCCCATTAATAGTCTCTCCCCAAGAGGTTAAGTTTGTGGCTGATAGCCAATTCTCAAACTCTCCATCAGTTAATAAATCAGCACTTTCAGTGGGTGTAATCACTCCCTTTCCATTCACAGTCGTAAATCCACTTCCAACCCAAGTCAGATTATCTCCACCTGCTCCCAATCCAACTACTGTTCCCGGAGCGTAGTAAGCAAGGTCTGAAACGAAGTTCAGTTCATAAGTGTTGAATACTCCAAACAACGTGTTGTTCAGAATACCTGCATCACTGACTGTTTGAGTTGCTCCAATCGTGACACCATTATAGGTAACTGTAATCTGGTCACCATCACAGGAGACAAGCAATTGAGCACCAGCAACATAAGTTGTTGCAACGTTAATCAGATTAGTTGGAGTTCCTCCAACCACTTTATCTAACTTCACATTGGTTCCATCATGATAGGCGGACAAATAATTGGAAGGGGTAGTAGCATGGTCTGCTCTTGAAACTACTCCAACAGAACCAGATACCAATCTAAATA